>ERZ780067.11-NODE-11-length-144409-cov-7.90764_pt1 | contig 144409 bp, 132 predicted proteins | sample MGYA00511841_ERZ780067 | MGnify/ENA primary metagenome ERZ780067 (study PRJEB29588, sample SAMEA2143295) | human gut metagenome | biome: human gut; feature: human-associated habitat; material: faeces | place: Denmark | collected 2008/2010 ... | reverse complement strand
AGTAAGAGATAGAGCTTTTTTCTTATATAGACTTGCTAAATTATATGCTTAAATATAGAATCCCTCAGATTGTTACGTTGACCCTTTATAACATCTATTCAATTAATCTGCTGTAAACCAACAAAATAAGGAGGCAAAAACCTCCTTTTTCCTTGTACACCCTCAGGGATTCGAACCCTGGACCCACTGATTAAGAGTCAGTTGCTCTACCAACTGAGCTAAGAGTGCATTTTTTTTTCATTGCAACTCGGAATTTGTACACCCTCAGGGATTCGAACCCTGGACCCACTGATTAAGAGTCAGTTGCTCTACCAACTGAGCTAAGAGTGCTTATTTCCTCGTTTGCGGTTGCAAAAGTAGGTCTTTTATTTTATTTGACCAAACAATAATGCAGCTTTTTTACTATCTTTTTTCCGCTTTTATTCGAACACATAGAGCTCGGAAGGTGTATTTCGCTTTAAAGCAAGCAGTTGCACATCTTTGCCGACGATTACTCCTTTGTTCTTTAATTTCCATTCTACTGTTTTGAAAGCCAATTCCGGATGATTATTGTCTTTGCTTAAATGACACAACCAAATATATCGCAAATGTTCAGTGATATTTTCCGCCAAAAACTCCGCCGTATCAGAGTTACTCATGTGTCCGGTCCTACTCGCAATCCGTTCCTTCAGATATTGAGGATAAGGACCCATCTTAAGCATTTCCTCATCGTAGTTGGCTTCAAGTATCAGATAATGGGCTTTACTGATATAACGGGCAGCCGTAGGAGTAATTTCCCCAAGATCCGTCAAGAAAGAAAAGACTTTGCCGTCAATCTCAATGCAATATCCTACATTGTCCGTTCCATCATGTGGCACCTCAAAAGACTCGATACGAAAATCCTCCAACATCATGGGTTCCTGCTTTTCCAAATAACGGACTGACGAACTGAGTTTCTCTGTCATACAATAACTACGATTAATTCCGGCATGAATACGTGCGGTTGTATAAACAGGAATATTCATTTTTTCTCCCAGATTACCCACTGCTTTAATGTGGTCAGCATGATCGTGGGTTATAAATACCGCACGGATACTATCCATCAGGATATTATAATCTTTCAGTACTTTCTTGATTGTACGTATACCAATTCCTGCATCTATCAGTATCCCATAAGTTTCGGTACCCAGATAATAACAGTTTCCACTACTGCCACTCGCCAGGCTTATAAATTTTACTTTCATGTTTTATCTTCTTTATTAAAATGCAAAATGCCGTCAACTTTTACAGCAAAGTGACGGCAAATATACGTAAAAAAGAAGAGAATTACCGAGAAGCTTTCTTCTTTTTGTCGATGGATTCGGTGATTTTTGCAAATAACAGTAATGCCACAGCTGCAATCAGCCCTATAGCAGCAAAATAATACCATATATAATGAGCATTTACGCTAGCTCCCTCCCACGCTGCCCGTGTCTCGAACAAAGCAGGATCCGGACAATACTTAGTGAGCAGAATTCCCGCCAGACCAAAACCGAAAATAGAAGAAAGAAACGAATGCAAATGGCTGAACCCTAAATACATTCCTTCTTCTCCTTTAGGAGCCTGCAAAGAGAAATATTCCAAATAACGCGGTGAAATAAAACATTCGGCAAGTGCCTGCACCACTATACCAGCAATCATCATCAGAGTAATATTGCTCATACCGGCAATAAGATCATTGCCCAGCAAATTCCCGCACGCCATCAGCAACGCAGAAACAGGAATCAGAAACATCCCCACATTCATCGAAGTAATCGCACTGCGTTTTGCCATCAGACGTGTGATAAAACTAACGCAACAAACCACCACAAACGGATTCACATTAGCAATCCAACCCGGTCTTGCCGTCTCTCCGGCCATACGAATCACATACTTGGGCATAGTGGCATAAAGTTGCTGCTGTACCATCCAGAAACCGGTAACAATTAGAATAAGAATCAACAAACGCCAGTTTGTAATGATTCGTATAAATCCTTGCCCAATCTCACGGAGTGTTTTTCCTTCGCCTGCCGTGTGCGTTGATTTATAAAGGAAAATAACAGCAAACAAAGCAATAACTGTCATTGTACCGGAAAAATAATTAATATAGATATATGCTTGCTCACCAATGACATTACGCAAAGGGTCGATTATTGTTTTACCGGTGAAAGCACCCACATTTACCATCATATAAAAGATGGAATAACCACGGGCACGGGTTGCTTCTGTTGTTTCTTTAGCCACAGAAGCAGAGATGATAGACTTAATGAAGGAGCCTCCCACCATAAGCACAAATAAAACCGGAACAATGATCCACCGGGTATAACTATCAGGCAAACCATTAAATTGAGTAGCAGTGCCATAACTAACCAGCCCTGCAGCTTCCAGCAAAGTGGGCAACACACCTAGCCCCAAATATCCGGCAGATAATAAGGAGAATGCTATAATCATTGATTTCCGGAAACCGATTTTGTCGGCATAGGCCCCGGAAAAAATAGGAAGCAGATATAAACCTCCGGAAAAAAGCCCGGAAATCATACTTGCTTCGAAATCGTTAAAACCTAAAATGGAAGATAGATAAATAGTGAGAACGATAAAAACGGCATAATATGCCATACGCTCAAACAGTTCGACTGTGTTGCTGACCCAGAAAGCTCTCGTAAAGCCTTTAGCAGCACGCTGAGGGGAATTGTCCATGTATTTATATTTTTGTTAAAATGTTAATTCGGGGCAAAGATACGTTTTTTTAGCTTACTGTCTGTATCTTTGTCAGAAATTAGGTACTAGAAAACTATGATTATAGCTGTTGATTTTGACGGAACGATTGTAGAGCATCGTTATCCACGCATTGGTGAAGAAATTCCGTTCGCCATCGATACATTGAAGTTATTGCAACAAGAAAAGCACCGCTTAATATTATGGAGTGTGCGTGAAGGAACACTCTTGGAAGAAGCTGTCGAATGGTGTAAAGCCAGAGGTCTGGAATTCTATGCGGTCAACAAGGATTATCCTGAAGAACAAAAAAGCCATCAAGGCTTTTCCCGCAAATTAAAAGCCGACTTATTCATTGACGATCGCAATCTAGGCGGTTTACCGGATTGGGGGCTTATTTATGAGATGATAAAGAAGAAAAAAACATTCGCGGATATATATAGCCAAAATGATAATGAGCAGCAGCCTTTGAAGAAAAAGAAAAGATGGCTGCCCTTTTAACACTTAAAATGATAAATAAATGACTATATACATAAAAAATGTGATTAAATAATCAATTATTGAGATTATTCGGTGTATATTTGCATATCCTTATTTCTCGTAATCTCCGAAGATACGAGTATAATATGTTAATTTTGTTTGTTTTGTTTGTTGTGCACTCTTGTCAGGCGTGATCAGAGTGCACTTTTATTTATGCGCTTCTCTATTCTCCCACTTTTCTCTAAACTCCCACAATTGCTCTATAGTAGGATGAAAAGTCGGGTTTTCCCAATTTCTGGAAATCATTGCAATTAATGTTTCCAGATAATGTTTCCCATCAATAATTGTTGTACACTTATTGATCTTAAATCTCTCTGTCGGATAATTATTAGTTTCAACCATTTTTTTTGCCCAATCCAGCAATTCCTGAACGGACTCATTATCATAAGTATGCTGTTCCATATCACACATTTTTCTACAAAGATACAAAGTTTATTATAAAATTATGAGAACAAAATCAAGATTTCTTATGTTTATCATAAATAAGAACAAACTTAAAATAGAATATCTTATGATTTATAACTTTTTATTTCCAACAAAACCCAACACAACAAAAACCTCTTTGTTGCTACTAGCAGTCCGGATAATCTTCGGAGTATTATTGATGAATCACGGAATACAAAAATGGAGTAACTTTCAAGAATTATCTGCCGTTTTTCCGGACCCACTGGGATTAGGCAGCCCCATTTCTCTCGGGTTAGCCATTTTCGGCGAATTGGTATGCTCAATGGCATTTATCGTCGGCTTTTTATATCGTTTGGCAATGATTCCGATGGCTTTCACAATGATAGTGGCATTTTTTATCGTTCATGCCAATGATGCATTTACAGTCAAAGAGTTGGCTTTTATTTACTTAATTGTGTTTATAATCATGTATATCGCCGGACCTGGCAAATTCTCCATCGATCATATCATCGGAAATGAAATGGCACGCCGAAAATTAAAATCATAAAAAACAGGGATTATAACCTAAATAAACAAAAAAGTATTATATTTGCAGGTACACAAAAGAAAAAATATAAATATTTTTTATTAACTAAAAACTTTCTGACATGAAAAGAAACAAAATGTTTTTGGTTGCGGCAGTACTCAGCGGCAGCCTATTATTTAGTTCCTGTGTAGGTTCATTCGGCTTATTTAACCGCCTGACAACTTGGAATCAGTCTCTTGGTAACAAATTTGTAAATGAACTTGTGTTTTTAGCCTTCAACATTGTACCGGTCTATGGTGTAGCTTACCTTGCCGATGCTTTAGTAATCAACTCTATTGAATTCTGGAGTGGTTCCAATCCTATGGCTAATGTAGGTGACGTAAAGAAAGTTAAAGGAGAAAACGGTAACTATATGGTAAAAACGCTGGAGAACGGCTACTCTATCACTAAAGAAGGAGAAACTGCTTCTATGGATCTGATTTACGACAAAGAAGCCAATACATGGAACGTTGTTGCAAACGGTGAAAGTGCTGAACTTGTAAAAATGAATAATGACGGTACTGCTGACTTGTTCTTGCCGAACGGTGAGAAAATGAATGTAACTCTGGATGCTCAAGGTATGATGGCAGCTCGCCAAGCTACTACAAGCAATCTCATGTTTGCAGCCCGTTAACATAACAACCCAAGAATATATAATAAAGGAGATGGAACTGAACTCGACTTTGTTTCATCTCCTTTTTTCATCCTCATTACCACTATAATATTATCTCCAATCATATAAATTTAATGTTATGAATAAACTGCACATACACATCCTATCCATATTCTCATTCATCTGCTTATCTTGTCAGCAACAAACACCCCAAAACCAAATAGAGCAAGCAGCCGTAGACTTTTGCGAAGCCTTTTATAACTTCAATTATCCAGTTGCCGAAGAGTGGAGCACTCCTTCTTCCCTATCCTATCTTAGCTTTTTAGCCTCCAATATACAGCAGAAGCATATAGAACAATTAAAAGCACAGGGAGCAGCCAAAATATCTGTCGTTTCCAGCGAAATAGATGCTAATTCCGAAAGGGCAACGGTCGTTTGCGAAATAAAAAATGCGCATATCATAAGTCCCATCAGTGGGGAAATGCAACAAATAAGTGTTCTGCGAGACACACTTGAACTAATGAGGGAACGCAATAAATGGCTAATCAGAATGGATATCCCACGGCAAAATGGAAAGCGAAATCACGACTAAACTTAGGATGAATAATAGGGAAATGCTCTTTCTTTGTTTCAAAAGCCGGATTAACCGCTTTCATACCTCCGTCAAAACGAAGAATAAAGAAATCCAGGTCAAGCCGTAAACCTAAGCCATAAGCAACCGCTATTTGCTTATAGAATTTGTCGAACTTAAAAACACCCCCGGGCTGATTTGCATAGTTACGGATCGTCCAGATATTACCTGCATCCACAAATACGGCTCCTTGAAATTTCCAAAACAGTTTACTCCGATATTCAATACTCGCATCCAGTTTAATATCTCCCGATTGGTCCAACAGATTTCCATTTCCGGAGAAAGAACCCGGTCCTAAATCACGCACGGCCCATCCACGTACGCTATTAGCCCCTCCGGAAAAATATTGTTTCTCAAACGGAATCGTTTTTGCATTCCCATAGGGTACTGCAATTCCCAAACCGACGTGAAACGCGAATGAGTTACGGTGGTCAATCCGTATATTCTTTGCGAAATCAAATTCACCTTTCAGATATTGGGCATAGGGAATTCCTAGAATGGCATACTCACCATTATCATTCTTCCGGATATTGGCAACTTTGGACAAGGCATACAATATATTTCCCGCAGACTCAAAATTAAAGCGGATAGAATATGAATTAGAAGCAATAGTATTATTGACGATAGACCCACCTACACTATTATAATTGTAACTATATCCCATATTTACAATCAAGCGGTCTTGATAATTATATTGGAATATATGATTTTGCCCTTTATTGATATAATCTTCTCTGAATCTGTCTGAAATACGCGGCAAATAGAGAAAACCAATATTAATCAAATCGATACGATGTTGAATTTTCTGGCGTTGTGTCCATTTGTAACTCCAGTTGGCAGATGCCATCGTCCGCAGAAACTCCGGCCGTAACTGATAATTATACTGCAACCCGAACTCAGTGGTAGCCCTGATTCTACGTTTAAAGTCAGAAGAAAGAAAGGGAAACAAGAAATTAGGAAAATTAATGCTCGTCTCTACCCCGTATTCGGTATAGTTGTTATTCGAATAGCCTGCCTGAAGTCCGGAGATCACCTCGTATGCCCCACGAAACTTTATCATAAAAGTCTCCGAACCACGAAATAGATTCCTATTCTGAAAAGCGACTGAAGCAGCCGCCCCCAAGTCTCCGGCGGAATTCGTTCCTTCCACCTCAAAAGACACAGACTTATGCTTGCTTTTTGTCAGCATTACATAGCAATCGAGCATTGTCGAATCTCCTAACTGAGTCTCAAAGAAACGGATATTAGTATATTTCAACGCCGACAAACGCCCAAAGCTGGAGTATGTTTGCTGCACATCGCGTTCATTATACAAATCTCCGGGACTAAAACGAAGGTTATCCGTCAATACTTTGGGACGCAAATAAAGTTTATCTTTATAGAAAATAGGATATCCTTTATAATGAATAGAGTCGTTGATTTCCACACTGCTCAATGCCGAAGATTGCAGGATATCATAATCAGTGATAAAATTAATCTTATTGATCCAATATTGTTGATGTGCTCGTGCCGAATCATTCGTATGTGCCTTGTAAGACCGCAAAAACTGAGTCAAATCGACCTTATAGGTATTACGGACAGTATCGGCAGTATAGCCTATATAGTCCTTATTAAATTTATAATAACCGTTTTGCAACAATTTATCCGTGATACGTTGCCTGTCCGCATCCAATACATTTACATCAAAATACATTCCTTGTTTCAACAGACTCCTGGCAGAATCCTGCTTGAGAAGCGCTTCTATTTTATGATCGGATATATTATATTTAATGGACTGAACAACATACGGCTTTCCCGCAGTCACGTCATAGTATAATTTTATCTTCTTCTTTTTTATCCTTGTCGAACGTTTCACAGTAGCTGCCATATATCCCATATTATGCACAGCCTTCGTGATTTCCTCTTCAGAACGCAATGCTTCATCCTCATTATATATCACGGGAGCATCACCTATTCTCCGTAAAAATTTATTTCCCCACTTAGTAGAATCACGTCCGGAAAGATTGTAAACGTAAAGTTGGGTCTTTATCAGACTAAACCACTTGGCATTAGGATTCTGACGAACATACATTTTCAATGAAGAAGGGCGGATACTTTTCTCATCCGTACGAATTTTGACTTCATCCAACAGATATGAACCATCCGGCACAAACTTGGTGGCAGTGCACGAAGCAAGTGATAAGACAGCGACAGAAGCAAACAAACAAAGAAAATCTCTCCTCATACGGTTCTTACATCGATAGCATAAAAAAAGTGATTACAAAGATAAATTATATTTTCCGATAGGGAAAATAATTTAAGAAAAAGAGAGGAAAGTAAAGGCAGATTGGAAATATCTTTATAGCTTTGCAAAAGAATATCAAATCTATGGCACCACTTAGTAAGAATAAAATAAAGTATATACACTCGCTGGAACAAAAGAAAATACGTAAAGAAGAACGAGTATTTCTAGCTGAGGGCCCAAAGCTGGTAGGCGATTTACTCGAATATTTTCCTTGCCGTTTTCTGGCCGCAACCTCATTATGGCTTCAGAGTCATCCGAATATATATGCGGGCGAGATAGCAGAAGTCTCTCAAGAGGAACTCTCACGGGCAAGTCTTTTAAAAACACCCCAACAGGTACTTGCAATCTTGGAGCAACCGCAATATACGCTAACTCCGGATATTGCCCGTCACTCCCTTTGTCTAGCATTAGACGATGTTCAGGATCCCGGAAATATGGGAACGATTATTCGTTTGGCCGATTGGTTCGGGATTGAAGACATTATTTGCTCACAGAACACAGTAGACGTTTATAACCCCAAGACAGTACAAGCCACTATGGGTGGAATTGCCCGAGTAAGGGTACATTACACTTCTCTTCCGGATTTTATCCGTTCACAAGGCAAAGAGATACCCGTGTTCGGTACTTTTTTGGATGGACAAAATATGTATGAACAACCATTAGCCGCTAATGGATTGATTGTGATGGGAAATGAAGGAAACGGCATAGGGAAAGAAGTGGAAGCGTTAATCAATAGAAAACTGTATATTCCCAATTATCCACAAGGCCAGGAAACATCCGAGTCGCTCAATGTAGCCATTGCTACCGCAGTAATCTGTGCCGAGTTCCGTCGACAGGCCGCATGGAAGTAAAATCAAAGGGATAAAACAAATAAGGAAACAATACTTCTCCACTCTTCCGGGATGTATCAAGAAAGTCGTTCAAAGTACAAGAAGACGCAACTATAAGAACAGGAAGATTCTGTTGAAATACCGGGATGTTTTTAACAACCATCCCGGTATTTCTTATTTCTTCCATCTGATGTACAGACAACAAAACAATTAGCCCCGGCAGCCATTCAACGGACTCCACTTCTTCATTCAGTGGAAATATATTTTGAGCAACTCCTTCATCGCTTATCTCCACTACCTGTTGCTTTACGAATCCGACACCGGGTATCAGTAAATAATGAGAAGCAAAACGTTTCATCATAACTAACGTGTTTGACGTCTTTGCTGCTGACGCCTACGTTGATTCATCTGGCGTTCCTTGCGCTGTTCCATTCTTTCCTGCTGGATATGTTGTTCCACTTCGATCTGCTCCGGCTTCTTCTCACGATGTGTTCCCGTACGGCGGCGGTTCATTTCTTCCGGTGTCAATCGTTGAACATCTTCTTTACCCTTCTCCTTCTCCACTACTTTCTTCAAAGAATCAGCCTTATGATCGGAGAGTTTCTTCAAAGAATCAGCTTCCAAAGCTTTTATCTTATTCAGTGAATCACGGACAGCAAAAGCAAGTGTATCCGTACAATGATAACGGGTCATGCTAAAGCAATCGACCAACAATGCCCCTGCTTTTTCCTGTCTTTCCAACGGATAATAAATGAAGCCTTTTATCTCTTTCATCTGTCCCAATGTATCTGCAAAAAGACGGATTTTCTGAACACCGGGTTCGGTCACTATTGTCCAATGACTAACTGTATCTTTCTCGTAAATCACCTGCATTGCCATAGTGACAGTTCTTAAAGAATCGGCCAACATCGGTTCCAGAAAACGATACCGCACTTCCCACACCAACGTATCCCGATCTTTATAGTTAGAGTCAGTCGGCAAGGTAAACACATATTGATTGTTCATCATCTCACCTGTGAGGCGCACCATACGCTGCCACGGCCATACATCAATACTGTCTCCTTGTTTGGTTGTTTTCGGTTTCTTATCACGCTTGGCTATCAGATCGCCAACAAGTTCCTGCTCATTTTTCAAACGTACCTTTACCTTCTCATAAACTTTCGACAACACTTCTGTGTTACGTGTGTACCACACCATAGAGGAATCAAACACAGCCTGCGTAGTTCCGTGTTTCCGAAAGACGGCATCAAGATACAACGCTTTCTTATAGTTCTCGCTATAAGGAAGGTTATCCCCCATAGACTTTGCCAGATGGTAATCGTATAACAAATTCTCCATCTCTGATTCAGGGATTACCCCACCGGGTCTTTTCACTTTACACCCGGCTACCGCAAAAACCACTATGCAGACAAGACACAGATGAAACCGAAACTTATTATTCATGATTCACACTTTTCTTTTCTTCCTTATCCAACGAATGATATGACTCATTCAGATATTTACTATAAAAAAGCAATAAAGCAATGATACCACAGCTAATAGCAGCATCAGCAAAATTAAAGATCGGACTAAAGAATATAAAATGCTCGCCACCCACAAACGGCATCCAAGCAGGCCAGTTCGTATCTATAATCGGGAAGTAGAACATATCCACAACTTTACCGTAGAACCAAGTAGAATATCCTCCTCCTTCGGGCATAAAGCTCGCAATCTGCGAATGTGTGCTTTCATTGAAGATCACTCCATAAAAGACACTATCTATAATATTACCCAAAGCACCGGTCAAAATCAAAGCCACACAAACAATATAGCCTGTTTTGAATCCTTTTTTTATTATCTTGTAGAGATACCACCCTATCAACGCTACCGCAACAATACGGAAAGTGGTCAGGAACAACTTCCCAAAAATCTCCATACCGAAAGCCATTCCATTGTTTTCGGTGAAATAGATATAAAACCAATCCGTCACACGTATGCTTTCATGCCAATACATATGAGTTTTAATCCAGATTTTAATGATCTGGTCAATAATCAATACGGAAAAGATAACGAGCAGAGCGATTCTCCCTTTCGTGAATAGTTTCTTCATGTGTTCATTATAAATTAAACATAACGAGCTACAAGTGCCGTGCGTAAACTTTGCGCAGCTACTTGTAGCTCGTCACTCGTAGCTTGTGTAGCTATCTATTATTTTTTACCGCTGTTTTTTGCTTCAATGCTTAATGTAGCATGAGGAACAGCACGCAGACGTTCTGCCGGAATCAACTTTCCTGTTTCACGACAGATACCATACGTCTTATTCTCAATACGTACCAAAGCTGCCTGCAATCCTTGTATGAACTTCAACTGACGCTGTGCCAGACGGGTTGTTTCTTCTTTGGATAGCGTATTCGCACCTTCTTCCAACACTTTATAGGTAGGAGACGTATCATCGGTATCATTACCGTCCAATCCCATCAAACTCTTCTTCAACTGTTCATAGTCACGTTGGGCCAATTCCAGTTTCTCCATAATAATGGCACGGAATTCTTCGAGTTCCGCATCTGAGTATCTAGTCTTTTCTGCCATAATCTTACAATTTTAAAAGGTTAATCAATATAGTATTAGTCTTTTATCACATTCACGAACAGTGAAAAATCGTCAAAGTTAAGCTCTATACCGTCTTTCACTTCATCTACAAGTCCTAAAGATGTGCCTAAAACTTGGTTACAAATATAAGTATTATATTCTTTTACCGCATCATCTGTTTGCGTATTTTTCGAGATTGTTATTTTTATTTTGTCTGTAATCTCGAAACCGCTTGATTTTCGTATATTTTGAATACGATTTACCAATTCACGGGCAATACCCTCCCGGCGCAACTCTTCGGTAACGGTTACTTCAAGCGCAACGGTCAGCTTACCTTCATTGGCAACCAGCCATCCCGGAATATCCTCACTGAAGATTTCCACATCCGCTGCTTCAATAACAGCTTCCGCTCCATCCAGGTTCAGCACATATTTTCCATTCTTTTCCAGCTCGGCGATAGCTTCCTGCGACATTCCGGCAACAGCAGCAGCCACTGCTTTCATTTGTTTTCCAAACTTCGGACCCAATTTCTTAAAGTCGCATTTCACCTTCTTTACCAATACACCAGCAGCACCATCTACAAATTTAACTTCCTTGACATTAACTTCATTCATTATCAAGTTCTTCACCGCTTCGATATGGGCTTTCTGTTCTTCATCTACCACCGGAACCATGATACATTGCAGAGGTTGGCGCACTTTGATATTCACTTTACGACGTAATGCCAATACCATAGACGTTACATCCTGCGCCATTTTCATACGGGCTTCCAGTTCTTTATCTATGCTATTTTCCTGGTATTCCGGGAATTTAGCCAAATGGACAGACACAACATTATCACGTCCTGTCGCTGTAATCAAGTCTGTGTACAACCTGTCGGCATAGAACGGAGCTATCGGCGACATCAATTTAGCCACTGTCTCAAGACATATATACAATGTCTGGTATGCAGACAGTTTATCTTGTGTAAATTCACCACCCCAGAAACGTTTACGATTCAGACGAACGTACCAATTGGACAAATTATCATTCACAAAGTCGGAAATCAAACGTCCAGCCTTTGTCGGCTCATATTCATTATAACAGGTATCTACCTCTTTTATCAACGTGTTCAACACAGACAGAATCCAACGGTCGATTTCCGGACGTTCCGCCATCGGCACATCCGCTTCCTTATATTCAAATCCGTCAACATTGGCATAAAGCGCAAAGAACGAATAGGTATTATATAAAGTACCGAAGAATTTACGGCGGACTTCTTCTATTCCATCTACATCGAATTTCAAGTTATCCCACGGAGACGAGTTGGTAATCATATACCAGCGCAACGGGTCAGAACCATATTTCTCAATTGTACTAAACGGATCGACAGCATTACCCAAACGTTTGGACATCTTGTTACCGTTCTTATCCAACACTAATCCGTTAGAAATTACCGCTTTATAAGATACACTGTCGAATACCATAGTGGCAATCGCATGCAATGTGAAGAACCATCCGCGTGTCTGATCCACTCCTTCTGCAATGAAATCGGCAGGATATACCTGACGGCTATCCAACAGTTCCTTGTTTTCAAACGGATAATGGATCTGTGCGTATGGCATTGAACCAGAATCGAACCAAACATCTATCAAGTCCATTTCACGCTTCATCGGCTTACCGTCTTTAGAAACCAGAATAATGTCATCCACGTACGGGCGGTGAAGGTCAATCTTGTCATAGTTCTGCTCCGTATATTCACCCGGAACAAATCCCTTATCCTTATACGGGTTCGACTGCATGAATCCGGCAGCCACCGATTTCTCTATTTCATTATAAAGTTCCTCTACGGATTCAATACACTTTTCGTCCGTATTATCTTCCGTGCGCCAGATAGGAAGCGGAGTTCCCCAATAACGCGAACGGCTTAAGTTCCAGTCATTCAAGTTCTCCAGCCATTTACCGAAGCGTCCTGTTCCGGTAGACTCCGGTTTCCAGTTGATAGTCTTGTTCAACTCCATCATACGCTCCTTGCAAGCTGTAGAACGGATAAACCAGCTATCCAACGGATAATAAAGTACTGGTTTGTCTGTACGCCAACAGTGCGGATAGTTATGGACGTGCTTTTCTATTTTGAAAGCTTGCTTACCAGCCTTCATCATCATGCAAAGAGCAATATCCAAAGATTCGGCAGCCTGAGCAGCCTTCTCATCATATTTTCCGTCCACCGTAAACTGCGGGTCATAAGCATTCTTCACCCATGCGCCTTGATATTCCTTATATTTATCTACATCCACGCATTCCTTGACGAATCTTTCATCCAGTTCATCCAACAAATAGAACTTACCGGTAAGATCTACCATCGGGCGGGTTTCACCTTTCTTATTTATCATGAACAATGACGGAATACCTGCCGCACGTGCCACATTCGCATCATCCGCACCAAAAGTCGGTGCAATGTGCACGATACCCGTACCGTCTTCTGTCGTCACATAATCCCCTTGAATAACCCGGAAGCCTTTATCGCTGACTTTCCACATTCCATCTTCGGAAACCTCTATCGGTTTCACCCAAGGAATGAGTTGTTCATATTCCATGCCCACCAGTTCCGTACCTTTATATTCGGCCACTACCTTAAACGGAACCAGCTTATCTCCCGGTTTGTAATCTTCCAGATTCAGGTCCGCAGCTTTCGGATTAAAGTGAGTATTTAACAACGCCTTAGCCAAAACAACCGTAATCGGTTCTCCATTATATGCATTGTATGACTGTACAACCAGATAATCAAATTTCGGGCCGACACAGAGTGCCGTGTTTGAAGGCAATGTCCATGGAGTGGTGGTCCAAGCAAGGAAATAAGGAGTTCCCCATCCGGTCATTTCCGGTTTCGGGTTCTTTATCTTGAATTGGGCAACCATCGTCGTATCCTTCACATCTCGGTAACATCCCGGCTGGTTCAGCTCATGAGAGCTCAGTCCCGTTCCTGCTGCCGGAGAATACGGCTGGATGGTATATCCTTTATACAACAATCCTTTCTTATATAATTGCTTTAACAGCCACCAAAGGGTTTCAATATAACGGTTGTCATACGTGATATAGGGATGTTTCATATCCACCCAATATCCCATCTTATGAGTCAAGTCCTCCCATTCTTTAGTAAACTTCATCACATCCTTGCGACAAGCAGCATTATATTCGGCTACGGAGATTTTCTTGCCGATGTCCTCCTTTGTGATACCCAACGCCTTTTCTACACCCAATTCTACAGGCAGTCCATGCGTATCCCATCCGGCTTTACGCTTTACCTGATACCCTTTCATCGTTTTGTAACGGCAGAAAATATCCTTAATCGTACGGGCCATTACATGGTGAATACCCGGCATACCATTAGCCGAGGGAGGTCCTTCAAAAAAAACGAACGAAGGACAGCCATCACGTTCTGTCATACTCTTGGCGAAAACCTGGTTTTCGTCCCATTTCTTCAGCACATCTTTGTTCACCTGTGAAAGGTCAAACTGCGAATACTCAGTAAATCTCTTACCCATAGCTATATCTACGATTTTACTATTTACAATTTACACTTTGAGGGGTATCCCCGTTTTTAAGGGTGCAAATTTACAAAAACATTTGTTTAGTTGAGCAAAAAGCAAAGACTTTTAATCGGAATCCTATAAAGTTAACGATTTAAACTGCCTGTGACCTAAACAAAACAGCCCTATCCTTGTTCTACTGAAAAACCTAAAAGTACTTATCTTATGAATTACGGTATTAGTATTTTATTCAGAGCAATCCCTTTGGTGATGGCACTCTTTTGCTTCGGATACGGAGCATTCATTTACGGTTACGGAGATGCAGGAGGTCGCGTTGTGGCAGGCCCCGTCGTTTTTTCACTAAGCATGATATGTATTGCGCTGTTCTGTACGGCGGCTACCATTATCCGGCAAATCATACATACTTATAACCGAGCCGCAAAATATGGATTGCCGATCCTTGGTTATCTGGCAGCTATTGCGACAATCATCACAGGAATATGCATCTTCAGTGGAGCTGATTCTCCTTCAGCATTCGTTGCCGGTCATGTAATAACCGGTGTCGGATTTATTACAGGCTGCGTAGCCACTGCCGCCACCTCTTCCACCCGCTTTTCTTTTATTCCCGGAAACTCTAAAAGCACAGGGCATGAAGTTCCGAAAGGAGCTTTTTCCTTGGGTGAAGAACGTACGATGGAAGCCGTTGTAATCACCATATCTTTGGTTGCATGGATATGGGCATTTGTTTTATTAGCCAACAGCCACGTTCATCCGGCTTACTTTGTGGCAGGCCATGTAATGGTAGGCCTTGCATGTATTTGTACCAGCCTGATTGCGTTAGTAACTACTATAGCCCGACAGATACGTAATGTATATTCGGAAAAAGAACGTTCACAATGGCCGAAGTTAGTGTTACTGATGGGATCTCTTTCCTTCGTTTGGGGGCTTTTTGTAATTTTCGCGGACTCAGGAAGTACAAACGGTACTACAGGCTATATCATGCTTGGGCTTGGTTTAGTATGTTACAGTATCTCCAGTAAAGTAATCCTCCTGGCAAAAATATGGAGACATGAATTCAAATTAGCCAACCGCATTCCTTTGATTCCGGTACTGACTGCATTGGCTTGCTTATTCTTGGCTGCATTTGTATTTGAACTTGCCACAGTACATTCGGATTATTTCATTCCCGCCCGCGTCTTATCAGGACTGGGAGCTATCTGTTTTACCTTATTCTCCATCGTCAGTATCCTCGAAAGCGGTACTTCCGGGAAGGGATAAAACGGGAATAAATCAAAGCTCTTTTACCACAGATTACACGAACCTTCACAGATTAAAGATTAAAGGATTCATTCTTAATAGAAATAATCCAATAGGAATAATCTGTGCCAATCCGTGTAATCTGTGGTGAATTTTGAGCCACTGTCTTATTTTTTTAGTCTTACTTCATAAACATCACTTCTGCGATCTTTCAGATTACGTACGCTACCATAAGTATGCAGTTCATTCAATAAATCCAGATCCACATCCGAAACAAGAATCATCTCGGTATTAGGAGTCGCTTCCGCTCTCTTTCCGTCAGTCGGGAAAGCAAAGTCGCAGGGAGTGAAGACACCGGACTGGGCATATTGAATATCCATATTATGTACACGAGGAAGATTCCCCACACTTCCCGCAATAACTACAAAACATTCATTTTCAATAGCGCGTGCCTGCGCACATACCCGGACACGGGAATAAGCATTCTGCGTATCGGTCAGGAAAGGCACAAATAATATCTGCATCCCTTGATCCGCCATCAAACGGGATAGCTCGGGAAACTCTACATCATAACAAATTAAAACTCCGATTTTAGCGCAATCGGTATCAAATGTCTGCAACAACTTACCGCCACTCAACCCCCAACTCTTGATTTCATCCGGAGTAACATGCATTTTTTCATACATTTCGTATGTACCGTCCCGACGACAAAGGAATCCTACATTGTATAAAAGTCCGTCTTCTTTGACATACGGCATACTTCCGGTAATAATATTGATATTATAACTGATTGCCAGATTGATAAATCTGTCGCGAATTTCCTCTGTGTACTTCGCAAGCCCACGAATGGCCTGAGACTCTCCTTTATCATTATACTTCGACATCAAAGGAGCATTGAAATACTCCGGGAAAAGGACAAAATCACTTTTATAATCCGATACTGCGTCCACGAAAAACTCTACTTGCTCAAACAAATCATCCAATGTCTTATAACTACGCATCTGCCACTGCACCAAGCCTACACGGACTGTTGTTTTCGGATTAATATATTCCTGCGTAGGTGGCTGATAATAAATATTATCCCATTGCAACAAACAAGCATAATGTTTCGATTCTTCGTCATTAGGAAGATAATTGGTCATAACTTTACGGACATGAAAATCATTTGACAACTGAAAAGTTAGAACCGGATCATAGATTTCACGCTGACGCACACGTTCGATGTATTCTTTCGGACGCATCTTATCAGCATATTTATGATAATTGGGGATACGTCCACCAAACATAATAGCTTTCAGATTCAATGTTTCGCAAAGTTCTTTACGGTATTCATACATACGACGTGCCAGACGCAAACCACGATAACCCGGATGAATAAACACTTCAATACCGTAGAGGATATTTCCTTTAGGATTATGCGTGTTGAATGTTTCCTTGCCTGTCACTTGCGCATACGTATGGTCATTCTTCACTTTATCATAATCGACAATAATAGACAGGGCACAACCCACAATTTTATCATCGACAACCGTAACAATCTGTCCTTCCGGGAAAATATTGATTAATTTCTGAATTTGGGCGTGAGTCCAAAATACATCGCTACCATCTGAATAAACGCGGGTAAACGATTGAGATAACTGTGCGTAATCTTCTATCTGAAGATTGCGTATCTGCACTTTATTAATTTTTATCGGATGTTGTTCCATAACAATACGTGTTTTTATAAAAGATAGTGCAAAGGTATAGCTATTTATAGAAAAGATACTGTTCAAAGCTAGAAAAAAGAAAAAGCACCGCTTTAAGAGAAGGAAAGCACCGCTTTAACTAAGCTAAAGCAGTGCTTTAGCTATGGAAAATGAATGCTTTTATTTAAGTCTACATAACACATTGCAGATCTGTTTATTGCATATACAAACAATTATGACACCATACCATTGATTGGTACGATGTCATAATCTCAATAGAGTCATGTCAAGAGAGCAAAGTCATAATGACACGATGAAATTACACTAACCTATTTATTTTTCTTCCAAAGTTTGCTCATATCTTCCAGTGTTTTCCCTTTTGTTTCGGGTACCCAACGCCAAACGAAGATAGCAGCAGCCACACAAATAATGCCGTATAAACTATATGCAAACATTGGGCTGAAATCGTACAATGCCGGGAAAGTAGAAGATACAATATAGTTAAATATCCATTGGAAAGCCACAGCGATTGCCACCGCTTTACCTCGGATGGTGTTCGGGAAGATCTCCGCGATCAATACCCAGCAAATCGGTCCCCAGGACATCATGAAGAATGCTGCATACACAATCACTGAAAGCACCGGAAGGATCCCCTTTATTGCCATACTGTCACACATCGCCACTGCAAATGCACCAACAGCCATACCGATAGAACCGATTATCAACAATGGTTTACGTCCGAAGCGGTCTACAGTGAAGATAGCAACCAGTGTAAAGACAATGTTTACAATACCCATAATAACCGTTTGCATCATACCGCCGCCTTCCGCACCTGCATTTTCAAAAATACGAGGAGCATAATATAGCACGGCATTAATACCGATAGCTTGCTGGAACACAGATAGCAGAATACCGATCACAATTACCGCCACTCCATAAGTAAATATCTTCTCTGTCTTTTCGTGAGCGGTAGCTTTAATATCATTAAGGATTTCCTGTGCTTTTGTCTTACCATTGATCTTTTCCAGAATTGAGTAGGCCTTTCCATCCTGCTGTATCAAAACAAGATAGCGAGGTGTTTTCGGAACAAAGAACAATAACAGTCCAAAGAAAGCGGCAGGGAAAGCCTCCGAACCGAACATATAACGCCATCCTTCATAAACAGTCCACATATCAGATTCAGAACTGACAGACAGCACACCGGCTGCATCTTTCAAAATAACAGGATTCTGATGGTCACCCATAATCAGGTAATTCACAAAGTACACTACCAGCATACCGAAGATGATGGCAAACTGGTTACACGATACAAGCGTTCCACGAATATTGGAAGGGGCTATTTCAGCAATATACATCGGGCAGACTGCAGAAGCCAGTCCTACTCCGATACCACCTAAAACACGATACAAATTAAAAGCAATCAGCAAATCCATGTTCGGCTTTCCATATTCGAAGAATAAGAATTCCGGATAATAGGAACCTAATGCTGAAAGGAAAAAGAGTATGGCAGCAAGCCTTAAGGAATTACGACGTCCCAAACGGGAAGCAAATATACCGGAAATCGCGCCCCCCAGTACACAGCCAATTAATGCACTGGAAGAAGTGATTCCATGCATTACTTTATTGTATTGAAAATCAGAGGCTGAAAGAAAAAAAGCTTCCAAGCCTTTCTCTGCACCGGAAATAACTGCCGTGTCATAGCCGAAAAGCAGTCCGCCCAAGATAGCGACAGAGGTTATCGAATACAGGTAGAGTTTACTACCCTCGTTCGTTGTATTAATCATGGTGATAAGTAGTGTTGTAGTAGTTAGATATATCACCACAGATTACGCAGATGAACACAGATAAATTCAAAAGAGAGAAGAAAAAATCTGTGAAATACACGTAATCTGTGGTGGGTTAATTAGCAATACATATTCAAGATTGCTTCATAAAGTTCTTGTTTGCCACTAGTCTGTTTCGGTTCACCATTTGCTTTAGCATAAGCAACCACGTCTTCCAACGTTAATTTGCCATCTTCAAATTCCTTACCTTTACCAGCATCGAATGAAGCGTAACGGTCAGCCAACATTTTCTTATACGGAGATTCGTTCAACAGAGCTGCTGCGCTTTCCAATGCACGAGCCATAGCATCCATACCTGCGATGTGAGCAATGAAGATATCTTCCAGGTCAGTAGAGTTACGACGAGTTTTAGCGTCGAAGTTTGTTCCACCGTTACCCAAGCCACCATTACGGATAATTTGCATCATGGCCTGTGTCAGTTCGTAGTTGTCAATCGGGAATTGGTCTGTATCCCAACCATTCTGATAATCACCACGATTAGCGTCGATAGAACCCAACATACCGTTGTCTACTGCCACTGCTAATTCGTGTTCAAAAGTATGACCGGCCAAAGTTGCATGGTTTACTTCAATATTCACTTTGAAATCTTTGTCGAGGCCATGAGCTTTCAAGAAGCCGATTACAGTTTCCGTATCTACATCATATTGGTGTTTAGTGGGCTCCATCGGTTTCGGTTCGATCAGGAAAGTACCTTTGAAACCACGGGCACGAGCATAGTCACGAGCGATAGTCAACATCTGTGCCAAGTGTTCTTTTTCACGTTTCTGATCTGTGTTCAGAAGAGACATATAGCCTTCACGACCACCCCAGAATACATAGTTCTGACCACCCAATTCGATAGTTGCGTCGATTGCATTCTTGATCTGAACAGCAGCACGAGCTACTACGTCAAAATCAGGATTAGTAGCAGCACCGTTCATATAACGTGCATGACCAAATACATTGGCAGTACCCCACAACAGTTTGATGCCTGTTTCAGCTTGTTTTTGTTTTGCATAAGCTACAATTTCTTTCAGATTGGCCTCATATTCTTCAATGCTTGCACCTTCAGAAACCAAATCCACATCGTGGAAACAGTAATATTCGATACCGATTTTCTGCATGAATTCGAAACCTGCATCCATTTTATCTTTTGCAGCTTGAACAGCGTCTGCGTTACCGTTCCAAGGGAATTGTTTTGTTCCGCCACCGAACTGGTCACCGCCTTCAGCACACAATGTATGCCACCATGCCATAGAGAATTTCAACCAGTCTTTCATCTTCTTTCCATTGATTACTTTCTCTGCATCATAATAGCGGAATGCCATCGGATTTTTGCTATCCTTACCTTCAAACTTAATCTTTTCAATTCCAGGGAAAAACTCTTTTGTTGCCATAATTAATAATGTTTTTAGTGTGAGAATGCACCAATATGAACAGCACATTACTCACGATGTTATACTTAGATTATTTACTCATTGATTTTTCTAAACGATACTTCCATTTAGCATACGCGTCCGCATATTCCTGGCGTTTAGCCATATTAGGCTCAATCACATCCAATTTGTCAAGCGTAGCAAATGCCTCATTATTATCTTTATAGATACCTGCACCAATACCTGCACCTTTCGCAGCACCTACCGAACCATCCGTATCGTAAAGCTCAATGGTGGCTCCGGTCACTCCAGCCAACGTATCACGGAAGATAGAACTCAAGAACATATTGGCGTGTCCGGCATGAATCATCTTCACAGGAATCCCCATCTGCTCCATTATATCAATGCCATACTTGAAGGAGAACACAATCCCCTCTTGAGCTGCACGAATAATGTGATGTTTGCCATGTGCGTTGAAATCCAGTCCGCGAATACTACATCCGATTTCTTTATTGTTCAGCATACGCTCGGCGCCGTTGCCAAAAGGCAGAATACTGATTCCCGCGCTGCCGATAGGAGCTTTAGAAGCCAACACATTCATTTCATTATAAGATATTCCTTCGGGAGCTATATTTCGTTTTACCCATGAATTAAGAATACCTGTTCCGTTGATGCATAGCAATACTCCCAAACGTGTTTGGTCTATTGCATGATTGACATGAGCAAAGGTATTGACGCGCGATTGCGGATCATAATTTACTTCACCGTTCACTCCGTAAACCACTCCCGACGTTCCCGCCGTAGAAGCTATCTCTCCCGGATTGAATACATTTAAAGAAAGAGCGTTATTAGGTTGGTCACCGGCGCGGTAAGTAATCGGTGTTCCTTCTTTCAAACCCAACTCCTTAGCTGCTATCACATTGACACGTCCCTGCTCTGCAAAGGTCAGTTTAATATCTGCAATCAAAGAAGAGTCGAATCCGTAATAATCCATTAGGAAGTCAGCCACCCGGTTGTTCTTGAAATCCCAAAACATACCTTCCGAAAGTCCGGAAACGGTTGTGCAAATCTCTCCACTCAACTTCATGGCAATATAATCACCCGGCAGCATTATCTTGTAAATCTGCTCATAGATGGCAGGCTCGTTTTCTTTAATCCATGCCAATTTGGAAGCTGTAAAGTTTCCCGGCGAGTTCAACAAATGAGAAAGACATCTCTCCTCTCCGATCGTTTCAAACGCTTTCTGTCCGTATGGCACAGCACGGGAATCACACCAAATAATAGCGGGACGCAACACATGCTGATCCTTATCAACGCATACCAATCCATGCATCTGATACGAGATGCCGATAGCTTTAATTTCAGCAGCACTCACTCCGGATTCGGTCATAATAGCTTGTGTAGCCAACTTTAAATTTCCCCACCAACTCTCCGGGTCTTGTTCCGCCCATCCGGGATTTACTGCGATAATGTCCGCCTCTGTTTTCGGAAAGAATGCCGATGATACACATTTGCCTGTTTCAGCATTTACCAAACTCGCTTTTACGGACGAGCTACCTATGTCATAACCTAATAGAAACATAATTTTATTTACGATTAAACGATTTACGATTTAACGCTCAATGCCCGACAATTAATACTATAACATTCAACGCCTAATACTTAATATTATACCTAATACTTGAATAAAGTCTTACCGTCTTACTTTATTATATATCTTCTTGTCAAATTTATAATAACGTGCAGCCCGGTGAGCCACGCCTTGTTGCTTTTCTTCCAAAGGAACTACATATTCCATCATGGCTATTTTTTTATGGAAGTTACGTACATCCACAGTTTTGTCATATACCAACTCAAAAAGAATTCTCAATTGTGCAGCTGTAAATTTACGCGGAAGCAGTTCGAACAACATGGAAGGATTAAATTCTACGAACTGACGAATATAAGTCATTGCTTCCTTAATAATCAGATTATGATCAAAAGCTAATGTTTTCACATCTTTCAAAGCAATCCAACAAGCCTGGTGATCATCCAGGTTCTTGTCCAATGTACGGTCTATCTTGACCATAGACAGATAAGCTATAGTCACAATACGCTCTACCCTCGATTGCATAGCCCGTTCCAACCAGCGCACATCTTTGGGATTACTGGTTCTGTTTTTAGAGCCGAATGCCTTAAACTGCATCAGATTTACATTTTTAAGTCCTGTCAATTCGTACAAGACACGTTGTGCAGCTTCGTCCAGATCTTCATCCATATATATAAGACTTCCGGGAAGTTTCATATCGTGATATACTTCACCATTATCTTCACCCGCACGTTTCACAAGCAACACTTTCAGTTGTTCTCCGTCAAAACCAATCACAACACAATCCACTGATATATGATTGTTGGCCAAAGGGGTATTTTTCTGTATATTATGCATATATATTTCTTTAAGACGATGCAAATATAGAAGAGAAATGCAGTCCCAACAAAAATAACATATATGCTATAAAACATTGTTTTTCATATATATACATATCATATACCATACAATATGTACAGTTGGCGTTATCTTACAATTTACAATATGTATTTTAGCTATTCGTAGGAGGAGTAATTGTATAAAGTACGAAAACTATATTCGCACTTTATTATCAGCACTTTTCGCATTTGTACCGATAGATTAAAATACCGGTACTTATTGTATTTTAAACGATATGTCCTTTTGTACCTTATCGTTTTTTATCCTATCTTTGCAACCTAAATATTAAAAAAACTAAAATGAAACATCATCCTGTCATTTTATCCATTGCCGGTTCCGATTGTTCGGGAGGTGCAGGTATTCAAGCGGATATAAAAGCAATCTCAGCATTAGGAGGATATGCGGCTTCGGCCATTACCGCAATTACCGTACAGAATACATTAGGAGTGCACACTGTACAGGCTATGTCCCCCGAAATCGTTCGCGGACAAATAGAAGCTGTTATGGAGGATCTCCAACCTGTTGCGCTAAAAATAGGTATGATAAATGACATTCAGATCGTCCGTGTCATTTCTGACTGTATCCGAAAATATACTCCGCAATATATCGTTTACGATCCTGTGATGGTATCCACCAGTCGACAAAAACTAATGACGGATGAGGCCATAGAAGAAATAAAGAAAGAACTGTTACCGCTCGTCACTTTAGCTACTCCAAATCTTGACGAAACAGCCGTACTTATCGGTAACCCCATCCATAACATTCAGGAAATGCAGGAAGCCGCCAAACTACTGACGGAACATTATCATATCAGTATATTAGTAAAAGGCGGACATCTGGAAGGTGATCTAATGTCCGACTTCCTATATACCTCCGAATCTGCTTCCTATATATATAAGGAGAAAAAAATAGAAAGTAATAATCTGCACGGAACAGGGTGTACCCTCTCTTCCGCAATTGCCACTTATCTGGCAAAAGGGTATCCCTTACACGAATCTATCCGCCACGCCAAAGCCTATATTACCCAAGCCATTCTTGCCGGAAAAGAGTTACACATCGGTCATGGCAACGGTCCGTTATGGCATTTTCCGGACTCCGTTGCACAAATGTGTACAATTTGTGCGGTTGTATCATAAAATTCCGTAACTTTGCACCCGCAATTAAAAACCAATTAAATAATAAAAATATGAAAGCATTTGTATTTCCCGGTCAAGGCGCTCAATTCGTAGGAATGGGTAAGGACCTGTATGAAAACTCAGCTTTAGCAAAAGAATTGTTTGAAAAAGCAAATGATATCCTCGGATATCGCATTACAGATATCATGTTCAACGGCACAGACGAAGACCTCCGCCAGACAAAAGTTACTCAACCTGCCGTATTCCTCCACTCTGTCATATCCGCTCTTTGCATGGGCGATGACTTCAAACCGGAAATGACAGCTGGTCACTCACTTGGTGAATTCTCAGCTTTGGTAGCTGCCGGTGCTCTGACTTTTGAAGATGGACTTAAATTGGTTTATGCACGTGCAATGGCTATGCAAAAAGCCTGTGAGGCTACTCCGTCCACTATGGCCGCTATCATCGCACTGTCGGATGAAAAAGTAGAAGAAATCTGCGCATCTGTAAATGCAGAAGGCGAAGTTTGTGTACCTGCCAACTATAATTGTCCGGGACAAATCGTTATCTCCGGGTCTATTCCGGGTATCGAAAAGGCTTGTGAACTGATGAAAACTGCCGGAGCCAAACGCGCTCTTCCATTGAAAGTAGGTGGTGCCTTTCATTCTCCGTTAATGGATCCTGCTAAAATAGAATTGGAAGCTGCCATTAAAGCTACGGAAGTTCACACTCCTAAATGTCCGGTATACCAAAATGTAGATGCACTTCCCCACACTGATCCTGCAGAAATCAAAAAGAATCTGGTTGCACAGCTGACTGCTTCTGTACGCTGGACTCAATCAGTTAAAAATATGATAGCTGACGGTGCTACGGATTTCACTGAATGTGGACCGGGTGCAGTACTTCAAGGATTGATTAAGAAAATCGATAGTTCAGTGAGTGCTCACGGTATCGCATAAACAGAAACAACATAATAAGAAAGGCGTGTCGGTTATCACCAACACGCCTTTCTTTATTTTTCGGCTGTATATCCAGTCTTAGTTTCTTGGTAAAGCTTCTTTCACTACCATTGAACGACCTACATATTCTGCACCGTTCAATTGCTTGATAGCGTTGTTAGCTTCTGTATCATCCGGCATTTCGATAAACGCAAAGCCTTTTGATCTTCTAGTTTCACGGTCTGTGATTAACTTTACTGAAGCAACTGTTCCATACTCTTCCATTACATTTCTCAGGTCTGATTCCTTAACATTATAGCTAAGATTTCCAATGTACAAATTCATAAAAATACAAATATAAAAAATTAATAATTCAATAAGAAAGTTTTGGGAAGAGCTAAATTAGAGATGGATATGCTCAAATAAATGAGAAGATTCATGTAAAATAATCAAATCGCAATAAACCTCTTTATTGTTGTTGATGCAAAGAAAAGCATTATTTAGGGATATCGCACTATGTTAGCCCCTTTTTCTTCTCATAAAACATCTTTTTTATGAAAATAGGCCAATACTTAACGTTCAATACCCCTAAAAAAAGCCTTATACCTTTATAATCTCACTATCCGCAATGAAAATACTTATGTACCAAATCTAACATTTCCTGTGGTTTTCCTTCCAAATCCGCACGTAATGTCTTGTCGCCATAACTGCGAAGCTTACGGATGATACCATCAATCATTGCCGGACTGAATACATTATATTGTTCAAAAATGGCTCTTTGTTGTTGCAGGCAATCGGCAGAAGCCTCACAGCTATCCGGCAGTTGCGCTAATGATTTCAGCTTATCTTCATTCTCTTTCTGATGGATATTCACATTTACATACGTTTTTTGGGCAATCTCCAATGCGTTTCCGATTTCAAACCCATGACGGCAGGCAACGGCCAAGCCTGCCAACAGTTGATATAGATCCGCCGATCCGTCCGGAGAACGCATTTCTACCGTCTGCTTCTGGCTAGTGTCGAAATGACTTTCAGCTTCTAACGGGTTTGCCAATGTACACATATCTGTTTTTGCAGCCCACCCTAGAGGTACACGCACTAATACAGAACGGTTGCGATCTCCCCAACAAACATTGGTAGGTGCTTCCTGATGAGGAACAAGACGGAAATACGAAGTTGGATTGGTGTTTCCGAAAGCAGTGATTGAAGGAGCAAGCACCATCATTCCTGCAATTGCCTTGCGTGCCGTTTCCGACAAAACGCCATCTGCCAGCATTTGGTTTTTTCCGTCCTTCATTATACGCATATGGATATGTAACCCCGAACCGGCTTTTCCTGCCGTAATTTTAGGAGCGAATGTTACATTATATCCATACTTATATCCTAAATTGCGGATCACCCATTTAGCTATCATCAATTGGTCTGCCGCCTGTGATACGGGAACAGGCAAGAATTCTATTTCATTTTGTTCATAAATATAGCCATCCAAAGTAAAGTTACCCACTTCGGAATGTCCGTACTTTATTTGCCCGCCTGTCTGTGCGATATAAGACATACATTGGGTACGGAACTCATTAAATTTCGCATAAGGGCCTGATTCATGATAACCGCGCTGATCGGTCGCTTGAAACATACCCGTATCCGGTGCTATTACATAATATTCAAGTTCGCCCATAGCTTGAAATTCCATTCCGGTGACTTCCGTAAAGGTCTTACTTGCTTTGTACAGGGTATGTTCCGGCGCACTTTCAAGCGGTTCTCCATCTTTATTAAAGAAAGAACAAAGCATGGACAAAGTCGGTATTTCTGCAAACGGATCAACAAATGCTGTGCAAAAACGAGGAATCACGTAAAGGTCACTACTGCCCGCCTCTATAAAAGAGAAAAGACTGGAACCGTCTACCCGTTCTCCACAAGTGAGAATAGCTTCCAGATAAGCTTGATTATTAATAACAAAGTTCAGTGTTTTCAAACGACCGTCTCCCGCCGGATACATAAAATTGACCATGCGGATATCTTTTTCTCGAATAAATGAAATAATATCGGCTTTAGTAAATTCAGAAGTCGGCTTCTGGAAGAATGCCACCAATTGGTTTGCATTCATTGATAATTCTTGATTCATAATCGGTTGTTTTTCGTTGTTATATGATTAAAACGGTTTGCTGAATGCCAAAGATAAGGAAAAATTCACTAAATTCGTGCCGAACTAACGAAAAAGTAACTCATGGAGGTATTTACAAACAGCTGGAATAGTCGGAAATATCAGATTGGCTATGCTCTAAGCGGAGGATTTATTAAAGGATTTGCCCATTTGGGAGTAATGCAGGCTCTTTTGGAGCATGATGTCAAACCGGATATTATCTCCGGAGTAAGTGCCGGAGCACTCGCAGGAGTATTCTACGCGGATGGTAATGAACCTCATAAAGTTCTCGATTATTTCTCCGGACATAAATTTCAGGACTTAACAAAATTGGTTATTCCCAAGAAAGGGCTATTCGACCTTTGTGAGTTTATTGATTTTCTCCGAACAAACTTAAAGGCTAAGAATCTGGAGGATTTACAAATCCCTTTGATTATCACCGCAACCGATCTCGACCACGGACGTATGGTTCATTTCCATCGTGGCACCATAGCGGAGCGGGTAGCCGCTTCCTGCTGCATGCCTGTCATGTTCGCTCCTGTCAACATAGAAGGCACTAATTATGTAGATGGCGGGCTGATGATGAATCTTCCGGTTTCTACTCTTCGCAGGATTTGTGATAAAGTAGTGGCTATCAATGTAAGTCCTATCATGGCACAAGATTATAAAATGAATATTGTAAGTATCGCTATGCGTTCATTCCATTTTATGTTCCGTGCAAATACTTTTCCCGAAAGAGAAAAATGCGATTTATTGATCGAGCCTTATAATTTATACGGATACAGCAATACGGAACTAGAAAAAGCAGAAGAAATCTTTGAACAAGGATATAGTACTGCCAACGAGGTACTCAACCAATTATTGGAAGAAAAAGGGAATATATGGAGATAATCCATATTTTTCCTCCAAATAACAATAAATATAAAAATCTACTCGATATGAATGACGAAAAGAAAATAATTATCTATCAAGTGTTCACACGCCTGTTTGGAAATAATAACAATCACTGTGTTTACAATGGGGATATCAGTACCAACGGTTGTGGAAAAATGGCGGATTTCACACTGAAAGCACTAGGAGAAATAAAAAAACTAGGTAGCACACATATATGGTATACAGGCATTATCGAACATGCCACACAAACAGATTATCGCCGTTACAACATCGCGCCTGACCACCCTGCCGTTGTGAAAGGCAAGGCCGGATCACCCTATGCTATCAAAGATTATTACGATGTTGACCCCGACTTGGCAAATGATGTGCCGGGACGCATGAAAGAATTTGAGAATCTGGTGAACCGTACTCATCGTGCAGGGCTAAAAGTGATTATAGACTTTGTGCCCAACCACGTAGCCCGTCAATACCATTCGGATGCACAGCCCGACGGAACGACAGAGCTAGGAGCCAACGATGATTCAAGTTTGGCTTTCAGTCCGTACAACAATTTTTATTATATTCCTCAGGCTGAACTTCGCGCTCAGTTTGACATGAAAAACGGCGCTGCAGAGCCTTACCATGAATTTCCGGCCAAAGCAACCGGAAATAATCGTTTTGACGCTACTCCTAATATCAATGACTGGTATGAGACAATTAAACTGAATTACGGAGTGGATTATCAAAACGGTGGTACCTGTCATTTCTCCCCGACTCCGGATACATGGATAAAGATGCTGGATATACTTCTTTTTTGGGCATCAAAAAACATTGATGGCTTCCGTTGCGATATGGCGGAAATGGTCCCCGTAGAGTTTTGGGAATGGGCTATTCCACAAGTGAAAGAAGCTTATCCCGAAATTATTTTTATCGCAGAAGTCTACAATCCGAATGAATACCGCAACTATCTGTTTCGTGGAAAATTTGATTATTTGTATGATAAAGTAGGATTATATGATACTTTAAGAAATGTAGCCTGCGGATATGAATCTGCTACCGCCATTACACATTGCTGGCAAAGTCTGAACGGGATTGAGAAAAGAATGCTTAATTTCCTTGAGAATCATGACGAACAACGCATCGCTTCTGATTTCTTTGCCGGTAATCCGCGTAAAGGCATCCCGGCACTCATTGTTTCCGCCTGTATGAATACAAATCCCATGATGATTTACTTTGGGCAGGAGTTTGGAGAAATGGGTATGGATAATGAAGGATTCAGCGGAAGAGACGGGCGAACCACCATCTTTGACTACTGGAGTGTAGAGACTATCCGTCGTTGGCGCAACGGAGGTAAGTTTGATGGAAAAATGCTCACCGAAGATCATAAATACCTATATGATATCTATCAGAAGGTACTTACACTTTGTAATGAAGAACCGGCAATCACGCAAGGAGTATTCTTTGATTTGATGTATGCTAACATTAACGGATGGCGTTTCAATGAGCATAAGCAATATACTTTCATGAGAAAATATAAAAATGAACTGTTGTTTTTCGTTATCAATTTCGATAGTCAATTAGTAGACGTCGCAATCAATATTCCTTCACATGCTTTCGATTTCTTGCAAATTCCTCAAATGGAAAGTTATCAAGCGGTTGACCTGATGACGGGAGCTAAAGAAGAGATCTGTTTGTTACCATATAAACCAACAGAGATTGCAGTGGGAGCTTACAACGGAAAAATTCTAAAAATCACGTATTAGACTATACACTCTCATTTTATGCACATCATTCAAACAAATATTCAAAAAGGCTGTTTTAAGTAGACAATTAATAATCCTCTAAACTCAAAGCTTATGAAAAAATTTAATATTTGGACAGTCGCGTTACTTTTGATAATATCCGTATCCACTTTTGCCAATACTCCTCCCGGTAATATTCAGTCAACTTTCAAAAAGATGTATCCAAAGGCTAATGATATAGCTTGGTCACAAGATGATGGATATTATTGTGCCAATTTTGTAATGAACGGATTCACTAAAAACGTATGGTTTAATGCTCAAGGGCAATGGGCTATGACGCAGACCGACCTCGTCAGCCTCGACCGTTTATCGCCTGCCGTTTATAATGCTTTCGTATCCGGATCTTACGCAAGCTGGGTGGTAGATAATGTAACGATGGTCGAATTCCCAAAATGGCAAGCCATTATAGTGATTAAAGTAGGCCAGGATAATGTCGACATTAAATATCAGTTATTCTATACTCCACAGGGCGTTTTGTTGAAAACACGCAACGTGAGTTATTTACATGATATTCTCGGTCCAAGTACATTTTTTCTTAACTAAAAAAGAGTGCATATAGAAAAAAAACCCTGCAGATGTAATGATTTGCAGGGGCTTCTATTTTGTGTGAAAAGAGTTATTTCTTCTTTCTAAGCACTACAGCAGTACGTGCAGGTATATAGAGTTTTAACCACTCTTTCTTTTCTTTTTTGTACAACGGATCAGCATTCGTAAAATGAACGATAGAATCATCGGTCAAGCCATTTCCTCCAAACGAGACATTATCCGTATTCAGTATAACCTCGTATGCGCCCGGAGTCACCAGAAAACCATAATCGGTGAACGACTGTTTCGGATTAAAATTGAAGACGAATATCAAATCCTTACGACCATATGCCAATACCTGATCACCATCATTATGCCAGATTTCCTGAACAGGTGTTGCCTGGAAGTTTTTTACACTCTTGATTACTTTCAGCATTTCCGCATCAAAGTCTCCCATATAATGATAAGTAAGATCCTTATTATCTACCAAATTCCATTGGCGACGGGCATATTTGCAAGACCATCCATTACCTTCGCGCGGGAAGTCAATCCATTCCGGATGACCGAACTCATTACCCATAAAGTTTAAATATCCTCCATTGATTGTAGAGGCTGTCAGTAGACGGATCATTTTGTGTAAGGCAATACCCCTATTGACTACATAATTTTCATCCCCTTTCTGCATATGCCAATACATATCAGCATCAATCAAACGGAAAATAATTGTCTTATCTCCCACCAATGCCTGGTCATGACTCTCCGCATACGATATAGTTTTCTCATCCTGGCGACGATTGGTGACTTCCCAGAACATACTGGAAGGTTTCCAGTCCTCATCAATCTTTTCTTTAATCGTCTTAATCCAGTAATCCGGAATATTCATAGCCATGCGATAATCAAATCCGTAACCACCGTCCTCTACTTTCGCAGCCAATCCCGGCATACCAGAAACTTCTTCTGCAATTGTGATAGCTTTCGGATTAACTTGATGAATCACCTTGTTAGCCAACGTCAGATAACAAATCGCATTATCATCTTGATGTCCGTTGAAATAATCTCCATAATTACAGAACGCCTCTCCCAAACCATGACTATAATATAACATAGACGTTACTCCATCAAAACGGAATCCGTCAAATTTATACTCTTCCAGCCAGAACTTACAGTTAGACAATAGGAAATGAATCACTTCATTCTTACCATAATCAAAACAAAGAGAATCCCAAGCCGGATGTTCGCGACGCCCACCCGGATAGAAATACTGGTTCGGATCACCAGCAAAATTACCTAAACCTTCCACCTCATTCTTTACAGCATGAGAATGAACGATATCCATAATTACAGCAATTCCCATCTCATGTGCCGCATCAATCAAGGCTTTCAATTCGTCAGGAGTACCAAAACGGGAAGAAGCAGCAAAGAAGCTAGATACATGATAACCGAAACTCCCATATTATGGTTTTTTTTAATTAGCCATAATCTGAATGCAATTGTATCCTTCCTTTGCGACACGCGGAAGTATCTTTTCACGAAATTCATTATAGCTTCCAACTTTCTCTTCCTGTTGTGCCATGCCGATATGGCATTCGTAAATCAACAAAGGATTAGTGGTAGGCTTAAATGCCTTCTTCCTAAATTTATAGGGGTTCTCCGGAGCCCACACTTGCGCACTGAATATCTTTGTCTGTTCATCCTGAACCACCCGTGTAGCCCAAGCTGGAATACGTTCACCTTGACCACCATCCCAATATATATTCAGTTTGTACAAGTCTCCATGATGAATAGCATCTTCCGGAAGATTGATTTCCCAAATTCCATTCTTCAGCTTCTTCAACTTGTAAGCAGCTTTTTCTTCCCAATTATTGAATGTACCTACCATATAAATATGTGTAGCATTCGGCGCCCATTCACGAAAAGTCCATCCTTTGGCAGTACGATGCAATCCGAAGTAAAGATATCCCGATGCAAAGTCCGAAAGAGTTTGCTTTCCTTTATTGGTTAATTCGGCCTCTTTGTTCAGCACATATTGATGACGACCTGTGATTGCATCAGCAAAAGGCTCCAGCCATGGGTCATTTTTGATAAGATTAAGTGTCTTTTCCATATCAGAATTGAATTTAGATTATGCTTTTACTTTTACTATTACTTTCTTCACACCCTCCGGAGTAATGCCGGGGGCATGTCCGTCTTGAGGAAAGAAAATAGCAAACATTCCCGGCTTCACAGTGATATAAGTTTCAGCTAATCCTTCAAAAAAAGTAATATCTTTTTCTGCATTATAAGGCGCATCTGCCGGAATACAGTCTTTTGCAGCAGTATATCCCATGATTTCCGTTCCTGACAATGGAATCTGAATATCAATAAAATCACGATGTGTCTCCAGCTTGGCTTCTTCCTTCGTTTTAGGCTTGGTTTGTGCTATATTTACCAACAAATCTTTTCCTTTCAACTCCGTCTTACCTATTTCCATAGTCTGAAAATCATGAGATTTTAAAAACTCAATAGCTTGTGCAAACAACGGATTCAAAGACGCATATTTCTCCAGATTTTCTAAAGTATCTACTACCATATCAAGTTCAATTTTAAAGTTTATATTTTAGGGATTATTCAAAATCATCAATAGTGTAATTAATAAAATCGGCAAACCGTTTAAATTGCCGGAATGCCTTGTCTATTTGCTCCAACACATCAGATTGAGTAAAAAAACTATCAGAGACATTATAAGAACAGATGTATTCTTTGCACTTCAAATAGTCAATATGTTTGAAATCTTTCGGAAAGCCTTTAGGAGCGGTTTTCAAGAAATCCTCACCTATCACCGGAAAATATTTCTTAAATTCCGGATCTTCTGCAATAGCAACAAATTCTTCAATATTATCATAAATAGATTGCCGGACAGCTTTTAAGACATTTGAAGGTAGACAGAGACTTCCTCCGGCAAGCATAGAACCATTCGGTTGCAAATGCACATAATATCCGCAATGATTTGATTTCTTGCCTTTCGCATTAATATATCCTCCAAAATGTATTTTATAGGGTGTTTTATCTGCAGAAAAGCGGGTATCCCGGTAAATACGATAAGTACAGTCTTTGGGCTGAATTCCCCGAATCGTTTCGTCAAACAGAGATATACGGGCAATCACTATTGCCAGAAAGTTATCAAACTCAGCACGAGCCAATTCATATTCCGCCTTATGCTCATTAAACCACTCGCGATTATTATTCGCGGAAAGATCTTTTAAAAACTGAAAGATAACAGGTATGTTCATCTTTATCATTTTCTATTATTATCCTACAAACGTACAAATTTTATTTCATATAAACTACAAAAGGACACAAAAGGAGATAAAAAAAGCATCGGCTTAATAAACCGATGCTCTAACACATTTATCAAAAAAACAGACTCTTCTGTCTCTGATGTACTTTAGCTTTCACAAGTGGAGTACAATCTCTTTAATTAATCTTATATCTAATACTATGAAAAACACATAAATATAACAGTACAAATGAGATTTTTGTTCAGTACAGTCCTGCATATTTCAGTTAATTATAGTTATAAAACCGGTAGAGAAAGATAACTATAAAAAAGGGCTACCAAGACAATGTCTATCGGTAACCCTTCCTAGTTCTTTATATGATAGTCTAATTTACTTCATAGCAGCTTTCACTTGAGGAAGCATTTTCTTAACGTTTGCATTCTCCGGAGATATTTTAGCAGCTTCTTCCAGATAATCTACCGCTTCTTTGAATCTGGCATCAGCTTTCTCTTTTTCCACAGCATATTTATCCGCATCAGAGTTTGCCAAAGGAGCAGCTTTCTTTAAAATATTAGCTCCATCATTGTAACACAAAACACCCAAACTATACAACGCATTCGTTTTGTATGTCTTATGATTCAAAGGAATTACTTTTTTAAAGTTTTCTTCTGCTTCTTCTGTCTTACCTGCTTTCTGAGCGGCAAGCCCTGCTTTCAAAAAGTGAAGACCATAATTTTTCACCATTACCTTATTGTTAGGAGCCACCTTCAAGCCTTCTTCTAATGTAGCCACATATTCGTCAGTTTTCTTCAACGCATCCAAAGCCGCAGCCTTACGAGCATATGCATTCCCTATATTGAACTTCTTTTGAATTGCTATATCAAAATAAGTAACAGCTTCGGCATATTTCTTTATCTCATCGGCAGCCATACCACAATAATAAGCTGTTGCAGAATCTTGATTATTAGTTTGCTTCAAGTATTCACTAAACTTAGCATACGCTACGGGATAATTTTTAGCATTGAATGCGTCATTTCCTTCTTTTTTAATTTGGTTAGGGTCGGTCTGTGCAAAAATGTTAGTAACAGTAATACAAAATGCAAATAAAAAAATAAATTTCTTCATAACTTTATGTGTTTTTTAGTTGTTTATCGTTCAAAAGTAAACCTTATAATAGAAAAACACAACCCTATTTAAGTTTTTTGAGTTTTTTGAAACCTATATAACGTTCGTTATTCTTCGTAAAAAGAGCATTCCTCTATTTAATTATCCTACCATATATAGAAGACACCCAATATTTGTATTCTATAAATAGCTGATTCATAATCAAAAAGAAAAATACAAATAAAAAAACAGCCAAAAATTTTTGATATTCCACAAAAAGCACTACCTTTGCATCCGCAAATAAGGATGGTTCCGTAGCTCAGCTGGATAGAGCAACGCCCTTCTAAGGCGTGGGTCCTGCGTTCGAATCGCAGCGGAATCACAAGCAAAAACCGCAAATAGCTAATTATTAAGCTTTTGCGGTTTTTGTTTTATACTAATTGCACAACATTTGCACAACTCAAATATTTATCATACCTATACATCTATTATTATACGTACATAATGACCGTGAAAAAATCTTCATGCTTATTTTCTTCCCCTTTTTTATAGCATCCGAAAAATCCGAATTTTGGAGAATTTCTTTCATACGTGCGTAATGACTACGGAAAAATCTTTGTAGTGTATCAGTTCCAAATAACGGTTATTTAGAATTATCAATCATGAGGATTATCAAAAATCACATTTTACCCTTGCCCTAATTCTTTAGTTTATCCTTAGGGTAACCTTAGGGTGTTTTGCTCGTTTTTTGCTCGTTTTCCGCCGTTTTTCCGCCGTTTTCTCTAGTTATAAGACGGGAATAATCACCTATAGGAATCTAAGCGAATAATGTAAATATAGATAAATGTACATGATTTGGAAAACAGTGCATATTTGAGTAATTTATAACCGTTTTCAAACCGTTTTCTTACTTCGAAAGCAATAGTATGTTTGTACTATAATGTGAGATTTTCCTACGTTATCCTATGCCGTTTTACTTGAATAACGCTTGTTTAACGCTCGTTTTCTCACCTTTTGGTTTGCGTCTGAGCGATTTTCTTTTATTGGGCGGACATACTATCATCCAAAAAGAGAAAGCCCTAAAACCGCAATCCCTGAAAGGAATACGAGCAAATAAGAAATGCTGCCTCATCTCACGACGAAACAGCATAAGCGCACAAACACAAAACAAAAATATTAATGAATGAATCAAAAATAGCTTGCAACCAACTTAAAAGGATAGTCCATGATTCCAACTACAAAGATATAAATTTCTATCAAAACGGATCCGGCTCTTCTATCAATTCCACAAGCCTTGGGAAAGTATCGCTATACCAAACAGGTAGTAACGTGTCCGGATAATCAATGCGTGTACTATTCACTCCGTACTTTAATCCTTTTAAGGATATTGCTTTATATGATTCCCCGTTTTTGTTGCGAATCTCCATGAAGCCTTTTTCTATCAACAACTGGTTGAATTGTGCTGCCGTGTACTTTTTCCCGTGTATCTTTAACAGGTCCGTCAAAGTGTATGCTTTGCGTACTATCTTACATTTATCTTTCTCTTTTGCAGGGGATGGGGTAAGCTTCTCAATGCATGGGCGTTTTTCTTCCGGTGTGTTCTCTGTAGAAACGGGTATATCAATCATTGGCAAACCTTTTTCTTCCGCTATCTTCTTCATTAGTTCCAGTGTTAAGGCTTTATCCGCTCCGCCTAACCTTTGCAAAGCGCCTACCCATTCGATAAGTTCATGTACCGTATGACCTGCTCCGGAATCTGTCGGATCAGGTAGGGCATTACATTCCTTTGCCCTATCTTCTCTTTCCAGTTCATCCCAACGGAGAATTAACTTTGCACGGGCTTCGTCGTTGAACTTGGTAGCGATGTACATACATTCCCGGTAGTCTAGTAGATACATAGGGCGTTCTTGGTTGTTAGCGTCTAGGTAGGAGCCGCAACCAAATCTGGTTTGGGCTACTTTCACCCATGCCGGTTCCATTGCTCGGATAGACCGCAATACATGATGGTGTAGTTTTCCGGTCATTTCCGCAATCTCCACGGATGACATAGTCCTTTTGTGCGCACTCGGCTCATTTTTGAGTTCAGTGCTTGCATTAATGATTCTTGTTTTCATAATCGATTATAATTAAGAAGTTATTGCTTTATATTCAGCCGAGACCAAAATTGGACCCGGCTAATTTTCTTTTGTTCCTTTCGCATTGAGCACCGGACATACATAGCCGACACCATGACGTTTTTAAATGATAGCTTTTGCCGTTCCGGAACACCGTGCGATCATAGAAGCGGTGAAGGGGAAGAACCTTGCCGCAATGTGTGCATCTCTTCCGTTCTACTCCGTCCACTATAACCCGGTTTTTGGGCTTCCGTTTAACCAGCCGACACGAAAGACACTCATGTGCGCCATATCTTCGGCAATAAGCTATAGACCGTTCACCGCATTTGGCGAAGTGGATGCAATCGGGCCGTGGTGATGTTTGATGTATATTCATAATCGGATTCTTTTAAATGTAAACCCGGCAACCGTATTGTTACCGGGGTGGCTTTGTTGATTGGCGTCAACTAATGTGTCGGACCGAAGCCCCCTGACAAAATCTATTATAGTGCTTTGATTTCGGTTTCGTCTCTTAATCCTAAGTATTCATTATCATCTTTTAGGCCTGTAAGCCCAAGCGGGGTTTTGCGTTCATGCCAACATTTTTCAGTCAAATCATTAACTAGGCTGATAATATGTATAAGTGTCTCGATTGTACACTTATTGTCATCAAACACATAATTATCTGCGTTGAGAATATCCTTAATCAAGTTCAGCAACCCAGATGATAAGCCGAACATACCGGCATGGTCTAAAATCTCTTTACCGAACTTTGCAAGTTTGCAAACTTGGTCTGCATTCAGACCTTCAAACTTTTCTCTAATTTCTGAAAATTCCATAATGTTTTTATTTATTGATGTGAGTTGTAAACCATTTCATTTAGTACGGTGTAACCGTCTTTGCCTAGATTAACATTATAACTAGTGCCAGAGTCTATACTAGCTAAGCTATCAATAACGCAAGTTTGGCAGTACATAATGTTAACCGTTACTTTATCGTTGTTCTGTAGAAGCTTCAGCAGCCTTTCGATAAACTGCTCTCCTTGCTCTGTCCGCTCTTTGCTGGCGGGTTCTATTATCATTCCCATAGTTGTATTTTATATTGATGGTTTCCCATTGTTATCGTTAAACATTTCATCCCATACGCAGAAAGCAAGAAGGATGATACAGACAATTAGTGTTACGTTCATAATTGATTAAATATCAAAGAAGTGCTCTCCGGGCTTCTTGAAAAAACGATATCCGGTATACAAGCAACCTAATACTATCAATATTTCCATCTCGTTATAGTTTAAGAGTTGTAACCTGTTGGTATATCGTGGAGGCTCTTATTATTTCTAATGGTGTGCCGGTCACTTCTATTGCTGTGTACTCTTCGTATTCGAATACATTATGCTTTATTCCTTCTATCTTTAGCATGGTAGTAATATCCTCTACTTGCTTGCTCTCGTGGAGCTTGTAGACCTTTGTTTCTGTCATAGTGTATATTTTATGATGGGGTAGCGTTTTACGACCCCATCCGATTAATAATCAATCACCACAATACAACCCACATCCGTAGCCCATTGCACGACTAATACGGTCCTGGTATTCATTATAAGAGATACCCTCTTTGCGTGCTGCTATCTCGGCTTTCATGCGTTCCGCTTTGGCTTCCGCTTCTCTTCTGATCCGGTCGGCTTCGATTTGTGCACGAAAAAGAACCGAACTAATAGCGGCTTGCTCTCTTTTCTCACGTGCCTTTTCTTCATGTACTTTTTCTTCCTCTTCGATTGCTTTGCATTTTTCTGCTATGGACTTTTCCCATTTTGCTGTTTTCCAAGATTTACGGAGTGCATCGGCAAATGTCGGGTACTTTGCACGGGCGTTCGTAAATAGGGCCCAAGCTTTTTTCATTATCTTGCTTAAATCGTATCTTTTCATGTTTCGTGATTATTAATGTTACTTTTATGATGCAAATGTAACCCTTATTGTCACATTTGCAAAATATGAATCTTATAAAATTTGATATTTAACGTTACTTAACCGAATGGACGTGATAATATACGTTTCATGTGAGTATATTTGCAACTGTAACATTTAATATCACATAATTATGAAACTATCAGTAAAAGAGGTATGTAAAGAAAAAGGGCTTACAATTCAAGACCTTGCCGATAAAATGGAAATGAAAAGAGAAAGTTTAAGTCGGGCTATAAATGGAAATCCAACGCTTGAAACATTGGAAAAGATTGCATCAGCTTTAGAGGTTGATATTACAGAACTGTTTGGACCTTCTTCTTCCGGTGGTATTATTGGAGTGATCCGCATAAGAGATACCAATTACAATATAAATAGCGTATCGGACTTGTCCTGGCTGCTGGATAGAATAGAAAGCGGAGAAATTGTTTTATAATATCAAAGTAGAATAGTCATGAATGAAGATTTAAAACAGTTGTTAGATAAAGCTGACACACTCAAAGAAGAGTTATCCGCTTTACGTCCATTACCGGAAGATGCGTTGCAAAAGATACAGGACGCCTTAGATATAGAATACACTTACGAAAGTAACCGAATCGAAGGTAATACCCTTACATTGCAGGAAACCGCCTTAGTGGTAAATGAAGGCGTTACCATATCCGGCAAGTCTATGCGTGAACATTTGGAAGCTATCAATCATAGCGAAGCTATTGATTATATCAAAGATATAGCGAAGAAGGATATAGAGATAAGCGAACGCACTATCAAAGAAATACATGCTCTTATCTTGCATGGAATAGATCGTGAAAATGCCGGGCGGTATCGCACCGTTCCCGTTATGATTTCCGGTAGTACCCACATGCCGCCACAACCTTATCTAATACAGAAACAAATGGAGGATTTTATGATAAAGTACCGACAGATGGAGGAAGAAAAAGTACATTCGGTACTTATAGCCGCATATCTTCACGACGAACTTGTACGTATTCATCCGTTTATTGATGGAAACGGGCGAACGTCACGTTTATTGATGAATCTTTATCTTTTACGGAATGGGTATACATTGGTTACTTTAAAAGGTAGCAATGAGGATAAAATAAGTTATTATAAAGCACTGGAAGAATCTCATACAGAGAATAAGCCGGAAGCCTTTCAAAAACTTGTTGTTGAGGCCGAAATAGCCTCTTTGCAAAGATATTTGTCTATAATGCAATAGGGTATGAATACAAATGAAATAGATAAATTGAGCTTTTGCAAAGCTCATGCCTTGTTTGAAACTGGAGATATAGATCGTATTGAGGTGGGAACCGTAAAAGGATTGTGTGACATACACCGTTATTTGTTCGATGGGTTGTACAGGTTTGCTGGACAGGTGCGTACGTTGAATATAGTAAAGGGAAACTTTCGTTTTGCTAATTGTATGTATCTTGATGTGATGCTCCCAGTAATAGAAAAGATGCCGGAAACGAAATTTGAGGAAATCATTGCTAAATATATATGATTGTAGCCATATCCGAAGAATTGCTGTTTAAGCTAGTAGAATTTGCAGAAAATCTGGGTCGTAAAAAAGAACGGATCAACTCCTTTAAAGAATCTCAATTTATATCTCAAAATCAGGCACATATCCGGTATGGCAAAGGAAATGTTACTAAATGGGTAAAAGCTGGCATAGTGAAGAAATATAAAGATGCTGATGGAAAGTTACGTTCCGGCGTTCGTTATGATGTGCTTGACCTGGAATCAGCCGCTTTTAAATGTAATTATATGAAAGAACTTTCCCCTTTGGCAAAGGCTGAAATGAGAGAAATAATAAGCCCCGTTCCTTGATTGGTTCGGGACTTTTGTTTATACTTAGCCATTAAAACTATAATTTATATTCATCGTTCAGACGTTTTATGACTCTTTTTATTGTTGAGGCTGATAGCTTATGCTTGTTTGAAAGAAAGTCCCGAATTTCGGCTTTTTTTCGTCCTTCTGCAAGCATATCTCTATACTCATAGAACATATCAAGATACATTATATCATCTGCGCTCACTCCGTTTCTGTTCATTGTAGCAAGTAGAAAGCGGCTTGATGCTAAAACCTCATATACTTTCATCTGCTTTGGGAATATAAGGTAAGAAATCAAAGCCTTTAAACTCTTTACTGTTGATGGTATGAGTTACCTTTTGTTTATCAGAAAGACCTATAATTCGGGAAACTATATTGGGATTAAACGCACCAACAATAGCACCTTCTAATTGTTGTGTCCTGATGACATTCTCTATGCGTGTAATGACTACGGAAAAATCTTCATGACTACCTTTTTTAAAATCGTTCCAAAAGGACTTACTAACATCTAAATAAGCCATTAACCCGGTCAGAGAGTAAGGACGTTGTGTAGGGTTTTCTTCTTTTTCCTTTATTTCTCCTTTCGTTTTATTCTTGATTACTTTCCATGGAGTCCTGTCACAATAGGCAAAATACTCACAGGCTGCTTCCCACAACTGTTCAGGAGAAGCAAAACGCTTGCTTCTCCCATGCTTATTTCTCAACTTCCAAAATTGGTTTCCTTTAGGTGCAGACATAACTAATGTTCTTTTAATTGTTTGATTAAATCCGCTTCTTCCTGGTTCTTGACTACAACGGTCAATCCTGTAGAAACTTCTCCTGAATGCTCGGTGTTCTGTTTGTTCTTCCATCTATCAGGAGCAAGGTTTGTAAGAAGGAATATACCAGCTCCCACATTAGGCTCAACACGGACATTTTTTCTTACTTCCTTTTTCAACTTCTTTTTCTTGCCTTCCATATAGTATTCGGAAGAAACCTGTTCGTATTCATACCCAATGGCAGACCTTGCAAGGGAAGAAACAACATTGCGTTCTAACCCGTTTTTGAAATCTTCTTTCGCTTTTTTTATAGCAGTTCCGAAAGTTTCATTTTCCATCCATCGGTAATAGGTACTCTTTCCGATTCCCATTACATTACAAAAATCAATAAGCTTTGTACCACCATAATCTATAAGCCCGTTCTCACATACCCAGTCAACACACTTTTGAATTATCTGTTCATTAAATTTTGCCATATCTTCAATAGTCTTTTATATTTAGTCATTAAATTACAAATCTCCTAGATGATCCAGAGCTTCGTCCGGTATTTCCATATTTATAGCCTCCTCCATAGAGATGGAATGTCCCAAATACTCTTCTAAAAGCATTTTTCTAGTTTGATTGGCCTGTTCGGTAATGCTCCGAATCTTTTCTTCTACATTTTCTTCCATGTCATTATAATTTTAAAAGTTTGCACTCGCATATATCATTCTCATTAGTCTTTATCTCTATGATAGCCAAATAACAGCCATATTGTGCTAGATAAACCGGTACATCCATCTCTAAATCTCGTAACTCGATACTGTTGAGACGGATATACTCGGTCACTACCTTTGCATCATTGATTAGTCCTTTGTACGTCTGGTAGTTATTTGCAATTAAGGTAGTCCATTCTAGCCCTTTGAATACTCCTTTTGTACCGTCAAGAAGCAATATTCGGGGATTTGTTTTATTGTATTGTAACTCCCCGTTTTCGTTGTAGGAATACATAGGGATATAAGCTACTCCGTTCTTTGTATCGCAAGCGGAGAAAGGCAGTTTAATAGCATCACGTTCGTAATCTATCGTGGCATCATTGACCTGTATATTTCCATCGTAATCCCCTTTTACCTTATCATCTTCTTTATACCGGAATCTGTTATTTTGAGCTATATTGTCAAGAGTATATTTAAGGCTTCGTGGAGTTGCACTCCTATAAGCCATAATAACACGGTTAGTCCAATCTACAGCTTTAGATTTGTTTGCAGACAGATTATCGAAGGGAATAAACTTGATTCCATTTACGCCATCCGGTAAGGCAAACAGACCAACCATTGAGGCAATGGCCTTGATAAAGTCTATTTGTTTAACATCAGGAAGATTGGGAACTAAGGGAAGTTTCTCTCCAAAAAGAACTTCACCTCTAGCTGATAATGTAAGATTCAAATCGGTATATTGAGATGCCGTAGTAGTTGTATCATTCGTGTTTAACACAAAGAATAATGTATCTTCTTGTTTTAGTGATACTGTTGCATCAATGTTAAATCCTGCATTATATTGCTTATTGCCAATTTCCTGAAATGATGTCGGCTTTATAGAATGCACGAGAGATTCATTAACCCGTATTTCCAAATATACTTTATCGATATTACTTGGATTGTACGCCATTGTAAATGTTGTAAGAACAATCCCCTTTACTTTAGTATTTACTGAATCATGGGAAGATGAAAAACCTCTAGTTGTTAATGTTCTAAAAGGTGATACAGAAGATTGATATGTAAATTCCCTTATATTTCCGTACTTAAGTTGAGTACTATCTCCATTGAATTTGATATTAAGACCTATATTTCCGGATAATTGGGTACTTCCTCCTGTTAATTGTTCCCTGGATACTCCATCTCCTGTAAAATTGATTCTATATTTGTCATACAATTTTTGTGAATCATTCCTTGTCAAAAGAGGAATAATCATTTTGTTTATGATAGTAAGCTTGTCAGACGGAAAATTAAACGTCACTCCGTTTTCTTCCTGAATCTTATCGAGTATCCACCAAACAGGTATTACCGGATGATACCACACATTCGGATCATCAGAGTTAAACCCGTAGTCAATAAGAGGAAACTGTACTGAATTGCTTCCTTTATTATTCCACACTACCCAATCTGTACCCTCAACTGTTCCATATTTCAAATCCGTCAATTTTTTACCATCGTTTACTACACTGGCGAAGTTAGTGACATTACCCCAAATTAAAGCTATCTCTATAAATTCTCCGGTTTCAAGTAATACTACAATTGCATCTTTGATTATCTCAATACCATTTCGCAATAATGTACCTTTATGTTTTAGATAAGGATAACGGCTTGTTGAGCTCGGCATGTGAGAACACTCAATCAAAGCAAGATTTCTCGCTGTTTTCGGTAGCTTGATAGTATAGCTGCTATTACTTACGATCTTACTAATATCGGTTAGCAAATTACTTTTATAACTCAAAGTAATATCCGTTTTACCTAGATCAACCTTTGTATTATTGATGTATAATTCGTCTCTTATCATAATCATATTTTTATTTATGCCGGGTAGATCGTCCGAAGCAGACCTACCCGGTATTGGGTTATACAATCTTTGCCAACACTTTAATTAACTCTTTTGCTGATTCGTTAGTCAGACATACGGAGATGGTTCCATCCTCCGCAATATCGTCCGCCTCCAGATTACCGATCTCGAAAATTAGTTCATCGATATGTACGCCATCTTCTTTGGCATGATGAACGGAAAAATCGTGTCCTGAAAAGTTATGTAATGACAGCCCGTTTTCCGGTACTCTCTCCGTACTAAGCTTTAGTAAACGGATTGCCAGATTTACAGCTTCTTCCTTACTGATACTACATACCAAATCGTTATCTTCTGTCAAATCTGATTCAGGATCAATTCCTTCAAAAAGAAAAGTAATCTGTTCGGGCAACTTCTCCTTTCCCTTGTGCGTAATGGCGCACGGTGATGTCTTTTGTATACTGAAATTTAAACCGTCTTGGTTCTCGATCGAATAAACTTTTTTTCTCATAATGTTAAAATTTTGATTGTTAATAATTTATTTAGTTGAGCAGTGCTCTATTAATTGCCTTTATTTGGTCTAATGTTTACGTCTAAACGATTTTCTCCACAAAGATGAATATCTCATCATCTCACAAAAGAAAATGGCTTAAATCGTCTTATTTTGGCTGAATATATTTTATCTGTCAAATTTCGGTAGTTCATTCTCTTCTTACTTCACATTCAAAACCTAGGTTTCTTAATTCATTCATCCGGTATTCTTGTAAAGGTCTGGGCTTTTCCTCCGGCCTTTTCACTTCGATAAACGATGCTTTCCCGTTCTTTAGGCATAGCAGGTCAGGAATACCCGGCTTATTCGTGAGAATCAATTTAACCACGTAATAACCTTCTGCCTCTAACCGTTTGATGATGCGAGCCTGTATTTTACTTTCTAGTTCTGCCATAGTACGAAAGTGTAAAGTCTTGCTTTCCGTGTACCGCTTCCAGTATCTTGTTTTCAATCCCGCAGTCAGAGCAAAGAAAGTAAACGTCTGCCGGGCTGGTGCGTTCTTTTGAAACTAGGCGGTTCTTGCCTTGCTCGTATGATAGATAACTAAATTCGAGATTAAAGAAAATCAAAGCGTCGGCTGTATCAAGTCTCACGCCTTCACGTGCCCGACGAACTTGCGATATAAAGACTTTATTTGATGAGGCTTGAAACTCTTCCGGGCTGTCTGTCCATTCCGGGAAGACAGACTGCAATAACTCCGCTTCGGATTGGTACACGTAAAACAATGCAATTTTCTGATCTAGGAAATAACTCTTCACAAAATCCGCCTTACTGCTGTCAAATATCAAATGCTCGCCATTCTCGGAAATTACACTCCCGGAAGATAGTTGATGTAATTTAGTCAAAAGCTTTGCCGGTGAATCTCCTAGAACAGTATAGCCGTTGATGTCTACAACCAAATCATTTTGTAATCTTCTGATATATTCTCCGGTCCTGTCTTCCATCTGTACCTGCAATATATGCTCGTTAATATTCACCTCAAATCCCGCCTGTTCCTGGGAGTAAGAGATAAACAGGTTTCTAGTATCATTGTCTATCTTTGGTTTGTTGGCACATGAGTAGTCGTTTATGAGATACCCGTTTACTTTCTTCTGTCGTGTATATACGTACTCTTTCGCCCATTTATAGAAACTTTTATAGTTTTTCCACGGTGATTTGCTGCATACCCAAAATTGGTGATACAGTTGTGAATAGCTTTCGGGGGATGGAGTACCTGACAGATAAAGCACGGGTGAACCTTCGCAAATAGTCCTTATCTCCTGTGTACGTTTGCTTGGTTTGGGGTACGCTCCAAGCGAATGAGCCTCATCAATGATAACCAGGTCGTACTTCCCTGTTACCTTGTGAGCACTCTCGTAGTTAATAACGTCCAGCTTGAAAGACGGATGTAATGCGATATAGTCGTTTTTTATGCTGGGGATGGCTTTTAGTTTAGTGATGAGCAGAACACTCTTTGCCTTGAATTTATCTGCAGCAGATAAGGCCGTGAGTGTTTTCCCTGTCCGACATTCCATTGACAGGTAGCAGCAACCGAAAGCTGTTAGTTTGTCGGCTGCCTGTATAGCTATGTTGTTTTGGTATTCTCTTAGTTTCATGATTAAAATGGATTGTTTTCTGTATAACCTTTCGTATCGTAGTCAAATATCTTAGTTAGGGAACCGTTATGCTTGAATTTGACAGTTCCGACAGAACCGTTTCGATGTTTGGCTATGATCAATTCACCATAGTTGTAAATCTCCTGCCCGGATGAATCTTTGACAATGATTCCGTAATATTCCGGACGATGAACGAATATAACCATGTCCGCATCCTGTTCAATGGCTCCCGATTCTCGAAGGTCTGCAAGAATAGGTTTTTTATCCTGTCTCTTGTCTACTTCCCGGTTGAGTTGAGACAGAAGGATAACAGGTACATTCAATTCTTTAGCGATAATCTTTGCTTCCCGGGACATCCGGGCTATTTCCTGTTCTCTGTTTCTTGTTCCATTTGAGCTTTCAGTTACCAACTGTAAATAGTCTATTATCACCATTCCACATTTGTTTTGTCGATGGTATAAACGGCACGTTGCACGGATGTAACTCATTCCTATAGCTGCGTTATCGTTTATTGTTATCGGTAAGCTGTATAAAGTTCCCCCTACTGCTTTATCTATTTGCTGTAGCTCATCTTGGCTTATATTGCCGGACCTTAATTTGCTGGGATGTACATTGGATTCTGAAGCAATGAAACGTTCATACAGGCTGACAGAATCCATTTCTAAAGAAAAAATGACTACCGGAATACCTTGTCTAGCTGCTGACTTTCCAAAATGTAGAGATACAGCAGTTTTTCCCATGGCTGGGCGTGCTGCCAATACTATCAACTCGCCACCGTACCAACCGGAATTTATATCGTTAAGGTCTTGTAGTCCGGTTGTTATTCCTGTCTGTTTCCCGCTACTATACAATCCCATCTTCCTCTCTATGTTTTTTAATGCGGACTGTGCAATGTCTTTAAATGACTGGGATTCACTTTGCCCGATTAAATCCTGCTGCATTTGCTCCAGTGCTTTCCCCGCATTGAAAAGAACGTCGCCGATATCTTCCGTGTCGTCATAGGCTTGTTGTTGGAGTATATGGGATAATTCAATGGCCTTCCGTTGCAGGTATTTCTGCTTTACCATCAGGGCATGCTCTACAACATGAAATGAATCATACCCATAATTGGAAGTTTCTGCGATGAAATGGAGTGGCACTTCGTCAATCTTACCCATTGAACGGATTTCGTTTGATACTGATACTATGTCACACGGTTTATTGTTTGCATAAAGCGACTGGATAGCATTATACAATACAGCATACCGGTTATCATAAAACATATCTTTGTTCAATTCGGGAGATATGGTATCGAGTATTTTGTCACCGCCAAAGCTAAGAAGTGAACCGATAACAGCCTGCTCCGCTTCAGGTGCGTTCGGCATTCCTTTAATTGGGGACGGTGTATACTTGTTTGTTTTCATCCTGTACCTCCTTTCTTCCGTGATTCTGCCACCAATAAGTAAACCTTCTCTTTGCGTCTGATATGTTCGATATACTCCGTTCCTCTCCGATTGAAACGATATAGGCTATGAACTTGTCTAGCTGGGCGGGAAGCATAGAAATGAAAGACACGCCTAAAGTAGACTGCATACATACCGATTCTTTCCATAGTTCGTCGGATAGTAGTTGTTCTTTGATTGATTGAAGATCGAAAACTTTATTCGCTCCCTCTCTCACACTCTCTCCATTAAGAGAGAGAGTATCACTTACACTATCACTTACAGTTGACGTCCGTAAACGACTTTCAACGGTCGTTGCATCTCGTTTGCGTTTTTCGGCACTTCTCTTTCCTGCTTCTTTGCGTTGTTCAATGGCTGCATCATATTTGCTTATATTACGGTCTATAGACGGTTGAAAAGCTGAAAAGACGCCATCTACCACGGCATTATCAATTTGTGGTATTTCTCCAGTACGGACATAATCAAATATTACTTTAATGAGTTCGCCTGCAAGTTCATTTGATAGTCTATTAAATGTATTTTCCCATTCTGTATAAAGTACAAATGATTTTCTACTCATTATTACCTCCTTTCCAATCAATAGACATCTGCCGTTTGTCCGGCTCTAACCAGTATAGTTTTCTTTTATCGTCCAAACGAACGTCTTTAATATTCCAGCCTTCATCATTACGGAGGGTGGAGATTACACGTCTGGCGTCATTCGAATTTGTTTCAGCGTTAATCTCTTTTGCTGTTACTTTCCGGCCAGATAAGAAAATAGATCGTACCTGTTGGATTATTCGAGATGATTTGCTATCTTTGTTTCCAGATCTATGTTGGAGATTGGCAGTCGTTGAGACTGCCTTTTTCTTTTCTTCCATAGTCAGCCCCTTTCTTATTTATTGAGAATTGCATCAATTTCAGACTTTTTGTAGAATCTCTTTCCACCAACTTCTGCCGGTATTAAATATCCAGTTTTCGCCCATCTCCATAAAGTAGACCTATCTACATGAAATATACCTGCGACTTCGTCAGGTGTCAAATAGGATTCATTTTGCTTTGCTGCGATAGAAGATTCTAACTCTTCTTTAGTAGAACGAATCAGATGATTCGCAAATTGTATCAAATCATTTGCACCAACCGTTATAGACACATTGGCTCCGCTTTGAATAATTTCTTGAAGACTCATAACTAATTACTTTTTTAATTTGCCTTTCCCCGATAGGTAGCTACTGCTATCGGTTGTTTGACGTGAACAAAGTTATGAGTGGAAGAAGATGATGCAAAAAAAAGAGAGTGGTGTTTAATGGTGCACTACTAAACACCACTAAACACCACTAAACACCATTAAAATTATTGTTTTAGACGTCTTTAAAAAATATCATTATAGGTTCTATTTCTTCATCCCTGTGTTTCTTTGACATTTGATTATTATACCCAGATTCATTTCCAATATTAGGAAATTCCTTTTTTATTTGGGTGTATGTAGGTTTAGTTATAACTCCTGCTTTTATCGCTGCTTTTAATATTTTAGAAGCGTGTGAAGCTTTTCCATCACCGATTAAATCATGCAAAATATTTAAAATACAAACCTTCTTTTCATTGTTACCTAGCACCCAGGTACAGTTTCCAGCACCTATTGTCTGAATAATAAACTTATTATTTCTAAACCGTATATAGTCAAAATGCCTCATATCCAATTCGCAACCCTTACTAATAACAGGGAATAAATCAATATTGAAAAGAGCAAAATAATCAAATACATTTTGCACAAATTTCGACACATCTTCTTTTAAATAAAAGCTACTCCATCCTAGATTTTCAAGGTTTAGAATATCCATAAATATTTTATTTAAATAAACATCTAAATTTTTAGCAAATAATACAGCATACAATCCACGATCACTTTCTGTCATACAAAAAAGCTTTTTCTTTATTCTATAAGCATCTTTATATGAATCTTCAGATAAATTAGAAGCTATAATTTTTAATCTAAACATAGTATATTTACATATCTTATTATCAAAAGAACTCCCTCTTTTATGAGAATAAAAAGTCAAAGAATTTATCATCTTTTGTCCTATGGGAGTCATTGATATTTGTTTCAGCTCTTTTTCCAATGTATCTCTTTTTATATTTCCTAAATATATATTTTTTGTATACTTCAGAATATATTCAAGCATTTTATATTCAAACGGATATTTCCTAGCAGGAAAGTAAGGTCTAACCTGTTTGTTGTATTCAACAGAATATGTATAAGCAATAATATCTTTTACTTTAATCAAAAAGATTTCTAGTTCTTTCATTTCCAATTTCTTTTATATTTGCTTCATTTATCTTGTATTCATTACATCCAAAAGCTGCACACATTAGAATAAAACGCTCTTTTAACCCCATATTGGTGTATCGGTTTACCGCACTACTATTTTTCGCATGAAGACCTGCGGCATATTTATCGATTTGCACTTTATTCATCAAATCAACATGAGTTTTCCGAGCTAATTTGCTGCTTGCTATTTCATAAATTGGCTTATACTCGTTTGTACTCAATGATGTATTAAATATTGCTATTTTACGGTCTATCCCATAATATTCCAGCAATTTCTTTATTTGATAATTATATCCAGTCTCCCCATTTCCATCCGGATAAAACGGCAATAATGCATTTTTTGAAAGTTCCCCTTTGTACTTCATTATGATGTCATAAGCTATCCGAATTATAGGTGTTCTTATTTCGGTTCGTATAAGCCCATCCTTATGTGTTTTTTGAGGTAAATAATGAATGTAGGGTATTCCTTCTTCAATTCCGATATTGTCAAAAGTAAAACGTCTAAAATCTCCGACACGACAACCAAAGCAACATTGTACAATAAATATATCTTTTACTCGCTGTAATGAATCCGGACAATCCTTTACTAAAATGGCATTAAATTCCGCTTTTGTAAGAAATACCGGCTCATCATATTGCTGCTTCATAATAGCCTCTTTTTCCTTTCCTATTTTCCGGAAGGGTGAAACCGGAATAATATCATTTCGTTCTAATTCAACCATAAAAGCCTGAATTAATAAAAGCTTTTCGGCTATTGTATTTTGGCTTCTTTCCTTTGAAGGTCTGTTTCTATTGTTCATGTCAACATACAGACCGGGATATTTATCAACCAAAGTATGTTCAATACGCAGGAACTCACGAAATTTGAGGATCATATCTTTATTAAATACTTCTACCGGTTCCCCATCAATACCATTAATGATGAAAAAACGGTTTAGTTCCCGTATTACTACATCATAGTGTTTCTTTCTGCCTGCACCTATAACGCCAGTATCTAACCAACCATTTACGTAACGTTGGAACATTTCACATATTGATTCTTTTTGATCTGTTACATCATACTTTTCAGGATGGAGATGTTCATCTATTAACTTTTCAAGCTTATCGCTTGTCAAAGACTTATCTCCACCATATAGAGATAAAATTATCTTCTTCCTTTCACTTATAGACGCATTGAATAATGTTCTTTCTTCCAGTTTTACCAAGCTTTTAGCTTTATATTGCTCGTTCTTGGCATCCCAAAGTGTAGGAAGCACCATAAATTCGGACTTATGGAATAATTGTACATCTCTTCCGTCAGATAAACGAAATCTAACATTAACTTCTTTATCCTTCCGTCCTGTTCGAATAAATGCTTTTACGGTAGTCATATCTCATATAATTATTAGTTGTGCAAATATACTAATATTGCACAACATATTTGTAAAATTGCACAACAAAATAAAATGATATGCAACACGTATTTCGATAGAAATACTGATAATCAGAAGTTTTAAGTTATATAACTATTTATGAGATTTCAAAAATCGAATCGCAGCGGAATCACAGTTAACATCCGGTAACAGTTAAATGTTATCGGATTTTTCTTTTTAAATAGCTGATATTAAACATCTTACAGTCCGACCGGTATCTCCAACAAATACCAGACAACAAACAATAATGTCCAGGCAAACAAGATAGCCAGTGAATATCTCCAAGTATATTTAAGCAAAGCTCCATACGTAATTCGCTTGTCATATTGCCGCATATAAGTCAATACCAAAGGCATATAAAACAAGAAAGGAGTGATTGCATTGGTCGAGCTATCCCCTATGCGAAAAGCACATTGTACAATGTCCGGAGTAATCCCCATTTGCGCAAACATCGGAATAAATATAAAAGACATAAAAGTCCATTTAGAAGTAGCAGATACCATAATAAGATTGACAGTTGCTGTAAACAGGATAAACAATACCAAAGCAGCCAATGGAGCAGGTTCAAAAGAAGAAAGCAATTCCGCTCCCATGATGGCAAGGCACTTATCCAGATGTGAATACTCGAAACATGCAAACATCTGTGCTGCAAAAAAAGCAATTACAAAATAGACACCAAGAAGTTTCATGGGTTGCGTTAACCCTTCTATGACGTCATTATCCGTACGATAACGACCGGAGCTGAAGCCGTACGCCATTCCTGTGATACCGGCCCCCAATGAGAGAAGAAACAAAATACCTGCAATAAAAGGTGAATGCATTAAACCACCGTTTACCCCACGTAGAATCCCGTAAGAAGAAAAAGTAAGCCACAAAATAAGAGCCACATAAATAGCTGCCACAACAATGGAGATCATAATAGCACGCCGTTCTTTGCGGGACAGAGGCCGGTAAGCTTCTACCTTTATCCCTCCTTCATAATTCCCTAACTTAGGAATAAGCCATTTCTCAGTCACCCAATAAACAATAGCAGTAATAACCACCGTAGAAGCACTCATAAAGAAATAATTGCAAAGAGGTTCGGTGTTCCCTTGATATCCAGTCTGCGCCAAAGCAGCCTCTTGTGTAGTATGAGCTAATAACGGGTCCATCGTACTTAATACAATATTGGCACTATATCCACACGCAACGGAAACATAAGCCGTTACAATTCCGGCAATCGGATGGAGACCTACCCATTGGAACAACATAGCCGCAATAGGCAACAAAATTATATACCCACCGTCACCAATGGCATTCGATAATAACCCCAGAACAATTACCCAAAGAATAATTCTCTTTTTCTCTTTCCTGTTCCCCACCCCCAAACGGATACACGCATTAATAAACCCGGAATGTTGGGCAACCCCAAGTCCGAACATCGCGATGATTACCATCCCCAAAGGAGCAAATCCTGTAAAATTCTTAATTGCGTTGCGCAACCACCAGCGAATACCTTCCGGACTCAACAAACTTTGCACACGAATGTCTTCACCGGTTTGCGGCAATGTCACCTTTAACCCATAGATATCGCATATCCATGAAAGAAAAACCACTGCCATCGTCAACAGCATAAACATCGTAGCAGGATGGGGCATACGCCATTTTGTCTTCATCGCTTTTCAGGATTTATTCTTCGTCAGCTTTCCTTAGTTATTCATCATCAGGCTCCAGATTATCCAGATCAATAATGCGCAATTCCAATGCACGCACAGCCAACCGGGTAGCATTCACCCCCACCCGCTCTCCATTCGGGAAAAGACGTCCGATAAGGTCATTCTGCCGTTTTTCCAATGATTTCACGCCGAAGGGCATACCTTTCAGATTTGCAATCATCTCCTTCGTATATCCTAATGCCAAATGACGGAGAAAACGCTCGTCATATTCATCAATATCATAACTGATAACCGCCTCCTGACGTTTTGCATCATTAGCGACAGACTTCTTAAAACGGTCTACAATCTTTTCTAGAATCGGATAATTGAACACTAGCTTCTTTCCATCCATTACAGCCTGTACATCCGTTTTAGTAAGCAGCTCTCCTGTCTTGAGAATAATTCCATCGGCACCGGCATTCAACACATCCACCCATAATTTCTCATTCAAGATCTCACCGGTGAAGATCAGCACACGAACCCCCTTATAACGTTTGAATATATTCCGACAAATATCTACTCCGATAGTGGTAGAGCCCCCCAGCCCCAGATCCAGCAAAACCAAATCAGGAAGTTGGGCTTCCATCAAGGGCCAGAATTCATTCTCTGTCATGGCGGTACCGATCACTTCCGCATTCGGTATTTCGTGACGGAATATCTCCTCCGTGCCTTTCAACTCCAATTTTACATCCTCTACAATAATTACTCTAAATTTCTGTTCTTCCATTTCCTTATATCTAAAAACTTTTATGTGTTTTCCTTATTTTATCTACGCGGTACAGTAAAATAAACCGTAAATCCTCCATCTGCAGCAGGTTCGGCATTAATACGACATCCCCTGCGTCCTGCAAATTCATCATGATCGCGGATAATCTGTTTACATACCAAATATTCCGTACCACGCAACTCCCCTTTTTCACCGGCAGTCATACGTGCCAGATTCGGATAAAACAACAGGTTCAGTTCCTCCATACTCTTCTCGCGTCTTGTATCCGTAAAAAGAAAGCGAATATATTCATCATCCTGCCGTGCCTGCAAACGCAACAGACCGTCTTCGTGAACCGCCAACGCTTCGTCAATCAGGTTTTCCAATAGGAAGCGCAACTGATTCAGATCTCCTATCACTTTTGCGTCCACCGTTCCTATCTCCAGTTCTATCCTCTCCGTCCGGTTCTTCATTGACTTTCTGAAGTATTTTCCGGCAGTATCCAAAAGTTCCTGTACAGGAATCACCACCCGCCGGAAAGTAACCTCTTCCAACTGACGGGAAGCGCACGAACTTAGAATCGTAAAGATTCCTTTATAATATTCAATCAATTCGGTTATTGTCTCCACAGCCTCACGCTCTTCCTTCTCTGAAATATTCTGCATATTGAGCCTACCGACAATTTGTTTGATCTTATTCGGATAATAAATTGTTTCATGTTTAATCGTAGACAGGCAATTATCCAATACCATATTTTGTACATGCAACATACTGTCTTCCCAAAGAGCACGTCGTGCCTCTTCATGCGCCGACTCAATATCCCGATATTTCGTAGCCAATTTCACCACCGCATTAAATATCACAATCGCCACATAGCGTGCCACCAATTCAAACAACAAACGATCTGTTTCCTGCTCCGACCCTTCCCTGCGTTCCAGATAAAGCACACCCACACACTGGTGTTCTCCTCCCGCTTCCACCTTCAATGGAATAGCCAGATAATGCCGTCGTTCAAGATATTCACCGGAATCAAAACATTGCTGTACCATCTCCGGCATCTCCTGACCGGGACATGAAGCGTATTCCAGCCTATGCGTCGTTTCATTATACGCTGCAATACCCATCCGGTCAATCGTAAGCAATTCATTCACAGATCCGAATGCTTCATCCACTATGCGTTGCGGGATTTCCTTTAGCGTACTCTCCTCTCGTTGGAGTGCTTCTGCATCCTCTTGCTCCTGTGGTCTGACCAAAGAGGCTGCAAACACTTTTTGATTTATCTCGAGCACCTGTTCAAGATTCAGTCGGTTCTGCAGCCGCTTGCGCATATACAGAAAATAGTACCCGACCAACAAAACCACCAACAGGACAAAACATAAAATGATCCCCACCGTCTTGTTCGTATTCGAACGTTCCAACTGCTTGCAATATGCCTCCAACGTCTGATCTTCTCCTTGCAACTTATACAAATCCGTAAATGCCGAATTATTATAACTGTACGCATCCAGTTGTTTCAAAGCCAGAAAAGCGACTGCCGCTTCGTTCCTTATGTCCAGAATCACATGATAATCCGAGTCAAACAACTCATTCCACCAACTAATCTCGGCAGGTATCCCCTCACCAACCAATTTCATATAACGATGCGGATGTTCCGCCCGTGCATATTTCTCATAATGCTCGTTCAATAACATCATAGCCGAATCGATATACTGCAAAGCTAGTTCATATTCTTCATCCACATTAGCAAAATATGCCGCATTTGCATAGTCCGACGCAGCATCCAGCAAATCCTCATATACCGAATCCGTAACCACAACTATCGAATCTCCTTCCTGCAACATGGGGGAAATAGAATCATGCACACACGACACCATCCCTACCGGAAGCAACAGGCAAAGTAATACACCGACTATCTTACGTATCCCTAAAGGCAAACGAAAATAGAAACGACTCCCCTTACCCAATTCACTTTCCACATTGAAAGCACACACACGGAACAAATCATTCGTCTTCTTATATTTCTCAATGATTCCCTTACAGTTCATCAATCCGAAGCCACTCCCCTTGTTTTCTTTCAGTTCCTCCGGATCCTCCGCATTCTTCATCCCGATTACGCGCGAATCATACACCTTCTCACCAATGATACGCTCCACATCCTCCGTTGAAATACCTCGTCCGTTATCTTCTACGGAAATCTCCACATAAGTATCCGTCATACGTGCGTATACCTTGATGTTCCCACCTTCCGGAGTATATTTACGCGCATTCTCCGCCAGCGTATTAATCATAAACAGAGTCAATGCACGGTCGGCCTTCACCGTGACAACGGTCGGTTCAATCTCCAAAGTCTGTTTTTTCATCTCAAAGGCACGCCGTCCTTTCCCTACCAGTTCAAATAACTCATTGAGGCTGAATATCTCAATATTCAAGCTGAGCGTTCCTTGCTTCATTTTAATCCAGAGAGCCAGAATATCATTATATTCATTGATCGTAGTAACCAATTCGTCGATATACTGGTACTTCTCTTTCTTGATCTTTTCATCATCGATATATCCCCGTTCCGTCAACTTATGTACTTCATTCAGAATACGGTCAATATACGGATTGATACCATTTACGATAGCCATACAGGCTTTTTTTATCAAGTTCTGGCGTTTATTTCCAGCAATATGCTGCTCATAGATATACCGCTGTTTTTCCAATTGCATCCGCTCGTCACTCAATGCTTCCACCATCTGCTCATTGTCAGCCGCCCAAATAATATAAGGCTCCAATACGTGGACCAAAGCCTTCTCGTCGCGGCTCAGCCGATATCCAGAGCACAGCGTCGCCTTACCTTCCTCCGATATTTCCAATTTCATACGTCCCTTTCCAAACAACTGATCTATCCCCTGCTGAATCAAAGGGACATTCATTGGGATGGATGAAGTAATATCCCGGCAGAGTCCTAAAATCTGCTGCAAACGTTCCACATCCAACCGGTTTCTTATTTTAGAACGCTTATTAAAGAACCACCAGAAAATCACCACCAATACCAATCCGGCAATCACCAGAGAAAGGACAAGCGTCATCTGGCGCGAACCAGCTTCCAATGACACATAACGACTTTCCAGTTCTTTGTCCTGGCGGGTAAAATTCAAAATATCCAAATAAATATTCCGATTATAATCAGAAGCATATTTCATTCCGAGCCCTGCATACGATACACTCAATTGTTCCCGAATCCTTGAAATCCATTCAGGAACGGTCTTCACATTTTCCTGCGCAATCCAAGGCACTCCCGTATAGGTAGTATCGCCTTCTGCAAACGTATGCAGCTTATCCAGTGTATCCGCTTCATGATGATAATAAAGTATATGATGGCGATTCACACAATCCAATGCTTTCGTAAGTGTATCCAGCGCTTCCGAATATCGTCCGTGCGCATTCAGATATTTTCCGATAGAAACATACGCTCCGGCAATCTGATACAAGTCGTTATATTGGCGGAATCTCTCAAGCGCGAGTTGTGCCATGCGCAAAGGTAAAAGAGAATCTACCGGCAAAGCAAACTGCTCCAGCATATGTCCTCTCCTTGTCTGGAAAAACTCGAAACTATCGGAAGAAGCCATCAAGTTGGCAAGACCTTGCAAACCATTTCCTTCGAAATAAGGATGATTGCTCTGAACAGCCGCCCGCCAAGTATAATACAAATGATCAAACTCACGTAGTTTTCTCTCCTCCGGTGTCTTTGCTTCAACCAAAGAAGCGGCCCCCTTAAGATAATGATAGTAAAGCAATTGATTAGTATCCGCCAATGCTTCCTCTTCCGGAATATGACTGAGCGACGCAATCGCTTCCTGTCGTTGCTGAAGGTAATAGTAATAAATGGCGGAAACAATAAAGAACTCCGTAAAAGCATAGTCCAGCCGAAGCTTTTCGTGCCTGTCGGCAAACAAATCACTTTCCTCACGAATACGTTTCATACGTCTCAACGCACTGTTTCTGTAATCATAAAATTCTTTATTCATTGCCGTCCTCTGACAGATTTTCATCAGTCCGATATCGGCAATCAAAAGCTCAAGTTCGTTTTTAGTCAGTTTATAGACCTCTTTATGAGACGCTTCGGCACGGTCAAAATCCATATTCATAAAAGCCCAGAATCCCAGATTATTTAAAGCTTCCGCTTTCCCCGACTTATAAAAGTTCACCTTACTATAAGCCTGTTCGGCATATTTATAAGAAGAATCCAGATTTCGGTAACGATAAGCATACGCTGTTCCATTAAGCGAATCAATCAAACGCACCTCTTTAGTCGGCACCATATCAGTGCACGAGAAGAACAAAGAAAGAATTATCAGAATAGATAACGGATAATAAATAATCGATAATGAGCTATGCTGTGCCTCATTACCTATTCTTCGGACATTATTATTTAAAGAAATCCTTTTCATTATCCATCGTCAACTATCCATTAATTACGCAAATCTACAAATATTTCCGATAAGTTGGAGAGAAAATGATTTTTTATACAATAAGTCCTTCTAAATAATAAGAGAAATTCCTACCTTTGCAGGCAAATTAACAAATAGGTAAAACATCTATTACAAAATGAGCGAAAAAGCACCCTTTATGGTATTCTCGGGAACAAACTCGAGATATCTTGCAGAAAAAATCTGCGCAAGCCTGAATTGTCCTCTGGGAAATATGAACATTACCCATTTTGCCGATGGCGAATTTGCTGTTTCATATGAGGAATCAATTCGTGGCGCCCATGTATTCTTGGTTCAATCCACATTCCCAAACTCAGACAACTTAATGGAACTTCTCCTGATGGTTGACGCGGCAAAACGTGCATCAGCAAAGAGCATTGTAGCCGTAATTCCCTATTTCGGATGGGCTCGTCAGGATAGAAAAGACAAACCTCGTGTATCTATCGGAGCTAAACTAGTAGCCGACCTGCTTTCCGTTGCAGGTATCGACCGACTGATTACTATGGACCTGCACGCAGACCAGATTCAGGGATTCTTCGATATTCCGGTAGACCACTTGTATGCGTCAGCCGTATTCCTCCCCTACATCCAGTCATTGAAATTGGAGGATCTGGTGATTGCTACACCGGACGTAGGAGGTTCAAAACGTGCCAGCACTTTCTCCAAATATCTCGGTGTACCGTTGGTACTCTGCAACAAGTCGCGTGAGAAAGCCAATGAAGTTGCTTCCATGCAGATTATCGGTGATGTGAAAGATAAAAATGTAGTATTGATCGACGATATCGTAGACACAGCCGGAACAATCACCAAAGCTGCCAACATTATGCTGGAAGCCGGCGCAAAGTCTGTACGTGCTATTGCCAGCCACTGCGTAATGTCCGATCCCGCTTCATTCCGTGTACAGGAATCCGGTCTGACAGAAATGGTATTTACCGACAGCATTCCTTACGCTAAGAAGTGTGCGAAAGTAAAACAGTTAAGTATCGCCGATATGTTTGCTGAGACAATCAAACGAGTTATGAACAACGAGTCAATCAGCTCACAGTATATCATCTAGTCGAAACTTCATTTTCAACTAAATAAAAAATAATCGCAGGTAAAGTAAAGAACTAAACCTGCGATTATTTTTATTTGATAACGCTGCCTTCATTGCGCAGCCAACTTTCAACTTCCAACTCTCAATTCTCAACTTTATTGAAGTCTTCCGAATTTGTATGTTCCCTTTCTGATTATCTTCCCGTCTTTATCCGTTTCCACAAAAGGACCATTCTTCTTTCCTTGTTTGAAGAAACCATCGAAACGGTTACCGTCTTTATCAATCTGAACCCCTTGGCCTTCTTCCAATCCATCAACGAAGCCACCTTTATATTGCATACCCGCAACAGTCTTTAAAGTCCCCTCACCATTCGGACGGTTATCTTTCCAATCCCCCTCGTACACATCACCATTACTCCATTTATAGATACCCTTACCCTCACGTCTGTTATTTTTCCAGTCACCTTCGTACACAGCACCATTCGACCAGGTAAAAGTTCCTTTCCCATCTTGCATACCATCCTTGAAGTTACCTACATACTTATCACCGTTAGCATGATAGTAAATTCCCTCACCCGTACGTTCACCCAAGAGATAAGAACCCTCGTAACGATCTCCCGTATGGAAAAAATAAGTACCCTTTCCATGCTGGATATCATCTGCCCAGTCACCCTCATATTTATCTCCGTTAGTATATTCAAATACTCCTTTTCCATGACGGACATCATCTTTCCAGTCTCCTTCATATTTACATCCGTCATCCCAGTTCATAGTACCCTTACCGTTTTTCTTGTCATTCTTCCAATGACCGGTATATTTAGCGCCATTCGCCCAAGTATACGTACCTTCACCCTCACGCTTATCATTCACCCAACCACCTACATACAAGTCACCGTTGTGATAATACATTGTCCCTTTGCCATGCTGGTAGTCCTGATACCACATACCGTCATAACGGTTGTTATTCATAAAATAATAAATACCTTTTCCGTGCTGTTGGTCCTGATACCATTGTCCTTCGTACTTTTCTCCGTCAGGAAACATATAGATGCCATACCCTTCACGTTTCCCCTTCACATATTCACCCTCGTAGACATCCCCATTTTTAAAGACCGTCTTTCCTTTCCCGTTTGGTTTGCGTCCTTTCATTTCTCCTGTATAGACACTGCCATCCTTAAAAGTATAGTTGCCAATCTTTATTTCTGTAGAGAATGTATCCTTTATCTTTCCGAAGAATCCGCCCTTTTTCCCTTCATTTTCTTGTGCCATTACCCCCTCTTGTGCCAGGAGAGCCAATAAAAGTGTAGTATATAGATATTTCTTCATTTATTTTAGTTGTTACTCATTTTTAGAATTACGATTTGGACAAAGATACGATTTCTCTCCCAAAAAGCCCCTTACCGGAAAGCAAATTATGACAACTTTTTACCTGCAATGACCTCTTTTAATGTCTCTTTGCATAAATAACGCTGCGCTAAATCCTGTATTTCCGCAGGAGTAATCTCGTTTACGGCTTGCAAAGAACGTGCGAAGTAATCATCCTTCAAACCGGAAGTAGCTATAAATATCCACGCATCCGAGAGAGAGAAAGGCGATTCATAACTGCGGCACATTTCTCCCAACATATAGTTGCGCACTATCCTCAACTCTTCTGCAGATACAGGATCCAGGTGCAACCGGTCTATTTCGTGATATACTTCCTGTATTAACGGCTCCACATATTCATTATCCGTCTCCGTCGAAACAATCAGCAAGCCGCTATCCGGATAAAATACTACTCCTGCCGATATGCCATAAGTATACCCTTTATCTTCGCGAATGTTGGACATCAGACGGCTACCGAAATAACCTCCGAACAATGTCATCAGCACACGCAGCTTCGGATAGTCGGGATGTTCGCGAGTAATAGTGGTACATCCCATTTTCACTGCGCTCTGCATAGCGTCTTCACGTTCCGTAAAAATCCTCTTCTCAGGTATAGCCGCAAACGGGAAACTCGACTTCGGCATCTGTAATTGATATTGCCCGAACGGAATCCCGAAAATATCCGTTACACGGCTAATGATATCATCCGTCACCTTGCCGGATAAGAAAATGGAGCAACTGCCGGAATGGTAATACCGCTCATAAAACTCACGAAGCACTTCTGGAGTTATGGTATGATAATCCTCCTCCATCACTATTTTCCCGCACGGATGTTGTTCACCGTAAAGAGACTTCAGCAAACTACGATGTGCAAGAAAATCAACCTTAGAGGTATTGACCAAATATTGCTGGATATTGGTATCCAGAATAGTTTGAAGCTCCTTTTGTGGAAACAGTGGTTCCTTAATCATCGACTCTACCACTTCCAACGTTTTCGCTAAATACTTATTCAATGAATAAACAGTGATATAAGCATACTCCGAAGAACTGGAGAGTTCTAGCCACGAACCATAATAATCCAATTTCTCCGCAATGGTGGCAGCCGTATATTTCGTCGTACCTTCGCGCAACATACGGTTCGTAAACAAAGCTTGCAACTTCTGCGACTGCTGCCAGCGACCTCCGGAGAAAAGCACATCCATACGCACCACTTCCTGTTCACCGGCATTAATAACAGTCAGCGGAATGCCATTCGGCAACGTTGTCCTGACAGGAGTCTGTATATGGAAATTTTTCAGAGGTTGTATCTCAGGCTGTATCGTGCGATCCATAAACGTTATAATCTATTTTTCAAAAATTCTTCTGCACGCGCCAAGTCCTGTGGAGTATCAATTCCAATCGTTTCCACTTCACTGATCCCCACTTTTATTTTATACCCGTTTTCCAGCCAGCGCAGTTGCTCCAACGATTCCGCTATCTCAAGTGATGATTGCGGTAGTGCGGTTATCTCCCTCAGCACTTCCGTACGGTAAGCATACAAACCGATATGTTTATAGTAGGTATGTCCTTTCAGCCAATCCTTCTTCTCGGCATTACGCTGATAAGGGATGATAGAACGACTGAAATACAGGGCATTCCAATTTGCATTGACTACCACTTTGGGAGAGTTCACATTCTCAAGTACGGCAAACGGCTCATCAGCAGTAAAAGGCTTTACCAATGTAGCAATCTGTGTAGTAGGATCTTCAAAACAAGCTTTCACGGCATTCAACTGCGAAGGCTGTATAAAAGGCTCGTCCCCTTGTATATTGACTACCACATCAAAGTCCCCTCCAATCTTGACGCAAGCCTCATAACAACGGTCCGTACCGCTTTTATGATGAACAGAAGTCATCACCACCTTACCGCCGAAAGCTTTCACCGCCTTCTCAATTCGTTCGTCATCAGTAGCCACATACGCATCATCCAAAATGCCGGCTACTTGTTCATACACACGCTGTATCACTGTTTTTCCGCCCAAGATAGCCAACGGTTTCGCAGGGAAACGGGTAGAGGCATAACGGGCAGGTATAATTCCCAGAAATTTCATTTATTTAATAGATAATGAAGAATAAAGAGCGGATAATGACTGCTGCACATATTCCCTCTCCCAATCTTCCGGTTTTATTATTTTATCATCATACAAAAGTATATCAATATCCAAACAGACTTTCTCTTCCTTCTTATCCTCCGGCAGACGACCGGAAGCCAGTTCTATGTCTTTCAGTATCCTCTTCACGAGTTCCTCATCCTTATCCGAAAAGAACATGATCACTTGATTGGAAAACAAAGCCGGATTTTTGAAGAACAAAGGTTCCGTCTCCAACTCAGGTGCCCGGTAGATAGGAGAAAACTGTTCCGCCAGTTTCTGCCTGGCAAAAGTCAGATTCTCCGTTCTATTGTAGTTGCTCCCTATGCAAACAATGTATTTGTGCATCTTTTTAGTTGAAAAGATCATCCAGTCCCATTTCCTCCACCTCGCCATCCGGAGTCTCCGAACCGGCACAAGGATCGAATCCTTCCGGAAGTTTAAAAGTTTCCTGCTGATCGTATCCCAAAGTCGGGTCATCAAATACTTTCTTCATATATTTTGCCCAAATAGGTAAAGCAGCGGCAGCTCCCTGTCCGTATGTCATCGATCCGAAGTGGATATCACGTTCGTCACCTCCAACCCAACAGCCGGACACCAACGAAGGGGTAAAGCCCATAAACCAACTATCCGAGTTCTCATTTGTCGTCCCCGTCTTTCCACCCATATCCGCAGTAATTCCATAACGTCGGACACGTCCGCCCGTTCCTTCATTTATAACGGCACGCAACATGACCAGCATTTTATATACACTTGAAGTACTGATCACTTCATCCATTTGTGGCGCAAACGTAGAAATCACATTGCCTTCACTGTCCTCGATCCGAGTCACGAACAAAGGAGCCACCCGAATCCCCCTATTAGCAAAAGCAGTATATGCACTCACCATCTCTCCGACAGAAATCTCACAAGGTCCCAGACAAAGTGAAACAACCGGGTCGATGGCCTTGTTGCGCACTCCGAAACTATGGATCAGCCGCACCAATTCATACGGATTCAGTTTGCCCATCAGATAAGCCGAAATCCAGTTATCCGAATTAGCCAGTCCCCATTTTAGAGTAACCATCTCACCATAACGCTTCTTATTGGAATTACGTGGCGACCATGGTTCCCCAGTTTCTGTAATCAACGTTTGCTCTACGTGGCGCACCTGGTCGCAAGGAGAAAAATTATTCTCCATAGCCAGTGTATACAAGTACGGTTTGATAGTAGACCCTACCTGACGGCGTCCTACCATCGCCATGTCATATTGGAAATATGTATAATTAGGTCCGCCAACATAAGCTTTCACATGCCCGTTCATAGGATCCATCGACATAAAGCCGGTACGAAGGAATGACTTATAATAGCGGATTGAATCCATCGGAGTCATAATCGTGTCCTTGCTTCCCATCCACGAAAAGACTGTCATTTCCTGCGGTGTATCGAATGCTTTCCTAATCTCCTGTTCAGAATTCCCCGCCTCTTTCATCAGCCGGTAACGCTCTGTCTGTTTCATGGCCTTCATCAACAGTTCTTCCACCCGTTTCGCAGGCAGCACTCTTGCGTATGGCGCATTCTTACTTCCTACTTTTTCTTTGAAAAACAAAGGTTGCAAATAACTCAAATGTTCTTCTACCGCCTCCTCCGCATATTGTTGCATCCGCGAGTTGAGAGTCGTATAAATCTTCAGTCCGTCCGTGTAGACATTATAATTCGAACCATCCTTCTTTTTATTCTTCGCACACCAGCCATACAGAGGATTCGTTTCCCAAGAAAGGGAGTCTTCATAGAATTTCTGCATTTGCCAACCACGATAATTACTCTTCACCGGCTTGGTTGCTGTCATCACACCACGCAGGTATTCACGGAAATAAGTAGCCAAACCTTCCTTGTGGTCAACACGGTTATACGACAATTTCAAAGGAAGCGCTTGCAGAGAATCACATTCGGATTCAGTAATATATCCCGCTTTACGCATCTGTCCAAGCACCACATTACGACGGCCGCGAGAACGCTCATTAAAACGAACAGGATTATAGAGTGACGGATTTTTACACATACCAACCAAGGTAGCCGCTTCCTCTATTTTCAAGTCCTTCGGTTCACGGTTAAAATAAGTATGCGCAGCCGTCTTAATACCGACAGCATTATTCAGGAAATCAAACTTATTGAGGTACATACTCAGAATTTCCTCTTTGGTGTAATAACGCTCGAGTTTTACGGCAATCACCCACTCAATCGGTTTCTGGAAAAGACGCTGGAGAGTATTTCTCGCCACATTCTCCGTAAACAACTGCTTGGCAAGCTGCTGTGATAAAGTACTTCCCCCACCCGCATTTTTCTGGAATAACAAACCACGTTTCACAAATGCACGGAACAACGCCTTAGCGTCAATCCCCGAGTGTTCGGCAAAACGAACATCTTCTGTCGCAATCAACGCATTAATAATGTTGGGTGACAAGTCCTTGTAGGCTGTATACACACGATTTTCCTTACTATAAGACCAAGTACCGAGCACTTTCTCATCCTCAGAAAAGATCTCCGTCGCAAATTTATAACTTGGATTCTCCAGTTCCTCCACTGGAGGCATATAGCCGATCCAACCTTTCGAAATAGAAACAAAAATAATGACGACAGCCACTACTGCGATTGCCAATAAAATCCAAAGAGCTTTTATTATTTTTCGAATCATGTTTTTTCTTGCTTATAAAAAATGCACTTAATTAAGTTACAAAGGTAGATAAAATCCGGTAGCCGACCAAACAAAAACAGGCGGGATTTTTATTCCCGCCTGTCATTCACCCTAACTCTATCTATTCAGAGTTACCAATTATGAACGAGTCGTATAGTAACTCACCATTTATCAATAGTCTGTAATTTCCATTCTCCTATCGTACAGCGTTCACTATCAAAGTTGATCGCCACTTTCACTACCGGTAATCCGCATAAAGCGAAGCGTTCAGGATAATTCTTCAGATTGATCTGTTCCATAGCTTCACCGGCAGTCTTGTCAAGCTTCAACTCCATCACATAGAGCGTGGTTTTCGTACGAAGCACCACATCCACTCGACCACGGGGGGTACGGACTTCAACATCCACAAAAGAACCCAATAAGCTGAAAATAATGTAGAACATCTGCTGATAGTGACCTTCATACCTCGTATTGTCACAATAAGGAATGGTAGACAAGAAAGTCTGCAGCCGACGCAACGCAGAATCCATATCATCATTACGGATATCACTCGAAAGATAAGCTACCATGGTATTCGTTTTTTCAGTAGGTGTAGACACATAATAAGGCAACAGAGTCCTCATCAAGCCGACCCTAACTTCTTTATTAGGAATATCCAATGTGTACAGTCCCAACTCGCTATCGTAACCCTTGATGGTGATATAACCGCTCTGATATAACAGCGGAGTAATACTGGACATTGTCTCCGTCGGTGCATCAAAATCCTCCACAGCTGCTGTTTTTCCTCCGACTTCAGAAGGTTCAACACCGAACTTCTCCAACATCTTTATCAAGTATGTAGGAGTGCCGCTACCGAACCAGTAAGAACCGAACTTACCATCCGCAAAAGCATTCAACAGACTGAACGGATTATAGAGGTCGGGAGACGGATAAGTGAAATGATAACCGTCATAATTCCCCTTCAACTTCAGCAAGACCTCTTCAGGGGAAATATTCAATTTCGCAGCCAATCTCTCCATATCCTCTTTCATCTGCGTTAGCATCTCATCCTCCGTTATTCCGCAAATTGCAGCGTATGGCTCATCCATGCTGACATTCTTGATATTATTCAATTCACTAAAGATACTCAACTGAGAGAACTTGGTGATACCAGTCAGAAACACATACTTCAGATAAGGATCACAAGCTTTCAAGGGACTATAGAAATTACGCATGATATTACGCAATACGCCTAAATTTTCCTTTTCATGCACCACATCAAGCAAAGGAGCATCGTATTCGTCTATAAGAACTACGACCTTTTTCCCTGTCTTTTCATAAGCACACTTGATAAGACGGGTTAATCGCAGATTAGCATCACCGGCAGTTGTATCGAGACCGAAGGTCCGCTCATAGTCTGAAAGCATAAAGTCAAGCAAACGCTCCAAACGCTCCTTATCCACATGCTTCGCCATACTCATATCAAAATGAAGAACCGGATATTCTATCCACTCTTTCTCCAACCTCTCCATAGCCAACCCTTGAAACAGGTCCTTACGACCAGAGAAATAACTATGCAAAGTAGAAGTAAGCAAAGATTTACCAAAACGGCGAGGACGATTCAGAAACACATATTTCGCAAAATGAGTCATGCGATAAACGTATTCCGTCTTATCGATATAAAGGTAATTCTTCTCACGAATTTCAGAAAAAGTCTGTATCCCTATGGGATATAATCTTTGCAAAACTTCCATATCAATCATATTTTTCACAAAGCTACAAAAAATATCCGTTCAAAAAGAAAGCAGGCAGAAAACTTTTTCCCGCCTGCTCCTTTTACTTTATATGAACAGCTCCACAGGTACAAAAGGTACAGTAAATACACCCCGCATTTTTTCCACACACACGTACGAACGCACCTAACTAATGCGCGCACGTGTGCGTGTGTATAGAGAGCCCCGAAAAAAGTGTACCTGCTGTACCCGCCATAACCACCGCACCTGATAAACTCATCATACCCGCCACACCCATCGTCAAACAAACACAGTGCTATATAAGTCCTAAAGCAGTGCTTTACGACCTCTAAAGCTATGCTTTAGCCTTCGTAAAGCACTGCTCTAACAAATATATCAACTATCTTCACAGACAGTTGATATATCTCACATACAAATCATATTAGCTTCATGCTAATATGAGGGTATAAGTCAGGAACATACCACTGTACTCTTCCCGACCTTTTGTCAACGTCAAACCTTGACGTATAGTTCTGTTATCCGTACTCTTCCCCCATACCTGATATTAAATTCGATTTATATAGGGAGCTTTGCGACTTATTCATATTGCCAAATGTCATCCATAGTAATTGGCACATAGGCTCCATCTTTCATTTCTATAATGACAGAGGGCTCATGCACAATAAGAGTATGCCACATTCCGGCAGGTACTTGTACGCCATAAATACCACTTGCAGGATTCAATTCATGCCGAGCACATTCAACACCTTTTTCATCATAAAAAAGTTCCGTTATATGACCTCTAAGCAGAATGACAGTCTCAATTGTTTTAGTATGACGATGAATAGGAACATGCGTTCCCGGTAGCAAGGCATTGAGCATACGCTGCGAAGTGTCACCTTCACCATTACGCAAATCAAGATTAATGCGCCGCCGCTCATTTGTTCCCGCCTGAGCTAACAGTTCATCAAGCAGTTTATCATTTATTTCCATATTTTTCATTAACTTTTGCACGTAGATATTCTTCGTGTAGGTGATAATATTTTCTCTTGAACAAGACATAGACGATACAAAGTAATACCAGCACTACAACTAAATACAAATACTTATTCATTGGCAAATAAATAGCCCCCAAAGAGATTATTAATTGCATAACCATATAGACGGTCGACACTACCACATGCTTAATATGCAATTCATTGGCCATCAATTGATAAACATGTTTACGATGAGGTTTGCCTATATTTTCATGCAATAATATCCGATGGAGAATAGTGAGTACACTATCAACGCCATATACCATTAGCAGCAGAATAGCCCAATAGTTTCCGCTTTTTAATATATAAGAACCTAAAAAGTAAAGCAAAATAAACGCAATGGATACACTGCCCACATCACCTGCAAAACATTTAGCCTTAGTGCGGAAGTTAAAGAAGCAGAATATCAGCACGCTAAGCAAAGCCACAATAATGAAATTCCGGTCGACAAACTCCTCCCGCGAATTGAGAATAAGCAACGGAACAAGCACAGCCAACGAGTAACCGCCGGTAATACCATTTATTCCATCCATAAAGTTATACGCATTGATAATGCCGGTGCATACTATGAGCGCAATGATAACCACCCACCAATACTCGGGCAGCAAAATACCCCACTGGTAGAACATGAGTGTCATGGCGACAAAGTGCACAATCAAGCGAAATTTATTGGATACCGAATGAATATCATCCGCAAAACTGATACCACCCAACATAGTGAGTCCTAACAGGAACCAAGGACATGTAAAACCATAGAAGGCAGCATAAAGCCAGGCTCCAAACAAGAAAATAATACCTCCGCCACGCAACACAATAGTACTGTGCGATGAACGCAAGTTGGGTTTGTCTATAATGTTAAACTTGTCGGCAATCTTAAAATAGACCCATTCAAGAACAAGCAATAATACTGCTATTAACAGATATACAACCATACTTATTTTGTATTTGTAAATGATTTAATGGTTTGTGTAAGTCCTTCTTCGGCACGTATGGGCATTTTATCTATACCCAGTGCCTTTTTTATTTTAGCATTGCTAACCACATAGTCTTCGGTTAGCTTTGTCAAACGCTCCGAGTTTAGTGGCAGGTGCAACCCATCTCCCACCTTCGCCATACCATTCATCAGCCCTTTGGGCAGATACCAAATACGTGCTTTCTTACCCAAAGCCTTGCAGATAACTGTAATAAGTCCGTTGGTCGATAACGCTTCATCGTCACACATATTATAAATGCCCGATTCCACTTCCTTAACAAGCAGCCCTTTTATGACAAAACAAAGGTTGTCAATAGAGGTAAAGCAGCGGTGATTTTCAAAAGCCCCCAAAGGCCAGGGTACTCCTTTTTTCACCACTCCATAGAGCAGATTGAGATTCCCCTTGTTTCCGGGACCATGTATCATACAGGGACGCAGGATATACACTTGCTTATCTGCGGCCGGATGAGATAGGATATATTCTTCAGCTTTGATCTTCGATTCACCATAAGGTCCTACCGGATTGGGAACAATATCTTCAGTCAGAATATCACCGGGGACAAAGTCAGCAGCCGCTTTCACCGATGAAAAGAAAATGAACTTCCCGGCCGATGATTTAAGAAACCAGTCATACATCTTTTGAGTGAGCCCCGTATTTACCTTAAAATACACTTCCGGTCCAGAAGTTTTCTTCAAATCATGTGCCTTGCCGGCAAGATGGATAACGGCATCTACTTGTGGAATCTTATTTTCGTCAAGATCATCCCAGGAAAAGGTCTTGACCACACCCTCCTTTTCAGGCGCTACGATATCAAGGCCGTAAATTTCATTACTTTGCCCCAAAGCCTTTACCAAATTCCCCCCCACAAAGCCGTGAATTCCGGTTATAAGTATCTTCATAATATTTTATTTACCAAATCAACGTATTGTTTTGTTACCTTTTCTTTTGTGTAATAGCGCTGTATCACATCATATCCGTTACGCCCCATTTTCTGAAGCTCTTCACGCGACACCGATGCCAGCCATTGTGCCATTTCATCTACCTTCTTATCAAAGTCCTTCTCAGTAATAAGCTTTGCACAATTATAATCCTTAGTGAAGTTTACGATAGGTGTTTTGTCTCCAGAACATATAAGCAACGGTCTTTCACAAGCCATAATGGTATACACCTTAGACGGAAATCCCATCATTTCCATTTCGGGTGCCATAAAGATGAACTGCACGTCACTGTATGCCAATATACTCGGCATCAGATGGCGAGGTTGATAATCGAGTACATGCAACTTGTCCAGTCCCTTCTCTGCTTTCTGTTGTTCCAAGTATGATCGTTGTACCCCCATACCTATCACAAAGTACTCAACATTCAAATCCTTTGTTTTGTCGACCAATGCCACCAGCGGACGCCAGTCTTGCGCATGTCCTATATTCCCGGCATAAAGCAATTTCAAAGAATCGGTTTTAGGAAAGATATTCTCGTCAAGAGGTTCTACATTAGTTGGGTTATAAAGGTCAGTATCTACGAAGTTGGGAATGATGTGTAGCTTATTCGGATCTTCAAAACGACTCACAATCGTATTATAGAAAACATCGTCAATGGTAGTGATTGCAGCAGACTTGTTGTAAATGCAACGTTCGACTTTCTTTAAACAAGCGATTATCGGTCCTGTTTTTTTCTTTAGGATATCGGGATAAATTTCCTGTACATTATATATAACTTTGCAGCCTTTTAATTTACCGAGGATGAGATTAAGCATTCCTATGCTGAGAGGTGGCGAGGGCGACACTATTACACTAACATTGCGTATGCACAAACCAAGGAGAAACGAAATGATGTGCCAATAAACAAAACCAAGAATACGCAATGCAGTGCTCTTGAACTTCTTTTGTGGCACATGCATTACCTTTATACCATGAAAATTACTTTCCTTATAAATTCCGGGGATTTTCCACTTTAGCGGTTGCTTTGCCAGTTGTTCCTCTACTACATTAAAGTGCGGTGTTGTAGAAAGCACTACTACCTCATAACCTTCTTTTTGAAATCTAAGTGCGATATCGTTATAAAGATATGCAGTGGAAACACCATCTGGGCTGAAGATAAGACTGTGAATTAAGACTTTCTTGCTCATTTATACAATTTTCTTTTCAACTATTTCAGAGAAGAATCATTATCAATAAATCAAAGGGAGTTATTCAATAACAGACTTCAAATCTATATTGTATTGTTCCTTAAGTAAATCAATCATTTTCTTCTTATCATCACCACAAGCTTTCTTTATCTCATACACTTTGGCATCACATAATGCACGATACCACCAAGCCTGCATAAAGTGCCAAATAAATCCTTCTTTACCGTCCAAAAAGCCAAAGCGAAAGATATAGCGATAAAGGAAATAAGCAAATGAACGCCAAAATAAAGGTTTCTTGGCATAGCTATGTTTACGTTTACGTTTAATCAATGCATCTGTTGTCAACTGTTTTTCCAATCTTGCTGCTCCTGTCAAGTCGTATTCTATATCCAATAAATCCACCGCTTCACGAATAGCATAGTTGACATGTTTGTGTGCCCACCATGATAAATTATTGAGATTATCATCTGCAAATTCACCATTAAGTTCAATCATTCTGCCTCGAGTCAATTGGATATGTTCGTCCATAAGCCTTGCTTCGCATTCAGCTGCACCATATACGAACAATCTCATCTGCCTATACACAGGCATTCCTCTACGCAAAATACGCCCCATAAACACATGACGAAGCACTATAGAACACGCTGTCACATCATCTGATAAATTAGGTATTTTCGTCATCATTTCTGCTTTGAGTTCATCAGTCAAATACTCGTCAGCATCCATGCGCAGTACCCATTTACTTTTTATAGGAGCATTATTAAGTCCCCAATTAAACTGTTTTGAATAACTATTTTCCCATTTATGTTGTAACACTTGTACATTTTGATAATGCGAAGCTATCTCTATCGTTCTGTCTGTTGAGAAGCAGTCTATTATACAAATTTGCTTGACAATATCACTTAAACTCTCGATACAACGTTTAATATGAAGTTCTTCATTAAATGTAAGAACTATGGCTGTAATATCTAACATTTTATATAGTTTATAGTCTATTTATTGAGAATCACTCATTGTATCTATACGTCCCATATTCTTCATCAGGAATACACTCTGAGTGTTTTTTATATTTTCTTGTTAAAAGGATCAACTCCTTATTCATACTTAGCAGATTTGATTAGATCAAAAAAACGTCCCCAATCGCTTTCTCGATTTTGTGGCAAAGGTCTATATCGTTTTTTATTCATACCAAACTCTATTATGTTCCTTGCCCAACCCTCATAATCAAACACATCAATATATCTCACTCCCTCATAATCTTTCAACACCTCATGAGCATAATCTACATCAGCTGCTAAAACAGGAAGTCCAAAGGCTGCTGCCTCAAGCAAAGGCAACCCCAACGTTTCTATATAACTTGGGAATAATAAAGCATCAGCATTTTTATACAACCCCAACAATTCGTCATGCTTATATTTTCCATCAAATTTTATAATATCTTCCACTCCGTACTTCTTAACTTCCGCTGCCCATACACAAGCATCACCAGCAGTCGTTGTTAAATGAATTTCAACTGATTTATAAGTTTCTTTATAATTTCGCTTTAATATTACAGCCGCCCGGATAAGAGTCAATAAGTTCTTATACCTTGGAACATCTCCAACAACCACACAAAGAAAATGATATGCATTATTCTTGAATGCGTAAGGTTTCACATTTTCTACATCTATTCTTTCCACATCAGGAAAACATAAATGTATATTCCGCTCAGGTATTCCAAAGAATTCTACCATCCTACGCTTTATAAATGGTATCTGTACCACAAACTGAATATTCTTCGCCCATGTACGTTTTACAATATGCGGAAAAATATATTTGTACAAAAATTGGGAACGTTCCTGTGATTTAAACGGATTCCATACCCCAGGATATAACGGCATCGGTTGATGATAGTACACGATCTGTTTACACCCCTTAATCTCTTTGTATCCATTATTCTGAAGCGAGACCAAGATATCAGGTTTCACTCTTAGCTTTGTTATTTCCCTTTGCAATAATTTACCTTCGAACAAAATTCGTTTCATTTTAGACTGTAAGGGAAAAGATATATATTCTACTCCTTCTATCACCACTTGCGGCAATATAGGATTAACAAATATCCAATATTTGTCATGTCCTATATATTTAGGTAAATGTGACAAGAATTGCTTATATATTGTTATACCTCCCCCAGCTTGTAAGGTTGTGGCTATTACGAAAATATTCATACTAAACTTGTTCTTTAAAATTCTTTATTACTCTTGCTGGAACTCCTGCCACTCTTACAAATGATGGTACATCGTGAGTAACCACTGAATATGCTGCCACATGTGACTTCTCTCCAATTGTCTTACCAGGACATACCATTGCCTGTGTATCAATCAAAGCTCCTTGACCGATGATAATATCATCACACTTCCCTGGACCGGCTATGCAATCATATTGGACACCATAATCGTGATAACCTGTTACAACTATAGCACGAGACGCTACTTTAGAATACGGTTTCATCTCAATCTTACTACCTGCAGCACCAAAAATAAGTGCATCATGTCCAATCCAACAATTATCACCTATGATAAATTCAAACTGTCCAAGTATCCTTGGTGAGAAAATCGAGACGTTTTTGCCCACTTTTGCACCAGCCCAACGCAGTAACTGTACTTTAAAGCTATTGAGACGTGAAGGAGGACAAATCTTTACAAACAAATTAAACAAATGAATCTTTACAGGACTTATTGCCATAATATATTCAGTTACCAACCATTAAAATATTCATAATCCGCACAATCCTATGCCATAGAACATGGACCTTCTGCAATTTCCAATGTTTGCCCCTTTAGCATTGCATCACATAACTTATAAAGTTGTGTTGCTGCATTTTCTGGACTCCATACGTTATGGACTGTATTATAAGCCTCTAAGCTCATCCTTTCACATTCTACAGGATGCTTAATAAGCCACAAGACTTTCTCAAACAAATTATTCTTTTTTCTAAGATTAAAAGAGAAACCATTTACTCTGTCTTTTATAAGATATGGCGTAGAACCGGTCTCTATAGAACTTACAGGACAACAGCCACATCCCATGGCCTCATTAAGAACTGCTCCCCAGCCTTCATTTCTATCACTGGTGAAACAGGCGATATGATGCGTCAGCATAGCCTGCTTTACACTATCATTAGGCATAGAACCCCATAAATGTACATACTCTCCTAATCCAAACTTTTGTATCTGTACCTGAAGATGGTTAAACATATCTCCTGCTCCAATCAGGTTTATATAAAAATTGATTTTTTCCTGTCGTAACTGCAATGCTAATCTTATCATTGTTTCAGGATGCTTCCAAGCTATCAAACGCCCCACCCACAGTATTTTTACAATAGTACTATTGCGTTTTTCACGTAATATAGTTTCTATATCAAGAGCAGGAACAGCTGTATAATATCCCCATTTATAACACTTACCAATAAAAGAACGCATCAAATTAAAATCCCTGGCAGCATAGGCACTGCTACACAACACATAAAAAGGTTTACCATGACAATGAACATGATAAAACCACTGCTGCTTAAGTAAACGAGGTGAGAATAAATTCAAAAGCCCTTTCTTTAGCCAACGTTCACTGTACATAAAAGTGAGCTTCCCTGTACTTATGCGCTCACGCAAATACATTAACGGGGCAGCACCATATATCATTACATCAGCATCACGAATTATTTGAAGGACTTTGTGTAAAGCAACCTCACCGTCAGCAATTCTAATAAGATAAGGCCGCTGAGAAAAATCATCTCCCCCTTTACTATTATCACCATTAAAATCGCCAGTCTCTATAAACCAATAATTTCCACCAGTAAGACGGTACAGTTCATCTGCGATACTTATCTGATGAATATTTAAGACAACGGATACAAAAACTAGAGTCATAGTGTATGTTCTGTTATATATTTACAATCTATATTCTGCCCCACTATCATCCAATATGTCATACTCAAAAAACCTCCTGCAGACAATACATACCCCTCAAACCATGCATGAGTAAACATAGCCACCAACAGCAACATCACAAACTGGGCATTGAGTGAATTATCTCGTTTTGAAGTCTTATATGCATTTAGCAGCAATAAGGTATAGGCAAACATTCCCAACAGTCCCGTCATAGAGAGTACCGCCAAATGAGAAGTTCCAGGTTCCACTTGTCCAGTGACAGGATTGTATTCGTCATTCCCATTCGGATCAACAGATACAAAACCAACTCCTAACAACGGTGATTTCATAAACTCATCTATTCGACAATCGAATTTACTTTGCCGAGAACTTAAAGCTCCACCTTGTTCTTTTCGTTGTTCTTGTTTATTTAAAACTCCTGCAAAAACTCTATCAGCAATGGGCATTGCCACCAAAGCAGATATGCAAAGTATAATTATAATCCTTTTCTTATTTCCATTAACATTACTTTTCATAAAAAACAATGAAAAGAGTATGGCAACCGCCACCCCCAATAGCGCAGAACGGCTGGCAGCCATTACTGCACTCATTGCAGAAAGAAAGAATAATACAATAAATATCTTTGAGTTATTATTTTGATAAATAACATAGAATGCCAACGCACTGATCATAGATATCGGCCCCAATGTCATAGAGTGATTGACAAGCCCGCCGAATGTACCTCCATTTGAGGAATATTCAGCTAAACCTAATTGTGTCCCTACCTGCATATAATTCACTCCCAAGAAAAAAGCAAAAAAAGAGCCTATTGATAATATACATATATACATTAATGCATATCTAAATACATAGCGTCTAAAAATAATCGCCCTTGCTGACGATATACATGCCGAACATGCCAACGTTACTATAAGAAACTGTACAAAACGTAACTTTGAGTTAAAACAAGGTTCAATAGGCAATACCAACACATTAAACAAAAAGACTAAATACAAAAATACATATCGACCTTTAAATTGCACACTACCATCACACAAGCAATAAAGAATACTCACCAAACATAATCCTATATAAGGAAGAAATGTATCCACAGATATAAAACCCATAATCTGCACCGATGCCATCGTAGCCCATAACAATGCAAGTCCCTTACAAAAGCGTCCTGCTTTCGGTGCATAAAAAACTTCTGTATGACCTATTTCTTTTATTATATTTACCAATCCCATATCTTAAAGATTCTTCTATGAATCATATTAAGCCTATAGCTTTTTCATAAGCAAATACAACTTTCTGTACTGTAAATGGCTCCCATGCTTCTCGAGGCGCAGGTTTACGTGGATTTTCAACTTGATTAACAATAGCCTCTGCCATTGCCTTAGAATCATTTACAGGAACAAGCACTCCATATTGACCATTTTTTAGCAATTCTGGTGGACCATAAGGACAACTAGTTGAAATCACAGGAATACCTGCAGCCATCGCCTCTACCAAAACAATTGAAAAACTTTCCATTTCAGAAGATACAAGGAATGCATCGGCACATTTTATTTCAGATGGCAAACTAGTACTCTGCCCCGCCAACCTTATCCTGTCCTGCATATGATTTTCAGCAATCCACTTTTCATAATCCTGCTGTAAAGCACCCTTTCCAAAAAGCACCAATCGAACAGGTATCTTTTCATTTGCCAGACGAATGGCTTCAAATATCATATAGTGTCCCTTAACCTTACAAAAAGCTCCGGCCGCAACCATTGTTGGCATAGCTTTATTCCTAAGCCAGTCACAAGATGGTTCTTTTGTAAGTTTATCATAATAAGATGTATCCAAAACCGGATTATAAACAGCCTTTACAGTTCCTTCATTAAGCCCCATCAATCTCTCTAACAAAGCACATGAGCCTTTCGATACGCTCATAAAACAATCATATCTACTCCTTATTAGTTTATTGATAATCCTTTTTGTTATGGAAATATTATCTGCCAGTTCCGGCAAAATGCTATTATGCTCAACGTAACAGTAACGCGTTTTATGCCTTAATCCTATTGAAGCTAATGCAAGTGCACATAAATATGCAGAATTCATTACTACAACAGCATCTACGGTAGCAGTTCTTATATATGAATGTATGAAAGATATATTATAACGGGCTCTTCTACTTGGCATAACAAGAAACTTTACAGCAGAAGGCACTTCAAAAGGTATATGCCCCGTATTTAACAATTCTTCATGAGCCTTTGAAACCAAAATATCAACCTCATAGCCCTTTTCGTAAAATCCTCTAGCCATAAGCGCTGTTACATACTGAGCGCCTTGCTGAAAAAGATCTTGAATAATAAATGTTATTTTCATTTACCTATATAAAAAATTAATCACTTTATTTTACCAAGTAAAAGGATCGAAAGCACCTTACTTGTTTCAATAAACTTCGTTAATAAAAGTGTTCCAAACAAAACAATAGCTGATATAATACCGACTACTGTCAATGACAGTAATATGTTATGATTTGGATTAAAGGAACTAGGAATCACAAAAAAATATGTAGGCAATAAAAAGAAATGAAATAAATAGATATCAATTGTTCTTGTAGCCACATATTCAACCCATCTGTTATACCTGTTTGCAAACCAATATTGAAAAAAATAAAGCATTATGTTTATATATGAGAAAGCTATGACTAACCGGCAAACAGTATAACCAATTCCCATATATACCCCTGCCATAATACCAACCAACGATATGGTAAATAATAAGTTACTTTGTTCTAACAAATTCTTTAACTTAGATATTTTATTAACAAAAATACCATAAACGAAAAATGGAACATAACGATAAAATTGTGGGATTGACAATGCGTTAGTAAATATATTATCCTGAAATAAAAATCTATAACACACTAACACTAAAATCACCCCTACAGACAAAAAAATGACTTCATTATAATTACCCAATCCACATCTTTGAAAACATTTTTCTAAAAGACTACAAATCCAATAAAAAATATAAAGACAAAATAATGTAAAACAAAACCAATAGCCATTATGCATAGACGATATAAAAAATGACTCAAACTCTATCTCTTTACAGAAAGTATATAGCATACCAACCATCAATGTTGGTAAAATAAGTGTTCTAAGCCTTTTCAGTACTCCTTTAGCAGTAGGTATGCCTGAAAAGAAACCACTAATAAACATAAACATTGGCATATTTACCACATCTATAAACTGCCATACTAAATTATTGGCTTCGTGAAAACTATAAAAAAGAACGTGTCCCACAATTACCATATAAATAGACAATACCTTAAGGGCATCAAACGAATATAAGCGCGTCATGTCATTCTTCACAATAATACTTCTATAACTATATGATTAAAGATTTTCAACAAGATTACACCATTTTTCTACAATTATCTCTTTTGAAAATGTGACAGATTTTGTCATAGCTGCACGAGACATTTTCGTATATTTATCCTCATTGCTCATTAAGACAACAAGTTTATCTGCATATTCTTTTTCATCAAACGGTTTTACCAAGAAGCCATTAATATCATCATCTATTATATCTGTTACCGAACCATAACTATTAAAAGCCATAGGAACAACACCATGTTGCATAGCCTCTGTTAAAACCATACCAAACCCCTCGTAGATTGATGTCATACAAAAAATTCTTGAACGCTGATAAAATGGTGCGGGATTTTGAAAACCATGAAACGTAACATGTTCTAATCCCAAATCCTGAGCCTGCATTTCTAATACATCACGATCTTCGCCATCGCCAACAATATCAAGTTGCCAATCGGCAAACGATGACTCTACCTTATTCCATATCCTTAATAACTTATTAACTCCCTTTACACAGTTTCTTAAACGCCCTACAAACAATACATGCTTCTGTGCTGTTGTTAACTCACAGGATTCAAATGTATTAAAATTAGGGATTGTAAAAAGTTTTATTCTATCGGCTTTGGGACAATAAAAACAAAAATCTTCAATAAAAGACGATGACAAAGTCACTATTCTGTCATAATTAGTATTTAAATCACGATATAATCTTTTTGTCAAACATACAGAGTGATAGTATTTCAATTTTAAAAATACATTATCGTAAAAGAATTGTTTTAATGTACCCCATCTAGTCTGCGTAAAATCTTTCGCAAACGCCAAATTATAATTATCTAATATAGCGCGAGTAGAATTGTGCTGAACTGCTATCAATTTTACTTTGCTTTTAAAATCCTCTCTATGTCTAAAAATACCAAATCGACCTACTATATCTCCTTCTGTTTGATCTATAATGCAATATATATTACGTTCTATAACCAACGTTTCCAAAAAGCGTCTATTATCCTTATTTCCAGGCAAATATAATATATCAGTGGGAGCATTGTATGTTTTTCCAAGTCTATTTGAGTATTTACAAAGAAGCGTTACTTCATAACCGACATTTAATAAAGCTTTTGCCAGCAAATCTGTAACCCGCTCCATCCCCCCCTGCTGGGGTAATGGTTCATTAGAATTGTATAATAGTATATGTTTCTTAGTTGTCATTTGTCAACTCACTCCATATCTTTAATCGGTTATTATTGTCCATGCATTTGACCGTTTGCTTTGCATTTCCACTCATCTTTTGCAAATTAAATTTATCTTTTGCAAGTTGAAGAACTTGTTTCGCCATCTCTTTTGTATCAAATGGTGGTGTGAGCAAACCATTATATCCATTCTTTATATTAAGATCTGCATCTTTAAATGTATTCATTACTATCGGCACTACGCCTGCTGCCATAGCTTCAGTTATTACCATAGGAGTACCTTCATAATTAGATGTTAAAAGAAGAATCCTTGCACTGGAATAATAGGGAGCTGAATCTGTTTGACCAACAAATTCTATACGCTGTAATGCCCAATCCTGACTCTTCTTTTTCAAACGCGATTCATCGTCCCCCGAACCCACTATTACCATTCTCCAGTCTTTCAGTTCATTCTGTATTAATGACCATACAGTTAATACCCTGTCTACTCTTTTCGATGAATAATCCAGTCGTCCAACAAAAATTATTAAATTCTCCTTTTTACAGAAGTCCGTTTCTAAAACATTTACCCTATTGGGATTTTGTACAGCAACTATTTTTTTAGACGGATTTATTCTCAAAAGCCTTTCCATTGAAACTTTCTGCTTCTCAGTAAGAACCGCTACAGTATCGGAGTTTTCATACATATAGTGATATCTTTGACGCTTATTATGCAAAGCATTCCACTTGTTATATGGAGCTTTAATCCATTTAAGAACATTTATACAGACCTGCGCCAATGGCACTCCCTTTAATGGATAGTTTAGTGTATGATAAAAGTTTTTAATATCATCTACTACGCTAAAATGAAGATGACTTATTATTTTCACAGTAGCGGGAATATGTTCGTGCGAAAAGATATAAACAGCTTCAGTACTAGCGCCTTCGTTAAGAATCATATCTATCTTATTCTCTTTAATATAGTTTATAACAAAAGCTATATTATCGGTTGTAGGTGCGTCATTTCCATCGGGTAAAAAAACACTTTTACGGCTTAATTTATCCTCAACAGGAATGGAAGCCATATAATTCACAGTGTGTCCTATAGATGACAGATAATCAGCAATCATACATGCAGCGCGCTCAGTTCCTCCACGTTGCGGATTTAACTGCGGACCAAAATATATGAGGATATTCATTCGTTACGAGTAAATAAGTCTTGAAATCCAACTACCCATTTCGGTCCCATAACACACACTATAAATGACTTCAATTTATCATTTATAGATAGATTTTTGTTGTGATACTTAAACCACATTCCAAAAGAAATCTGCTGAAAAAAATGTTGTTTAAAATAGATAGGCAAGTTATCAACATAATACTGCCTTATTATTGAAGTATAGCTCCATATTTGCCTCGTGTAACAATCCATTGCCATCGACCTTACAGATGCAAATGCCATGCAACACGACAAATATTTATTATAACTATTCAAAATAGAAAAAATCTTCGATATTTTTGGTACCGTTGTTGTAATGGATCCCTCCCTATATCGATAACCATAATCTCCGATATTAGTTACTGTCATTTTACCAATTGCTGTAATCAACTGTGGTATTATGGCAATATCTTCACTAATTTCACCTTTTGGGAAACGTATATTCTCAAACACATGGCGACGGAAGACTTTGTCACAACAACTAACATGAATCCATTGTTTCAGATATCCTGTTAACAACTCTTCTTTACCAATATAGTCTCTAAACGGATAGTTACGCTTATGTTCCTCCCCAGACTTCCATTTGTAAACTAAATCAAATTGAACAGCATCTATCCTTTCATCACTCTCAAATGTCTCTATTATTTTGCTATATATATCCGGGTTCAATAATACATCATCTGAATCAATAAAAGTTATATAGTCGCCATTACATCTGTCAAGTGCATAATTTCGTGCATCAGACAAACCACCATTAGGCTTATCATAAATAGTCACACAAGCGTACTGCCGGGCAAAAGCTCTTATTACATCAAGTGAATTGTCAGTACTACCATCATTTACCGCTATTACTTCCAAGTTGGTATAATCTTGACTAACGATAGACCCTAAACACTCCTCTACAAACTCCTCCACATTATAAACAGGAACTATTACACTTAAAAGAGGTTTTACATTACAATTTTTCATATACTTTCTCCCCATTTTTTCTAATAATATATGCCGGAACTCCTGCAACTATTGTATTGGCAGGAACATCCTTTACCACAACAGCGTTGGCTCCTATAACAACATTATCCTCAACTTTCACACCACCCAGTATTTTGGCACCACATGTTACTGTTACGTTATCACCCAAAACCGGTGCTAAAGCCCCCTTATATCCTATTGTCACTTGTTGATTGATGTGGCAATGTCTACCTATAGATTTTGCACAAATAATTGTCGCAAATCCATGTTGAATGAACAAACCACCACCAATAGAAGGGGTGTATATGTAAAGTGTCGGCATTGGTGGAACCAGAAACTTTAATATATTAACCAGCCCATAAGCACGTCCCAATCTATAGTAAAATACAGAACGAAATTCAGGCCTATCTACAAAAAGTTTGCACATAACCCCAACGTAATTACCACTAATACCAGTTACTTCCTTGTAATGATCAATATCTTCTTCAATCAGTCTCTTCCGAGGACAGAGAAAATAAAAAATATAATGAAAAATGAATCTTAACTTTATCATAGGCCTGCTGCTTTTAAAAACTCATCAAATGATGAGAATTGTGCTTTATGAGTTTTAACATAATGGTCATAAGCCTCTTTCATCTGCCGCCTTATTGGAATCTCCGGATATTTGTCAACCTCATTTCCAGATACAAACAATGGAAATTCTTCAAAAAAATCAGAAAGAACCGGACGTCTTCCAAACCGTTCTTGAATACTACAGGCATAATCAAAAGCCTCTTCTACGCAAAGTTTCTTTCGTTTCTCAAAGTATTCATCAAGCGTACATATGACCTTACATGGACATCCTGCAGCGACAGAATTGGCTGGTATTTTTCCCATTACCACACTGCCATATCCAATAATACAGTTATCCCCAATATAGCTTCCTCTAAGTACAGTCACATTTTGTCCGAACCACACATTATTACCAATCACTACTCTACCTGAATTAGGTACAAATTCTTTATATTTATTAAGAAAATTAAGAGTTGCATAATCATGAGTTAGAATAGTAAAATTCGTATGCAGGAAAGTACCACCTCCGTGAATGGTTACTAATGAAGGTCGTGTAACATCTATCTTCAATGTTTCAGGACTAAAAAGAAATACATCATCATCAATCTGTACACCTTTTTCACGTAATGATCGAATCATTATCTTGGGATTTTGCTTAATGGATTCGATTGCTACTTGTTTTTGCAATAAACGCCTAAACACTATGGCATAGGTCTTTAATTTGTTAAATAGTCGCATTATGAAGAGCTTTTTCTAAAAATTTCAATGATTCATTTCTGAACCTTTCTATCTTATCAGATATTTCAGAAGTATAAGAAAGATCTTTATTGTCGTCCACAGGCGCAGAATATATTTGTTTAAAACGCTCCGCCCCCAACAAATCCAACAAATCAGTTACACGTGAATCCCGCCCTATTCTATCATCAACAACAGATATGAATGGAACTTTGAAATTCAATGAAAATATAGTCCCATGAAATGATGATGTTACCACAAAAGATGCATTGGCAAAATAACGTATAAAATCAACAGGAGATGCTGTATTAACCACCGTTGCACCATTTTTCTTCATATATTGGTCTATTTTACCATTCAAAACTATTATTTTACCTCCATACCGATGATGGCAATTTTTAATAATTTCAAAAATTTGTGGATATGGATTATAAGTATAATCAAGTACGTAAACAATAAAGTACTTACTACTGTCACTTACATTCAATTGCTTTAACCATTGTTCTTTTGTTAAAAGCATTGTAGGATCACATACCAATGAAATTGCTTTTCCTGTAATTTTGGAAAGCAAACCAATAGTAGTTTGCTCTCTCACTGAAATTGAGGAATATTTTCCAAGTTCTGTTCTATAATACTCAACAAATTGTTCTGGAATTTCGGCTACTGCCATACTAGCAGCAAAAGAGATACGCGGATTTCCATTACGTGCAAACCCACACATAAACGTTGTATCATATCCTATATATGACGGATTCCATACTTGATCACTACCCGTGAGATAAACATCATATAGGGGCATTTGTTTGTCTATTTGATACCTATTCCTATAACTATCTTTTGAAATTTTGAGATGATCACTTATAAATTGTAAAAACTTTCCACGACGTATATCTTCGTCTGATGGTTTGGAAGCACACAGTCGCCTTTTTATGGCATCAATAATACGTGACTTTAAAGGTAATATAATAGCCTGCTCATCACTCTTCTCCAAATACATAAAATGTTCAGAATTGGGAAACTTGTAATCTATAATCTCTGAACTATATCCCAAATTACTCACTGTTTGCTGAAGAGCATACGTTTGTAGGACCGAGCCAAAATTAAGCACTCGATGCATTGTTATTATACCAACAGTTATATTTCGTTTATTCATTTTTTTAAAAGAGTTCTAATATAAAAAACAGGAATGAGCAATTGAGGGACCAATCGATTAATCATATCAATACATTTTATACTTAATGGGGTACGAAGCAAAAACAAATCAATATAATAAAGGTAGGTCTTTTTAGGTGATTTCTTCATTTGTCCTTCTGTTACCACCTCATATGGTTCTTTAACTAATTCAATAGAAGTCATTTCATTAAGGATTCGATCTCCCTTTGGAGTTAAAGCCAGAATTCCATTAACACCTGTATTATTTTTCTCATATTTTGTTCCCCACAAGTCACCTATACGAATATCAGATGCTGAGGATGCCATTTTATATTTACAATGAGAATAACAAGCCTTCCCCAAACAATTATTAAGTAAAAACATCTTGTAAAACAGATCCCCTTTACTAAGATTAGACTCATATTGAATTGGAATATTACCGCCTGTTGCTTCTATATTCTCGGCCATTATTACCCACGAATCGTGCCAACCATATTTTTTACTTCTCCAAGAGACATTACTTGGTTTTCCAATTTGTCTTTGAATGCCTTTAAGATACTTACGCCACATTAAATTTGATGGCACTCCATGACAGAAAAAATCCATAAGAATGAAGTTATCCTCAATTCTTAAACGACGAATATATCTACGGATAGAATCTATTTGACAAGGAGTTCCTGTTATAAAATATTTTGATTTACGATCTAAATTACGGAATCCCTCAATTGTAAAGCTCTGAAGATACTTAGAGCATTTACTCTCTTGCAATTCTATAACTGTATTTGCAATATAATGTTCTACTATACCTTTTTTAGCATTGTATCTAGCACAGCAGGCTTTATACCCATTTTCCACCAAATGCTTGGCTAGTTCATAACCTATACCACCCGATGAACATGTGTGTGTTACCTCGGGATTCCGACTCCAACCAGCATACGATTTGACCTTAAACTCATTTGTCTTAATAACATCATTGGAATTATAAGCACATACGTCAAGGCACAATCCACATGATGTACATTTATCTATTTCTATTATGTACGGAGTATAGAATCCATTTCTATTCAAGCGAATATCTATTATGTTCTGTGGACATACTTTGGAACAAACGCCACATCCATAACAAGAATGCATCTCTGATATATTATTCTTTTTATTCATGCGTTATGAAATTTATTTATGAACTTCATAATGTATCCTTTAACCCAAATGCGTTCTCCATCATTTAATCCAAATATATATATTGAAAGAATGACACTAAAAACAGCTCCCGGAACCAACACAAAGAATCTCAATAATGAAGGAGTCCAAAAATGGGCTATTATCAATGGAACTATCCATGAAAATATTGAAACTTTTAAACATGGGATCAGCACTTCAGTTATAAATGTTCTCCATTGATAAGTTGTCAAAGCCGAAAGTGCCTTAAATCTAAATACTATAGTACCAAAATATATTATTATAAATATTGGATAAGAAACCCATACAGGAAAACCTAATTTATAACATCCCCATGTCAAAGGAAACACTAAAGAGGTGAAGATTGTTACATCTATGGCATAACGTTTTATATTTCCTGTTGCCTGTATAAGTTTCAATAAAGTATTACTTGATTGCAACGCAAGTGACTCGAACATTGAAAGTTGTACAAACAACACTACCATTGGAGGTACTTCAACTAACCATAAATGCAACAAAGTATCGGTCTCTATACAAACAGGCACTAAAAAAATGAACATGAGATACCATGTATATTTAGCTCCCTTATTTACTATTGAATAGCAATAATCATAGTTACCCGCTGCATAAGATTTTGTTATTTGGGGACTAAATGCTGTTGTAAAATTAGACACAAAACCTTGTATGGCTCCATTCACTGTTGTAGCAATACCTCTTGTCGCATTAAATGCCACACCAAAAAATATGTTAATAAGCATATTAACTCCTTGAGTATTTAGCATCCAAGTTGTATTACTGAGAAGATTCCAACCTGAATAACCCGCCATTTCCTTAAACAGTTTTCCATCTATTCTCCATTGATATTTCACCTCAGCAAACTTTCTGAAACAAAATACAGCATATATAATATTAATGAGTATAGATGCACTAGCCCAAAGAATTGAAAATAAAATAAGTCTGTCTCCCTCATAACTACGTATCAGAAAACATACCCCCAGCTTTATCACTACTTCCAAAATACTCATATAAGCATAAATATCCATATGCTCATGGGCTATAATCAAAGAATTGAAAGGTACAGATACTAATACAACGAATGTAGAAACAATGGAACACTGTAATACACAATTTGCAGCATACATACGCCCCTCAGGAATATCTGCTGCTGTATTAAGAAACCACACACCTACTATTTCAAGAATAATAACAGCTAAAATACCCATTACAATCTGTATGTTCGTGACAGTAGCAAAAACATTTTTCATCTTTTCCAAAACACCTTCACCAAGAGAATAAGTGAGATAACGACTAGATGAAGCAGCCATGGTACCTGTTATTAATGCAGAAAAACTTACAATACCTCCAACAACACTATTAATGCCATAATTATCAACCCCCAGCGCATTGAGCATTACCCGACTAGTGTACAACCCTACAACCATCGTTATGAATGTACGGATGTATAGCAACATCGTATTTTTAGCTATTCGTTTATTATTCGTTGTAATATCTGACATTAAGAAAAATAAAGCATATTAGAATGTAACAAACAGTTTACTTTTTTCTCCACACCATTTTGTTTACCACCCCCGTATAACTCTGAATAATCTTCACCACTTTATTGGCAACATCTTCAACATATACAGGCACAGGAATCCCGTTATCCCCCTCTGCATTCATGGCAATAGCAGTGTCAACAGCTTGAAGAAGCGACTTCTCATCGATGCCCGCAAGGATAAAACCAGCCTTGTCCAACGATTCGGGACGCTCGGTACTGGTACGGATACAGACTGCCGGGAAAGGATGTCCCACACTGGTAAAGAAGCTGCTTTCCTCAGGCAGAGTGCCTGAATCACTGATTACAGCGGCTGCATTCATTTGCAGACAATTGTAATCATGGAAACCGAGAGGTTCGTGACGAATTACACGCTTATCCAATTGGAAACCACTCTTCTCTATTCGGTTACGTGAGCGAGGATGACAACTGTAAAGAATAGGCATATCGTACCTCTCAGCTATGGCATTGATAGCATTAAACAGGGAAAGGAAATTCTCTTCTGTGTCAATATTCTCCTCGCGATGAGCACTAAGTAGGATATACTTTCCCTTCTCCAAACCAAGACGACGGTGAATGTCGCTAGCCTCTATATCGGCAAGATTGGCATGCAATACCTCAGCCATGGGACTACCGGTCACATAAGTACGTTCTTTAGGGAGACCGCATTCGTGAAGGTATCTCCTTGCGTGCTCGCTATATGCCAGATTTACGTCACTGATAATATCAACAATGCGCCGGTTGGTCTCCTCAGGCAGGCACTCATCTTTACAACGGTTTCCCGCCTCCATATGGAAAATAGGGATGTGCAAACGCTTTGCCGCAATGGCACTCAAGCAAGAGTTGGTATCACCTAATATGAGCAATGCATCAGGCTTGATTGCATTCATTAATTTGTAGGAGCAGTTGATGATATTGCCGACCGTTGAGCCGAGGTCATCCCCCACAGCATCCATATAAACCTCCGGATCGGCTAATTTCAAATCCTTGAAAAATACCCCGTTGAGATTGTAATCATAGTTCTGACCGGTATGCGCCAATACTGTATCAAAATACTTGCGACACTTGGTAATAACTGCCGCAAGACGAATAATCTCAGGCCTTGTACCTACTATGATAAGAAGTTTCAGTTTGCCATTATCTGCAAACTTTACGTCGCTATAATCTGTCTTAATATCTGCCATAATTGTATTTATTCTACGGGTAAGAAATAAGTGTCCGGACAATTGGGATCAAATGCCTCATTCGCCCACATGAGGGTTACCAAATCGCAAGTATCAGAGAGGTTTATGATATTGTGAGTATAGCCGGGCAACATGTGTACAGCCTCTATCTTATCACTGCTAACCTCAAAATTCAGAACTTCATCCGTATCTATCCTACGTTGCTGAATGAGAGCCTTACCCGACACAACAATAAAGAACTCCCATTTCGTATGATGCCAATGCTGCCCCTTGGTAACACCTGGCTTACTTATATTCACACTAAACTGACCGCAATTTACCGTCTTCAGCAGTTCTGTGAAACTGCCGCGCTCATCTACGTTCATCTTCAACGGAAAGACAGCCTTCTCCTTGGGCAAATAGCTAAGAAAAGTACTGTAAAGCTTCTTGGCGAATGAATTTTCCGGTATCTCGGGCATTAGCAATGTCTGGGGCTGTGCTTTAAAAGATTCAAGTAACGAAACTATTTCACCCAAAGTTGCTTTATGGGTAACAGGTACGGCGCAATAACGGCCATTGGCGGTAAGAACAGTCTTCACACCGTCAAATTCACAGTGATGCTCATTACCCTGCAAGGCACTTATCATTTCTTTTACAAGATCATCAATATAAAGAAGTTCAAGTTCCACACAGGAATCATTCACCTGTATGTCAAGGTCGTTGGCAATGTTGTTACAGAATGTGGCAACCGCGCTGTTATAATTTGGACGACACCATTTGCCGAAAAGATTCGGAAAACGATATACCAATACTTTAGCACCTGTTTCTCTACCGTACTCAAAGAACAGCTCCTCACCCGCTAACTTGCTCTTGCCGTAATCGCTCGTACCATAACGGCCGATCAGGGTTGCCTGGATGCTACTTGACAACATCACGGGGCAATTGTTCTTGTGAGCCTTCAAACAGTCGAGCAATATTGATGCAAAGCCGAAGTTGCCGCTCATAAACTCGCTATTCTCTTTGGGACGGTTTACACCTGCCAAGTTGAAGACGAAGTCACAGTCAGAACAGTAAACATCCAATTCCTCCGGATTACTGTCTATATCATATTCATAAACAGCATCAATGGCAAGCCCTCCATAACAACGGGCCTTACCCTCTTTTATATTGTAGAGTTCGGCACAAAGATTTTTTCCTACGAAACCTTTAGCGCCTGTTACAAGTATCTTCATTATTCGGAACGGATTTCTTTTGATTTGGCACGCTCTATCAAACCGAGATCCTCCTGAATAAAGCGCAAACGCATAAGCTGTTCCTTCATCCCCTCAACATCCAGACGTGCGGTGTTGTGAGAGTGATAATCCTCAATTGCTGAAACCTTCTCATTACCTTCCACAAAGAACTTGTCATAGTTGAGGTCACGACTGTCGCAAGGAATACGGTAGTAGTTGCCGCAATCAATGGCTTTTGCCATTTCCTCACGAGTGACAAGAGTCTCATAAAGTTTTTCACCGTGACGGGTACCGATAACCTTGACTTCGGTTTCACCGTATTTGGGATCAATCTTAGAATAAATCTGCTTCAAGGCTTCAGCAAGCACATCCAAGGTTGCGGCAGGAGCTTTCTGTACGAAGAGATCACCATTGTGACCATGGGTAAAGGCATAGATAACAAGATCCACCGCATCATCCAATGTCATCATGAAACGGGTCATATTAGGATCTGTAATAGTAATGGATTTGCCTAACATGATCTGCTCCACCCACAAAGGAATAACCGAACCACGTGATGCCATTACATTACCATAACGGGTACAACAGATAGTTGTCTGCGCACCTTCACCAAGTTCACGCCCTTTCGCAATAGCCACCTTTTCCATCAGAGCCTTAGAAATACCCATGGCATTGATGGGATAGGCAGCCTTGTCAGTAGAAAGAACAACCACATTCTTCACACGATGATCAATAGCTGAAAGCAATACATTGCTTGTGCCCATCACATTAGTCATGGCCGCTTCCATAGGGAAAAACTCACAGGAAGGTACCTGCTTCAAAGCAGCAGCCGCAAACACATAATCCACTCCACGCATCGCAACATCCACAGACTCACGGTTACGAACATTTCCAATATAAAACTTCACCTTTGATGCCTGTTCAGGATGCTGTGCCTGAAGATGGTGACGCATATCATCCTGTTTCTTTTCATCCCGTGAAAAAATACGGATCTCCTTTATATCACTTGTGAGAAAACGACGGAGTACGGCATTACCGAATGAACCTGTACCGCCTGTGATCAACAGGACTTTGTCTTTAAACACTGACATATCTTTGATATTATTATTGATTAATTAGCCTTGTCTTTTATCTTATACTCCCCATAACCATAATGTTTACCATAGCCATAATACTTGCCATATTTACCATAACCATAGTAATAACCATATTTCTTCTTCTGAAGATCCAAGCCATTGATAACAATACAGAGATTAGGCAGTTTATTATTCTCGGCAAGTTCATTGATCAGGGTAAACTCCGTTTTACGGGTGTAATCAGCACGGCATACATAAACAGATAAGTCCGCTACACGTCCTATAAGCAAAGTATCAGTTACCATACCCACAGGTGCCGTATCCAATATCACGTAATCAAAATTCTTCCTCAAGATTTCAACAGCTTTCTCCAAACCGTCACGAGCCAACAACTCTGTTGGATTAGGGGGAACTGTTCCACCTGGAAGAATATATAAATTCTTGTTTATATCAGAATGATGCACCAAATCCATCAGATTTACAGTGGAATTGGTAAGGAATTGAGTTATACCATACTCTTTCTTAGGTAGGTTGAAAACTTTGTTCAATCCGGGCTTACGAATGTCAAGGCCTACTATCACGACTTTTTTCCCTAACAAAGAAAGGCTGATAGCCAGATTGGCGGATATAAAAGATTTTCCTTCACCACTAACTGTAGAAGTTACCAAAATTACATTCTTACCATTTTCAAGCATAAACTGAAGATTGGTACGGACATTACGGAAGGTTTCGCTCATCAAATTGTTCTGATTCTCAAATACGGCAATAGCTCCCGTCTTTTCATCTGCCAATGGAATATCACCAACAACAGGGAGCGAAGTCAATTTTTCAACATCAGCACGACCTTCTATCTTAAATTTGGTCAGACCGATCAAATAAATAACACCTACCGGAATACCTATTCCAAATACCAAAGCCGCCAAATAAATCGTCATCCGTTTCGGGGAAATCGGAGTACTGTCCGCCTGTGCCTCGTCAATAATCTTGGCATTATTGGCTATGGCAGCCAAGACAATGGCATTCTCCTCACGCTTCTGAAGTAGCATCAGATACAAACCGGACTTGATTTCTTGCTGACGGGCAATACTCACAAACTGACGTTCCTGAGTCGGAGCATCACTGATACGACGGGAATAACGACTCGCTTCACGAATCAAATCAGCTTTCGTTATTTCAAGTCCTTTCAACGTGGCATCCAGAGTGGTCTGTATATTACTGCGCATCGCACGGATACTGGTAGTAAGATTCACAATTGCCGGATTGCTTTCCGTTGATGTACGTAACAGGCGTTTACGTTCGGCCACCATCTCATTATACCGGTCAATCGCCCCCGCTACCCCGGCATCCTGCAAACCGACATTCGCAGGCAGCACTTCGTATTCACTACCCTGCAAATATTTTTTCAAATCCATCACAAGATTAATCTGTGTCTGATTTTCCACCCGCTTCTTCTCGTATTCGGCATTACCAGTTAAGGCAATCTGAGCTTCACTTGTCAAATCAGTGATACCCGCACTACGCTTGAAATTCTCCAGATCGCGTTCCGTGCTACCCAATTCTTTTGAGATGATATCAATGCGCTCATCAATGAACTCGGCCGTTCTCTGGGCTACCTCATTCTTGTCATTGTTGGCATTGATATTATACATCTCAAGCAGTTTGTCTATATAGTCCTTGCCACGCTGGGTATTAGAGTTCTTAAGTGAAACGGTCACGACGGAAGTCGCCTTCGAGGTAGGGGTTATCGACAGGGAACCGGCATAACCTTTCGCTACAGCAAAAGGCCTGTTAATATAAGCCGTAATATGACGTTCTGTTGTTACACTTTCCGGACGAAGTGATGACAAAGTATCATTGTTCACAAAAAAAGCAACCGTACCTTCATCGGTAGGAAATACGGCAGGCAATTTCTCAAGATGTTTCCGGTACTCCTTTTTTCCCACCTTGACCTGCACATCCATTGCACCGGCAGGTTGCAGAAGCATATCTATCTCCATTGTCTGCGGAAGCCTGTCCGCTTCCTGAGGGGTCAGACTGACCAAAACCGGAGAAGTACGATACAATTCCTTGTTTGGAAACTTATCTTCGTCCATATAGGTCACAAACAAGCCTAAAGAACTGACTACCTCCCTTGCCAATGTTCTGGATTTTAGCACTTCAATTTCATTCTCTATATTACTTGATGAAGAGACAAAACCGTTTAGCCCCATCTTTTCCAGTTCGGAAGACATATTCGCACCGCCACCCTTCTTTTCATCCTTAATCAGAACAGTGGCAGAAATATTGTATACAGGTGTTGTCAGACGCAGATATCCCCATGCTAAAGCAACACAAACTATAACCGAAACTACGAACCATGGCCAATGAATCAGATAGCGGAAAAGGATTTCCTGAATATTGATCTGTTCTTCGGATTGTGCCCTCATTTTTTCTTTTCCTTCCTCAACCATACGATGTTATTATCTGAAGATTGTTACTAATAAACTTGCCAATGAAATTAAAATAGAAGTAGCCGAAAACCATATACTTGTACTGTTGCTGATATCCGAATTGCGAGCCTTTGCCTTGTTCGGAGTCACATAAACAATATCATTCTGCTGCAACCAATAGTAAGGAGAAAGAAGAGTTTCAGCCTTATTAAGATCCAGTGTTATGATTTGTTGTTTGCCATTGGCATCTTCACGAATCAACTTTACATTATCACGGATTCCATAAATGGTCATATCACCTGCCATGGCCAAAGCTTCCAATAAATTCACTTTCTCATTGCTGATAGTAAATGTACCGGGACTAGCGACTTCTCCTAACACAGAGATTTTGTAATTGACCATACGTGCAGTAACAATCGGAGTTTCTTTTATGTAGGGTTTCAACTTTTCCACTATCATTTGCTCTACCTCCTTTTTGGTCAGTCCCCCGACTTTCAATGTCCCCAATACAGGAAAATTGATATTCCCCTCGTTATCCACCAGATAAGTCTGTTGGGAGGATTGGGAAGCGCCCTGTGAATTTCCGGCAGTCAAACCAGCAGAACCAGTCATTCCCAGGTTGAAAGGAGCCGCCAGTTCAGGGTTCGTACATGATACCATGATAGTAAGTTGATCCTTAGGCATTATTCTGGCATCATACAGGGTTTCCTGTTGGGTAACCTGTCCCACAATTTCAGAGTCCTGCAGATAGGGGACTTTCTTGTATGACTGGCAGGAAGCAAGCAAAAAGAGTGCAAACAGGCAGGGAAGTATCCCACCGACTTTTTTCTGCATACTTGTAGCAATGCAAAATGAATTGTTCATAATATATTCTAGTTTATTATTCTTTATCCAACACCTCAAACCTCGGAGAATTCTTCGATTTGAACTCGGGCACCACCTTCTTCATCAACCGGACGGTATCCATAATCTTGACGGCACGGGACAACCTCTCGAACTCTGAATAAGTGTCAAGGATATCGGAATATTCATACCGGCGAACCTTAGCGATCATGATCTTTTTATTTTCAGTCGGAATCGTATTCTCCTTATCGCTCAGGACCTCTTCGTAAAGCTTCTCACCGGGACGTAAACCCGTGAACTCGATCTTTATGTCTTCACCGGGACGATAGCCAGCCAATTCAATCATACGGGTGGCCAGATCGACGATCTTGACTGCCTTGCCCATCTCAAAGACAAATATCTCATTGCCCTCCCCCATAGTGGCGGCCTCCATCACCAGACGGCAGGCCTCGGGAATCGTCATAAAGAAACGGATGATATCAGGATGGGTGACGGTGACCGGACCGCCATTCTCGATCTGTTCCTTGAAACGGGGAATGACGGAACCGTTACTGCCCAATACATTTCCGAAACGCGTTGTGATGAATTTGGTACGCCCTTGCACTTTCCCCTCACGGATGGCACAACCCAGGCTCTGCACGTAGATCTCGGCAAGGCGCTTGGAGCAGCCCATCACATTCGTTGGGTTAACAGCCTTGTCAGTAGAAACCATTATCATCTTCTCCGCACCGTATTCAACGGCCATGTCCGCAACCTGGCGAGAGCCGGTGACATTCACCAAAACCGCCTCACAGGGGTTTTCCTCCATCAAAGGAACATGCTTGTAGGCGGCGGCGTGGAAGACCACCTGGGGATGGTAATTTTCGAATACCATACGCACGCGCTCTTTAACACGGACGTCACCGATGACAGGAATGAAATCTATATCGGGATAATTCTTCTCGAATTCAAGACGCACATTATGCAAAGGGGTCTCAGCGGAATCAAACATGACAAGTTTACGGATGCCCAGACCGACAAGCTGGCGGCAAAGTTCGCTGCCTATGCTGCCTGCTGCACCGGTCACCAGAACGACTTTACCACGGAATTCCGCAGCCACCTGGCGAAGGTTGATATTGATTTCTGCACGGCCCAAAAGGTCCTCGATCTTGATGGGACGGACCCACTGGTGGAAGTTACCGTCAGAATCGGCCTCACTGATCGTCGGGGCTATCAGGGTCTTGAGATCATTGCTCTTGCAGTATTCCAAAAGACGGTTTTCCTCAAGACGGGTATCCTCATAACGGGAAAACAAAATACCTTTAATGCCACGCTTACGGATGATGTAATCCACATCGGAATCGTTTTCAAAATAATAAATGGGAAGATCGGCCAAACGGCGGCGACTGTTGTTCCTGCCATAAACATAAAAGCCCGCCACCTTGTAATGGGAACTGTCCCTGAGACGAAGCTTCAGCGCCACACTCTCCTCGTCGGTGCCATAGATAAGGATACGGGTGTTCTTCTTGTTCACCCAGTCCAGCAATAGATCGTACGTGATGATGAGTGAAACACGAAAGACTGTCAGCGCAACCAGGGTCAGAAGACCGTCGAGAAGAAGGCAGGAAAAACGGTATTTATCGAACGCAGACGTTTCGGGAATAATCCAGAAAGAAACGGCAAGCAGGCAGACAGACTTGAACAATACGGCACACATGACACGCCAGAGCTCACGGGCCTGGGAAAAACGGATCGTGTTGCGATACGTGTGGAACAACAAAGAGCCGACAACACTACCCAGCAAAGAAACGAGAACAAACTGACAAAGAACCCAGTCACTCACAGGTATATGTGCCATATAATGAATGACAGCATAAGCGATCAATGAACATACTACTGATATTGTCGTGTCAATACCCAAAATAATCCAATAGCTCAAATAGTTCTTACGAGCGTATTGAGCTATCCCCCTTAATGTCTTTTCCATTATAGTATAAACGATAAATTGTGTATCAGAGATACAATGAGATATAATCAGATACTAAAATCAAGATTTCACCGATTCTACATAACCGATAGGCATATCCACACATGCACAGCCTAACAGATTCAGTCGCACGGCAATCTTAGTCTTACCATCTACATTGACCAGTTCACCCACCAGTCCGGTCAGAGGTCCCTTGATGACACGTACTTTTTCACCACGCGCCAAAGGGGAGCTGTTCATGCAAACAGCTTCTTCGGAATAATCAAGCATAAAACGGAAACGAGCCATCTGCTCGTCGGGAATCACTGCCGGTGTGCTCTCACCCCGCATCACCATATAGCGACTAACTGTAGAAAAACTAAGGACTTCCATGCGCTCTTTCTGATCAACATGGACAAATACCATCATTGGAAGAAGAACAGCTTCTACTTTTTTACGCCGGTCGCTCCATTGATGAATCTCCTGTTGGACAGGAACAAAATTTTCAATCCCCATTTTGTCCAAACGCTCGGCAACTTTCTTCTCATGATGCATACGCACCATAGCTACATACCAGCGTTTAGAGTGTGCTACGCCTTCCCCTGTCCCATTACTAGGCCCAGCATTTACTGATTTTCGGCTTGTTAAAATCATGTTTTTTTACCCCATATACATCCGTTACTTTTTAGGTAACGGATAAAATGCATCAGAACATACTCTATGACGAAAACGGAAAGAATACAAGTATAAGGAGGGGCCAACCGGAAATTTGCTTGATGTTCAGCAAAATGAATTTAAAATCGGACAATAAAAAGTATAGGGCATGAAAATGAGTTCTTTTCATGCTCCGGGATTTTCTTATACTAAAATTTAAATAAAACAAAAAAAAATGTAGAATTGCTTGTTTGCTATTTATGTTTTTGGCTATCTTTGCAACAAATTTTAAATCCGTTACCTAAAAAGTAATGGATATAGTTTATCACTGATTAACAGTTGATTACCTTTAATTATCCTTTCACTTTACAATTTCTGATGTAAGATAAATTTCCTTTATTCACTTCTGTCCTTTCTTCCAGTCCGAAGCCTTTCAAATAAGTCTGTGTGGTTTTTATGGATTTATGTCCCAACGCCTCGCTAATCATTTCAATGGACACTCCCCGATACTTGGCAATAGTAGCCCACGAATGGCGTAGCGTGTAAGAAGTGACCGGAGATTTCAAATGTAACGCCTTCGCCAGCTCTTTCAAATTTTTGTTAAATTGACGAAGGGCAGACTGATATTCCCGGTAAGCCTTTTCATCCTTCCGTGACTTATCACCACAAAGAATATCAAGCAAATAATCCGGACAACCGGGTTGGGACTTCCGAACGCTCCGAAGTCGGTCGATCTTCACCATAGCACTATCCAACACTTCTACACTCATCGGCGTTTTCGTCTTGATGCGATTATAGCGAAGCATATTATTTTCAAGAGCCGATTTTTCCAAATGTGCCAGATCGGCAAACGACATTCCACAAAGTTGGAACAGCAGGGAAGCAATGTCCTGAATGCGGCGCAAACGTTCCGATCGGGGATCGTCAAACAAAAGCCTATGCAGTTCGGCAGCAGTCAAAGCCCTCTTCTGACAAACATCGATTCCCGTATAAGCCTCATGAAACAACCGCGGCACAAAAGGGGCATTACCCGCTTCCACCCCACGATTGTAAATGCTACGAAGCATACGCATATACGTAGAAATCGTATTAAGCTTCAATCCATTCTCGTAAAGATACTGCCCGTAAAGCCGCAGGCTCTCACGGGTGATTTGCCTGAACGACACATTACACGTACCACAAAACACACTGAAAGAAAAAAGAGCATTCTTATAGACATGCGCTGTAGAATATCTGCCTTCTTCACGTAAACGATCGATGTAGAGCTCGCCACACCGACTAAAACCTTTTTTGTTCGTCATTTGCACCATTAGTTATTTGATTATTATACCATTATTGGCAAGCAACAAAAGAACGAATCTTTTCGAAGATAGATCGCACTCTACAGAGAAAAAAGATATAATGTATTTTAATACATTCTTTATTTATTATATATATTTGCCGGATGGGGTGCCGGAACGCATTTCGGGTATCTTCCGTATCCCCCATCAATAGGGCATTTCAGGAGGTATGAAGGGGTGCCGCGTGGGGTGCCGCTCAAAAGTGCGGTCGATTCAATATAAACGACCGTATATTTTGTACCAAACGACCGCCCGTTTACACTCGTCAGACCGTTCGATCGGTTCAAAACGAGCGGTCGTATTAATCAAAAGATACGGTCGTTTCATCCAACAGGAACGGTTGAAACAAAAATCATCCGGCTGAACCTAAAAAAAACGAAATAATTCTGTGCTTCTCACAAATTCTTCGTACCTTTACACTCCGGTAAAACAAGTTCTATCCACATATAAAGATAACAAAATGGAAAACAGAAGTTTAGTAACCATTGCCGAACATTCTAAAGAAAAAATCCTCTATATGCTCGAAATGGCGAAGCAGTTTGAAATGAATCCCAACCGCCGGTTATTGCAAGGAAAGGTAGTAGCAACCTTGTTCTTCGAACCTTCCACACGTACCCGCCTGAGTTTTGAAACAGCCGCCAACCGTCTCGGTGCACGTGTTATCGGATTTTCCGACCCGAAAGCGACCAGTTCTTCCAAAGGGGAGACACTAAAAGACACGATTATGATGGTGAGCAATTATGCGGACATTATCGTCATGCGCCACTATCTCGAAGGAGCCGCACGGTATGCCAGCGAGGTAGCTCCGGTGCCTATCGTCAATGCAGGAGACGGAGCCAACCAACATCCGTCACAAACCATGCTCGACCTCTATTCCATCTACAAAACACAGGGAACACTGGAAAACTTGAATATTTATCTGGTAGGAGATTTGAAGTACGGACGTACCGTGCACTCGCTGCTGATGGCCATGCGCCACTTCAACCCTACTTTCCATTTTATCGCTCCCGAAGAGTTGAAAATGCCGGAAGAGTACAAGCTCTATTGCAAGACTCACCAGATAAAGTATGTTGAGCACACGGATTTCACCGAAGAGATTATCGCTGATGCAGACATTCTGTACATGACCCGCGTACAACGGGAGCGTTTCACCGATCTGATGGAATACGAACGTGTAAAGAACGTATATATCCTGCGCAACAAAATGCTGGAAAACACCCGTCCCAATCTGCGTATCCTGCATCCGCTGCCCCGTGTCAACGAGATTGCGTATGATGTGGATGACAACCCGAAAGCATACTATTTCCAACAGGCGCAAAATGGTCTGTATGCCCGCGAAGCAATTCTTTGCGATGTGTTAGGTATCACATTAGATGATGTTAAAAACGATATTTTATTATGAGCGAAAATAAACAAGCATTGCAAGTAGCTGCCCTGAAAAACGGGACAGTGATTGACCATATCCCTTCCGAAAAGCTCTTTACCGTAGTACAACTGCTCGGAGTGGAGCAAATGACCAGCAATATCACGATCGGATTCAACCTCGACAGTAAGAAGCTGGGTAAAAAAGGTATCATTAAGATTGCAGACAAGTTTTTCTGCGACGAGGAAATAAACCGTATATCGGTGGTGGCTCCGCACGTCAAGCTGAATATTATCCGCGATTATGAGGTGGTGGAAAAGAGGGAAGTGAAAATGCCGGATGAGCTTCATGGAATCGTAAAATGCGCCAATCCGAAATGTATCACGAACAATGAACCGATGGCTACGTTATTCCATGTGATAGACAAAGATAACTGTATCGTAAAATGTCATTATTGCGAAAAAGAACAAAAGCGTGAAGAGATCAGTATCCTATGAAACAAGATTGGAAACCTGGAACGATGATTTATCCGCTACCGGCTGTATTGGTCAGTTGCGGAAAAGAAGAAAGTGAATATAATATTATCACAGTGGCATGGACGGGCACGATTTGCACCAACCCGCCCATGTGCTATATATCCGTACGTCCGGAACGATACTCCCATGAGATTATTAAAAAGAACATGGAGTTCGTTATCAATCTGACAACAAAAGACATGGCTTTCGCCACAGACTGGTGCGGAGTACGTTCGGGGCGCAATTATCACAAATTCGAAGAAATGAAGCTGACTCCGGGACATTGCACTGTGGTCAGCGCTCCCTTGATTGAAGAGTCACCTCTCTGCATTGAATGCCGTGTGAAAGAAATCGTCTCTCTAGGCTCGCATGATATGTTTATTGCAGACGTGGTGAACGTTCGGGCAGACGAGCGGAATCTGAATCCGGAAACCGGAAAACTTGAGTTGGCGGAAACCAACCCATTGGTATATGTACACGGCGGATATTATGAGCTTGGTGAGAAAATCGGAAAGTTTGGTTGGAGTGTAGAGAAAAAGAAAAACTGACCCCAGATAATACGACCATGAATATGCTGCGTACAATTTTCCTTTTAGGTTTGCTGACCGTAGGCTGTATGGCTTTCGGTCAGAACTACAACGCAGAGAAGGTGGACCGTCCCAATACCAAGAAAATAAACTTTGGTATTAAGGCCGGATTCAACTCTTCCATGTTCCTGGTGTCCAAACTAAAAATCAAGGATGTGACTATCGATGAGGTGCAGAATAATTATAAAATCGGTTATTTCGGCGCCCTCTTCATGCGCATCAACATGAAGAAACATTTCATCCAGCCGGAAGTATCCTATAATGTGACCAAATGTGAGATCAGCTTCGATAAGCTGGGCTCACAGCACCCTGCTATCGAACCGGATTATGCGTCCGTACAATCTGTATTGCACAGTATCGACTTCCCTATTCTATACGGTTATAATGTTGTGAAAAAAGGACCTTACGGGATGTCTATTTTCGTAGGACCCAAACTCCGTTATTTATGGGGGAAACATAATGAAATCACTTTCCGCAACTTCGACCAGAAAGGGATTCACGAAGAACTTTATCCGTTCAATGCCAGTGTGGTGATCGGTGTAGGGGTCAATATTTCGCGCATCTTCTTTGATTTCCGTTATGAGCAAGGAGTGGGAAACATATCCAAGTCGATTGTTTATGACAATATCAATTCCGACGGCAGCACGGGCGTGAGCAACATTACTTTCCGTCGTCGCGACAGCGCGTTAAGTTTTTCGCTTGGCTTCATCCTTTAAGAATAAAATATCATTAAATCCCACTTTTTACTAACATTTTTCTTGTACTTCCTTCATTCTTTATTTATTTTCATTAACTTTGTGCGCTTAAAAATAGGTATCTCGAATTAAAAATTTAATCTTACTTTATAAAAGAATGAAAAGAGACGACTTAATTTTCGATATTATCGAAAAAGAGCATCAACGTCAGCTAAAAGGTATTGAGCTGATTGCATCAGAAAACTTCGTGAGCGACCAGGTAATGAAGGCAATGGGTTCTTGCCTGACCAACAAATACGCAGAAGGTTATCCAGGCAAACGCTATTACGGAGGCTGTGAAGTAGTAGACCAGAGCGAGCAAATCGCTATCGACCGCTTGAAAGAGATTTTCGGTGCTGAATGGGCAAACGTACAGCCGCACTCCGGAGCACAGGCCAATGCAGCAGTTTTCCTGGCTGTACTGAATCCGGGCGACAAATTCATGGGACTGAACTTAGCTCACGGCGGACATCTCTCTCATGGTTCATTGGTGAATACTTCCGGTATCATCTATACTCCTTGCGAATACAATCTGAATAAAGAAACAGGACGGGTGGACTACGACCAGATGGAAGAAGTCGCTTTACGCGAGAAACCGAAAATGATTATCGGTGGCGGTTCCGCTTACTCTCGCGAATGGGACTACAAGCGTATGCGCGAAATCGCTGACAAAGTAGGCGCTATCCTGATGATTGATATGGCACACCCTGCCGGTCTGATTGCTGCCGGAATACTTGAAAATCCGGTTAAATATGCACACATTGTCACTTCGACTACACATAAGACACTTCGCGGACCTCGCGGTGGTGTTATCATGATGGGTAAAGATTTCCCTAACCCATGGGGTAAGAAAACTCCGAAGGGAGAAATCAAGATGATGTCTCAATTGCTGGATTCTGCCGTTTTCCCGGGTATTCAGGGCGGACCATTGGAACACGTCATTGCTGCCAAAGCGGTAGCTTTCGGTGAAATCCTGCAACCTGAGTTCAAGGAATATGCAAAACAGGTACAGAAGAACGCTGCCGTACTTGCACAGGCTTTGATCGATCGTGGCTTTACAATTGTTTCCGGCGGTACGGACAATCACTCCATGCTGGTAGACCTGCGCAGCAAATATCCTGATTTGACAGGTAAAGTAGCGGAAAAGGCATTGGTTTCTGCCGACATTACCGTTAACAAGAACATGGTTCCGTTCGACAGCCGTTCCGCATTCCAGACTTCCGGTATCCGTTTGGGTACTCCTGCTATCACGACTCGTGGTGCTAAAGAAGACTTAATGCTTGAAATTGCTGAAATGATCGAGACTGTTTTGTCTAACGTAGAAAATGAAGAGGTGATCGCACAAGTCCGCGCACGTGTGAACGAAACGATGAAGAAATATCCTCTTTTCGCATACTAAATCAGAACTTTTCATAATATAATATTCAGAGTTTGTCCTTTATGAAAGGGCAAACTCTTTTTTTATTTATTGACGTTCTTCTCCGAACCATCCACACCCAAATTTGTTTTTCTTTTCTCCCCCTCTATATACAATCATCCCCGTCTTTCCGTACTTTCACACTAACTAAGCCCTTCTATTTCTCCATCGACAATATCAATATGCAATGCCTGCGGTTCTTTGGGCAGTCCCGGCATACGAAGGATTTCTCCGGCAATGGCTACAATCATTTCAGCTCCGTTATTGATAACTATATCTTTGATGTGGAACTCGAAATTATTTACCGCACCGTATATTTTCGGATCGGCGGAGAACGAATACTGAGTCTTTGCAATACAAACCGGATAATGAGTGATTCCCATCTTCTCAATCAGTTTGATACGGTTGCGTGCGATACTGCTGTACGTGATCACACTGGCCCCATAAATATGGGTAGCCACTTTTTCGATCTTCTGCTGTATGTTATCTTCCTCCTTATACGTAAAAGTCAATGGCTCGGAAGGATTGTTTTCAATCATATCCACCACCAGACGCGCCATATCCACTGCTCCCTCTCCTCCTTCACTGAACGCATTGTTGATGGCAAAGCCCACTCCTAAATGTTCACAGTGCTCACGCAGCAGTTCCATCTCTTCTTCCGTGTCGGATGCGAACTTATTGAAAGCTACGACAACCGTCTGACCGAACGAGCGAAGATTGCGTACATGTTTATCCAAATTGCGCAAGCCTTCTTTCAGCCCATCCATATTCGGTTCCTTGATACGGTCAAGACTGACACCGCCGTGCATCTTCAATCCCTGCGCCGTAGCGACAATAACAGTGAGACGCGGCTGGAGTCCGCTCTTGCGACACTTGATATTGTAGAACTTCTCCGCACCAAGATCGGCACCGAATCCTGCTTCCGTAATCACATAGTCACCGAAAGTCATCGCCAATTTGGTGGCCAGAATGGAGTTGCAACCATGGGCGATATTCGCAAACGGACCGCCATGCACAAAAGCGGCAGTTCCTTCGGTTGTCTGCACCAGGTTAGGATGGATGGCATCTTTCAGTAATACGGTAATAGCACCCGCCACTCCCAAATCTTTGACTGTAAAAGGCTGGTCATCATAAGTGAACCCGAGCAGGATATTTTCGATACGGCGACGCAAATCATTCACATCTTGAGCAAGACACAGAATAGCCATAATCTCCGAAGCCGGTGTAATATCAAACCCGGACTCTTGGGTGATACCGTTTGACTTCGGACCGAGCCCCACGACAATGCTGCGCAACGAACGGTCGTTCACGTCCAACACCCGACGCCAGAGTATTTCTTTGAGCCCGAAACCTTTTGCCTGATTCTGATAGAGGTAGTTATCCAACAAAGCAGAAATCATGTTATGAGCCGAAGTGATGGCATGAAAGTCTCCAGTAAAATGAAGATTGATCTTATCCATGGGAAGCACTTGGGCATATCCTCCTCCGGCAGCTCCCCCTTTCATTCCGAAGCACGGACCGAGAGACGGCTCACGCAGGGCGACAATCGCCTTCTTCCCTATTTTATTAAGTCCCAATGCAAGACCGATAGACACGGTAGTTTTGCCGATACCCGCTTTTGTAGCTGTAATGGCAGTGACCAGTATAAGATTGCTTTTCTTTACCTTCTCTTCATCAATCAACTGTTCGGGTATCTTTGCAATGTAGCGACCGTAATTTTCCACTTCATCACGAGGGATTCCGATACTTTCGGCAACCTGCTTCACTTTCTTCAGCTCAATGCTGCGAGCTATTTCTATGTCTGATTTCATACAGAATATGATTAGTTTTAGTTGAAAATGCAAAAGTAACAAATCTATGTAAAGCTACAAAACTCTTTCCGCATAATAACTGTTGTATGTAGCATAACCTAAACAACAACTTAATTATGGAATGGATTATTAATCAACTAAGGGTACACCCTGAGCTTGCTATCTTTCTCACGCTTTTCGCGGGATTCTGGTTGGGCAGGCTCAAAATAGGGAAGTTCTCTCTAGGTACAGTGACCAGTGTTCTGCTAGTCGGAGTATTGGTAGGACAACTGAACATCACCGTAGACGGTCCGATGAAGGCCGTATTTTTTCTGTTATTTTTATTCGCCGTTGGCTATAAGGTAGGGCCGCAGTTCTTTCGGGGATTGGAAAAAGACGGTTTGCCACAGGTAGGATTCGCCGTATTGATGTGTATCGTCAGCCTGGTAGCCCCGTGGATACTTGCCAAAATCATGGGATATCACGTAGGAGAAGCCGCCGGATTACTGGCAGGATCACAAACTATCTCAGCCGTTATCGGTGTGGCGAGTGATACCATTAATCAGTTGGGTATCAGCGAGGCACAGAAAGCTACGTATATCAATGCCATTCCGGTAGCATACGCCGTGACTTATATCTTCGGTACGGCGGGATCGGCCTGGCTTCTGGCTTCTCTCGGGCCGAAAATATTAGGAGGGCTGGATAAGGTGAAAGCAGACTGCAAAGCATTGGAAGTGCAAATGGGAACATCGGAAGTAGACGAACCGGGATTCTCACCCGCACTCCGCCCGGTTGTATTCCGCGCTTATAAAATTACCAACGAATGGTTTGGAAAAGGAAAAAAGGTAAGCGAGCTGGAAACGTATCTGGCGGAAAAAGATAAACGGCTGTTTGTAGAGCGGGTCCGCCAACGGGGAATTGTAAAAGAGGTCAGTCCGGATCTGATGCTCCGGCCGGAGGATGAAGTCGTTCTAAGCGGGCGACGTGAATTTGTGATTGGTGAAGAAGATTGGATCGGTCCGGAAGTGATTGACGCCCAATTGCTCGATTTCCCGGCGGAGACTCTCCCGGTAATGGTTACTCACCGCACTTTCGCAGGAGAGAAAGTCGCAACGATCAGATCACAGAAGTTCATGCACGGTGTCAGCATACGTAGTATCAAGCGTGCAGGTATCAACGTGCCGGTGCTCGCTCAGACCGTAGTCGATTCGGGAGATATCCTCGAACTTACGGGCATGAAGCACGAAGTGGAAGCCGCCGCCAAACAAATGGGTTATGTAGACCGGCCGACCAATCAGACCGACATGATTTTCGTAGGACTGGGAATCTTGGTCGGTGGCCTTATCGGGGCTCTTTCCATTCATCTGGGAGGTATCCCCATCAGTCTATCTACCAGTGGAGGCGCATTAATCGCAGGGCTTGTATTCGGCTGGCTGCGCAGTAAACACCCTACTTTCGGCGGTATCCCCGAACCTTCGCTATGGGTATTGAATAACGTAGGACTGAATATGTTTATCGCAGTGGTGGGCATTGCCGCCGGTCCCAGCTTTGTAGCCGGATTCAAGGATGTAGGTTTCAGCCTGTTTATTGTCGGTGCACTGGCTACGGCTATTCCATTGGTCAGCGGATTACTGATGGCAAAATATCTGTTCAAGTTCCACCCTGCCCTATCCTTGGGTTGCACGGCGGGAGCACGAACGACAACCGCTGCACTGGGAGCCATTCAGGATGCAGTGGAAAGCGATACTCCGGCTTTAGGATATACCGTGACGTATGCCGTAGGCAATACGCTGCTGATTATCTGGGGAGTGGTCATCGTACTGCTGATGTAAACCGGCAGTACTTACTGTTTCAGACAAATTATTTACTATTCTAACAAATATAAATTTCATTATGGAGAAAAAAGACAATAGCCCGGCTATCACTAAAAGCTATGCTAAAAAGATGGAAACCATCAGCCCTTTCGAACTTAAAAACAAGCTTATCGAAATGGCGGATGAAAGTATCAAGAAAATAGCGCACACCATGCTAAATGCCGGTAGAGGAAATCCGAACTGGATTGCTACCGAACCCCGTGAGGCGTTTTTCCTGTTAGGACAATTCGGCCTTTGCGAATGCCGCCGTGTATTCTCGTCGGAAGAAGGGATAGCGGGTATCCCGCAGAAAACAGGAATAGCCGCACGTTTCGAGGCTTTCTTGAAAGATAACGAAAAGACACCGGGAGCCGACTTGCTGAAAAAGGGATATAACTATATGTTGATGGAGCACGCAGCCGACCCGGACACGCTCGTTCATGAATGGGCGGAAGCTGTAATCGGTGACCAATATCCCGTGCCCGACCGTATTCTGCATTTTACGGAACTAATCGTACAGGATTATCTGGCGCAGGAGATGTGCGACCGCCGTCCGCCGAAAGGAACTTTCGACCTGTTCGCCACTGAAGGGGGAACGGCAGCCATGTGTTATCTGTTCGATTCACTGCAAGAGAATTTCCTATTGAACCAGGGGGACGCCATTGCATTGATGATTCCGGTGTTTACTCCTTATATTGAGATTCCGCAATTACGACGTTACCAATTTGAGGTCACTGAAATTTCCGCTGACCAGATGACGGCTGACGGGCTGCACACCTGGCAATACAAGGATGAGGATATTGACAAGTTAAGGAACCCGAAAACCAAGGCTTTATTCATCACCAATCCGAGTAACCCGCCCAGCTACGCACTGAGCGCTGAGACTGCGGCACGCATTGTCAACATTGTAAAGAATGACAATCCGAATCTGATGATTATTACGGATGACGTGTACGGGACATTTATCCCTCACTTCCGTTCATTGATGGCTGAATTGCCACATAATACGCTTTGCGTCTATTCTTTCTCCAAATATTTCGGAGCTACGGGATGGAGAAATGCAGTGATCGCCTTACACGAAGACAATATCTACGACAAAATGATTGCCCGCCTGTCGGAGGAGCAGAAAGAAATATTGAACAAACGTTATTCGAGCCTTGACCTGCATCCGGAGAAGATGAAGTTTATCGACCGTATGGTAGCTGACAGCCGCCAGATCGCTTTGAATCATACGGCAGGGCTCTCTCTCCCTCAGCAAATGCAGATGAGCTTGTTTTCTCTTTTCGCTCTTCTGGATAAAGAGGACCGCTATAAGATCAAGATGCAGGATATCATCCATCGCCGTTTGCACGCATTATGGGACAATACCGGATTTACACTGGTGGAGGATCCGCTGCGCGCCGGTTATTATTCGGAAATCGATATGCTGGTGTGGGCGAAGAAATTTTATGGGGATGATTTCGTCGCTTATCTGCAAAAGACATATAATCCGCTGGATGTGGTGTTCCGTCTCGCCAATGAGACTTCACTCGTATTGCTGAACGGCGGTGGCTTTGCCGGCCCCAAATGGAGTGTCCGTGTATCGCTTGCCAATCTGAATGAGGCCGATTATGCGAAAATCGGGAAAAGTATCAAACGGGTGCTGGACGAGTATGCCAAAGTATGGCAGTCGTAAACAGATAATTCCTAAAGCGCAGATGAACACAGATGAACGCAAATTATCGCAGATAATATTTAATCTTTGCGTAAATCTGCGTTAATCTGCGCTTGTTTCATAGATAGTCAGACTGAAATTTTCTATCTTTGTGATGAATTAACCTGTACAAAGATGAAAAAACTGATTCTATTTCTTTCGCTGATATTATCTGCCGGAATCGTATCCGCACAATCGGAAATACCTTCCGACAGTATCCGCCGTGCCCCGTCAGCTAATGTAAAAGAGTTCGGCGGTTTCTTGCTGGATATGGGGATAATGAATATCACTGCCCCCCAACTTCCCAAAACAGATCTGAGTATACCGAATGTAACCAAGGACTATAATCAGCTATTCCGCATGAATACGGATGCTATCTATTCTCAAGGATTCACAGACACCTTCTCTCCTTCATATTCCGGCTTCGGACACGGATACAATTGGGGATTTTACTCTTCACCGCAGTTTATGCAGATGGGATCTTTCAAACTGAAAAACGGAATGCAAATCAATACATACGGAGATTATGATAAAGACGGATGGAGGGTTCCCAATCGAAGCGCTATGCCTTGGGAAAAGAATAATTTTCGGGGAGCATTCGAACTAAAATCAGCCAATGGTAATTTCGGAATACGAATTGAAGTGCAACAGGGGCGCAATGTCCCCTACTAATTACCGGATATTTGCCCGGTGATATTAGAATTTCTAACTAAAAAAGTGTTTAATAAAAGGGACATTGGAATATCAAAATCTTAATCTATGTTATGAAACATACTTTTTCCCTTGGATTATTTGCAGATATCACAAAAGTCCGTACCTTTGCAATGTGTTTTTCATAGTATTAGATTTAAGGTTAACAAAGGTTGGAGCAAGGCGTTGCTCCTTTTTTTATGTCTGTACGTTACGTTTTACATATTTATTTGGAAAATATACAATAAAGCTGTATCTTTGCAGCAAAATAGAAAAACCAACGATGAACCCAATATTACAATTACATAACATTTCTCCAACTCCTGCAGGGATATCCTCTTTCTGCAATTCAAGTTGCGTACATGTACATTGGTTCAGCGGATTCATCTAAATTCACCCATTCTTTTTTACAGAAACTGCTTATCAAATTCTTTTTATTTATAAGTAGTATTTCTAATTGATTTTCAATAAGATATATTATCTTTTTGAAAACAGGTATTCAGTGTGTAATTGAATTATTCGTATAACCGAATCACCCCAATATATCATAATATGTTCTCTATTATATCCACTATGTTCTTAGGAATCGGCATTGGTTATGCATTGCGTAACTGGAGCATTCTGCAAAAGACAGAAAAGACAATTTCTCTTACAATATTCTTGTTACTCTTTATCTTGGGAGTATCTATTGGTTCTAACAGTCTGATTGTAAACAATCTCGGAAAATTCGGATGGCAAGCTATCATCCTTTCCACATCCGGTGTATTGGGAAGTCTGATTGCCGCCCGCTTAGTATTACAACTGTTTTTCAAGAAAGGAGGTAAACAATGAAAGGAAGTCTGATTGTTATATTATTCTTTTGCATAGGTTGTATCATGGGATTTTTTAATAAGTTCGAGTTCGACACACATGCTGTCTCCATGTATATACTTTACGGATTAATGTTGCAAGTAGGAATCAGTATCGGCTCTAATAAGAATTTGAAAACTATTGTTTCACATCTGCATCCCAAAATGCTATTGATTCCGTTAGGAACAATTATCGGCACACTATTGTTCTCGGCTCTGGCAAGCCTGTTGCTACACCAATGGAGTGTATTCGACTGTATGGCAGTAGGAAGCGGCTTTGCATATTACTCACTGTCCTCCATTCTTATCACTCAGTTTAAAGAACCATCTATCGGACTTCAACTGGCAACGGAACTAGGCACTATTGCCCTGCTAACCAATATCTTCCGTGAAATGACAGCATTGATTGGTACTCCGATCATCAAGAAATATTTCGGGGAGTTAGCGCCTATTTCTGTAGCCGGAGTCAATTCGATGGATGTGCTGTTACCGTCTATCAGTAGATATTCAGGAAAAGAAATGATTCCTATCGCCATTCTACACGGTATCCTGATTGACATCAGTGTTCCGGTCTTCGTTTCTTTTTTCTGTAATCTCTGAATCCTTAACTCTTAGCATTTTTCAGATATTCGCGAATAATCCCCAAAATTTCAAGCCCGTATTTCTGTACTCCCTTCGCACCGAAATAGGGTATGGCCTCCAAAGCTTCCGGAGTATCGGGCAACAAGTTTACGATCCCCATCAGGGCTTTCTGTTGCATTATGATATAAGCCGGGAGACTTACTTCGCGTGCTTTTGCCGCTCTCCATTCGGACAAGGTACGATAAAGCTCCGGGTACAGAATATCTGTAGGAACCTCAACCTTTGCTTTCGAAGAACTACGTGTACGTTCTTTACGTCCTTTCCGTTCTCTCTTCTCTTTCGGAGCTTTGGGTGAAGAACCGGAAGAAGAATCGTCTTCAAGGCTTAACGTCACTTTAGCTTTTAACTTCAAATATCCCGTAACAGTAAAGGGTTGCCCCATCATCGCTTCCAATAAAGATTCCTTAATCCACAACGCATCGTCCAACGCTTGCAGGCGTTCATTCAACTGCTTCCTAAGTTCTTTATTATCAAGGGGCATATTCGTTTTTTCAAACAACGCGCGTACAGGTTCGAGTTCCTTACGAAAGTATCCTGCACCGGAACGAACCCGCTCCTGCAATCCCTGGTCCGCCGCATAATCATCGCTCCCATTTATCAATCGGGTATATTGATTGCGGAAACGTTGAGACACTTCCACTATCTTTTCTTTGATATGAGGAGCCAATTCTTTATACTCGGCAAGTTGTTTCGGATAAAGCTTATAGAGGTCTTCATCTATCAGGCGAAGCAGCCGCTTATAAGCTTGGTCGAGCGAATAAAAGTTGAATAAATCACTCAGTAAATCAAAGAAATAGGCCTTCTGCATATCGTGTAACTGCCGGTTGCCCGGTTTGTTTCTTTCTACTTCTTTGGTGAAGTCATCTACAGTACTATCACTGATGATAGCTTCTCTGCGCAGAGGGGATTCCAGCACCATGCCTTCCAAAGTTTTGCAACGGCTTAAGGCTACGTAGGTCTGCCCATGCGCAAAGGAATTGCGCGCATCAATAATGGCACGCTCAAACGTCAGTCCCTGACTCTTATGTATCGTAATAGCCCAAGCTAACCGGATAGGATACTGACGGAAGGTTCCTTCTATCTCTTCGGTGATTTCCTTCGTTTCTTCATTCAGCACATATTTATAATTGCCCCACTCTTCCGGCAATAACTGAAATTCATCTCCATTATCTTTTCCCCGCACAATCATCCCCGCATCATTAACGGCTGCCACTTCTCCAATCATGCCATTATAATACCGCTTTTCCGACGAGGGGTCATTTTTAAGGAACATAATCTGTGCCCCCGCTTTTATGGTGAGAACTTCGTCTGCCGGATATAAATATTCCGGAAAAGTTCCGTCTATCTCTGCACGAAAACTATAAGTCTGCCCGGGCAGAGAGGCCAATTCATTATCGTTCACCTTCTGCGCCTGATAATTATGCGTTGTCAGACGGATGTAGCCTTCTTCCTTGCGAGGACGAAAACCCGGCTGATACCGACGGTTCAACTCATTCAATACTTCATCGTCCGCCTGATTCTCACGTATCTTATTCAACAAGGAAAGAAAAAAGGTATCACTCTGACGATAGACTGTTTTCAGTTCAATTGTCATATATACCGTCTCACGCAAAGCACGGCTGGCAAAGAAGTAAGGGGTTTCATAATAGTTCTTCAACATTTCCCATTCATTCTCTTTCACCACAGGGGCTAACTGCTGCAAATCTCCAATCATCAGCAATTGGACTCCACCGAAAGGCTTTTCCCTATCCCGGTATCTCCGCAGAGCCGAATCTATCGCATCCAACAAATCGGCACGCACCATACTGATCTCATCTATGACCAGCAAGTCCATGCTACGAATGATATTCCGCTTTTCTTTACTGAAACGATAGTGTGTCTGGGAAGAGTTGAACGTGGTCTCCGGAACAAAAGGTGCAAAAGATAACTGGAAAAAAGAATGAATGGTAACTCCTCCCGCATTGATAGCGGCAATACCTGTCGGCGCCAAGATAACCATACGTTTAGGACTCTGTTCCTTCAATCTTCTCAGAAATGTAGTTTTTCCGGTTCCGGCCTTTCCCGTAAGAAATAAATGTGTGCCTGTATTTTCAATGAACTGCCACGCTAGTTGCAGTTCGGGATTATTTTCCATGGGATTCAAATTTTCAACAAAGGTAACTATTATTCTTTTTCTTTCGTATCAAGACGAAAGAAAAAGAACCAAAAAGAAAGAATAAGAATATTATTTCATAGAGCCCCCCACAATATCCAACAGCTCATTTGTAATAGCCTGCTGACGACTCTTGTTATATTGCTTCGTCAAATCCTGAATCAACTCGTTCGCATTATCCGTAGCTACCTGCATAGCTAATGTACGGGCAGCGTGTTCCGATGTGTTCGAGTCAACGGCTGCTGTAAATAGTTTCTGGCTTAATACAGTTGGGATTAGGTTGGCAATCAGTTCTTCAGCGTTGGGTTCGATGATGTAGTCGTTGGCGACTTCACGTCTTTCCGCCTTCCCTTTGTCCTTTTGCTCCTCATTCATCTGCTCCTTGTTTTGTTCTTCTTCATCTATGATATGTGTCAGATCGATGGGAAGATACGTTTCACGAAGGAGGATTTGCGTACCCATAGACTTAAAATGATGATAGATAATTTCCACACGGTCTATTTCGCCGGATACAAACATCCCCATCAGACGATGAGCCAAGTCGGCAGCTTCCTGATAAGTCGGTTTGTCAGATAAGGTGGGCGAAGTTTCCTGCGGTTGGAATCCCATGCGTTTTACAGCTTCATCTACTTTCTTGCCTATTGGAAATATCAAGATATTGTCTTGCCCGAGAGTGCGATATTCACCTACCGTTTGCAATAACATTTTTATCACATTGGCATTGAAAGCACCACAAAGAGACGTATTCGAAGAGAAGGCGACAATTGCCACACGCTTCACTTCGCGCTCCTTCACGTAGGGAGATTCGATAGGAAGGTCCGCACTCAGAAAGTTAGTCAGAATCTTGTTCAACTTCTTCTGATAAGGCAACATATTCTCAATGGCTCCTTGTGCCTTATGTAATTTGGCAGAAGCCACCATCTTCATTGCTGAAGTGATTTTTCGGGTACTCTTTACCGAATTTATTCTGGTTTTTACTTCTTTCAGTGAAGCCATAATTTTTTTAATTAAGAATGAAAAATTAAGAATGAAGAATTTACTATGCAGTATAGTCAAATAGTTAATAATAAGAATTCTTCATTCTTTATTCCTATATTTCTATAAGTATTGTTTGGCAACCATAGCGGCGGTTTCCTCGATGGCATTGGTTACACTATCATCGATAACGCCTGTCTTTAAGACATCCAACACATCCTGCTGGTGATTCAGTTGCAGAGATTCGATGAAGCTACGTTCAAAGTCCTGTACCTTATCCAATGGGACATCATGAAGAAGTCCGTGCGTACCGCAATAGAGAATAGCAATCTGCTGTTCTACGGGCATTGGGCTGTATTGAGGTTGAATCAAAAGTTGGGCGTTCTTACGTCCCTTATCAATCGTCAAGGCGGTAATCGGATCCATATCACTGCTGAACTTAGAGAAAGCTTCCAGCTCACGATATTGGGCTTGGTCAATCTTCAATGTTCCGGCTACCTTCTTCATGGCCTTAATCTGCGCGTTACCACCTACACGGGATACGGAGATACCCACATTGATAGCCGGACGGACACCCTGATTAAAGAGATCGGTTTCGAGGAAGATCTGTCCGTCAGTAATGGAAATCACATTCGTCGGGATATAGGCCGAAACGTCTCCTGCCTGTGTCTCGATGATAGGCAATGCGGTAAGGGAACCTCCTCCTTTGACTATATCCTTCAAGCTGTCCGGCAGGTCATTCATTTCGCGCGCCACTTCTTCCTGACTGATAATCTTCGCCGCGCGTTCCAACAAACGGGAATGCAGATAGAAGATGTCACCCGGATACGCTTCACGTCCCGATGGACGGCGGAGAATCAGAGATACCTCACGATAAGCTACCGCCTGCTTGGAAAGGTCATCATACACAACCAGCGCATGACGGCCGGTATCACGGAAATACTCACCGATGGCTGCACCCGCAAATGGCGCATAGTATTGTAGCGCGGCCGGGTCACCAGCTGTAGCGGCTACTACAATCGTATAGTCCAACGCTCCATTCTCACGAAGTGTATTTACGATAGAAGCGACTGTAGAACCTTTCTGTCCGATTGCCACATAGATGCAGTATACAGGATCACCTGCCAGAAAATTGCTACGCTGATTGATGATCGCATCAATCGCAATAGCCGTCTTTCCCGTCTGACGGTCACCGATAATCAACTCACGTTGACCACGCCCGATAGGAATCATGGCATCAACTGCCTTCAATCCGGTCTGTAATGGCTGATTGACAGGCTGACGGTAAATTACTCCCGGAGCTTTCCGTTCCAACGGCATATCATAAAGTTCACCGCCAACCAGCCCTTTGCCGTCTAGAGGTGCACCCAACGGGTCGATGACACGTCCCAACATCCCCTCGCCTACACGAATGGAGGCGATGCGTTTTGTACGTTTCACAATAAACCCTTCTTTGATTCTGTCCGTCGGACCCAGTAATACAGCACCCACGTTGTCCTCTTCGAGGTTCATCACGATTGCTTTGATACCATTGTCGAACTCCAGCAATTCATTCGCTTCGGCGTTCCGCAGTCCATAGATACGGACTACACCGTCGCTCACCTGAAGCACCGTACCGATTTCGTCAAGCTGCACATTGGCATTAATCCCTTCGAGCTGCTTGCGCAATATATCGGATACTTCGCTTACTCTTATATTTTCAGACATTATACAATTCTCCTATTCTTATCAATAAATTGTTGTTTCACTCGCTTTAACTGCGTAGCAACGCTCGCATCCAAACGGTAATCGTTGATATCGAAAATAAATCCACCCTCAATGGACGGGTCTACTACCGTTTCCAACTCCATCTGCGCATGCAGGATATGCGCTGCCGCAGAACGAATCCGATCCGATGTCGCTTTATCAACGTCAACAGCCGTAATCAGTTTACCGACTCCGATATGTTTCAACTTCCGATACAGGTCCAGGTACATCAGGCCGATAAATTGCAGATAACCTTCACGCCTGTTTTTTAATACCAAAGTGATAAAACGGATAAACTCTCTGGTTGATGTACCTTCACCATCGGCAGCCGTACAAACCAACGCTAATTTCTCCTTAATCGCAATGACCGGATTATCAAGTGCCTCACGCAGTCCGGGTTGTGCACAAAAGCTGTGAGACAGAGTGAGGAATTCCTGATATACCCTGTCTTCCACTCCTTTTTCCTGCGCGTATTCAATCATCGCTTTTGCATAACGCATTGAGAGTATTCCGACTTCCATTTTCCTTAGTTCTTATTCGGGGTTAATACTTCATCCAGCATACGGTCGATCATCCCCATCTGTGCTTCCTTATCTGCAAGATTCTTGCGGAGCACTTTCTCGGCAATGTCCACCGAAAGGACAGCTACCTGACGACGGATGTCGCGGATAGCCTCGTCTTTCTCTATCTGGATTTGTTGCTTCACCGCATCAAGTTCTTTTTGTGCGGCTATCTCGGCTTGCTTACGGGCCTCGTGAACAATTTTGTCACGTTCTTCCATTGCTTCCCTCAAGATGCGTCCTTGTTCCTTGTTGGCAGCAGCCACCAACGCGTCACCCTCTTCTTTCAGTCTGGACAACTGTGCATTGGCTTCCCTCGCCACCTCCAAAGACTGGTCGATATAGGTTTTACGGCCTTCCACCATTTTTATAATGACGGGGAAGCCGTATTTCGCCAATATCACGAACACAATCCCGAATGAGAGGAACATCCAGAACAACAGGCCACTATCAGGTAATAGTAATGACATAAGCTTAGAGGAAGAATACCAATAGACAAACAACTACCGCCAACAGTGCCACACCTTCAATCAAAGCGGCGGCGATAATCATATTCATACGAATGTCACCTGAGGCTTCCGGCTGGCGTGCGATAGCTTCCATTGCCGAACCACCAATTTTACCAATACCCAAACCAGCTCCGATTACTGCAAGACCTGCACCGATAGCTGCACCTAATTTACTTACTCCTACTGCTGCTGCAGTGGCTTGTAACAATACTGATAGTAACATAATTTTCAGTTTTAAAATGGTTTATATTTTCTCTCGTTTAATTATTTATTTCTCTTCCGCTTTTACTTTGGCTCCTTCCTGCGCCAACCCGATAAACACAGCCGACAACATGGTGAATACGTATGCCTGGATGAAAGCGACCAACAATTCAAGCGCATTCATAAAGATGTTGAACAATACGGAGGCTACTGTCAGCGTGCCGTTCAAGGCAGGTCCCATACTTGCCGAGATAAATATCAAGCAAGTAAGCACCAACATTGCCATGTGTCCCGCCAGCATATTGGCAAAAAGACGGATCATCAAAGCAAACGGTTTTGTAAAGATCCCGAAGAACTCGATAAACGGCATCATCGGCACAGGCACTTTCAGCCACCAAGGAACATCAGGCCAGAAAATATCTTTCCAGTAATGCTTCGTTCCGAAAATGTTGACCGCCAGAAACGTGCATACGGCAAGTACCATTGTGATAGCAATATTTCCCGTCACATTCGCACCTCCGGGAAAGAACGGGATCAGTCCCATCATATTATTGATAAAGATGAAAAAGAATGCCGTCAGCAGATAGGGGGCAAATTTCCGGTAATTAGGACCGACACAGCTTTTAATAATGTCGTCATTCACCATCATAATGAACATTTCCATGAATCCGATAAATCCTCCCGGAGCTTTGGCTCCCTGCGGACGTTTTCTGTACCAGTGCGCCACACTCAGGACGATTACCAGCAACAATACACTATTGAACAGTAAGGCGAATGTAACTTTCGTAATGGATATATCCCAAGGACGGACTTGTTCGCCCGCCGCATTGTATTCCACCAGTTTGCCCTCGTACTTACTTCCTTCCGGAGCTATCGAAAGCCCCTCATACGTGCCTCCGTTCTCTTCGAGACGAGAAGAAAGGAACACATGCCAGCCTGTACTATTACTATAAACAATAATAGGTAATGGTATAGTAATGTGCGTTTTACCCCACGTGGTAATATGCCATTCGTAAGAGTCGCCGATATGTCCGAATACGATTTCCTTCACGTCCACCGTATTCTCCTGTTCCTCTTTCGGAGTAATCACATCCTGCACCTGTGAAGTCACTTCTCCCTGCTCTTGTGCAAAGCCGGGCAGACCGGACACCATCATCAGACAGAACAATATCAACGGAGCCATTATGTTATGCAACTGTTTCATTTTTCTTCTTATTTTGCTTTTTCCGTTTCTGATTCACCTCAAAAGAGAAAAAGAACCAGGTTTCGAATATCAGATATATCAAATAGAATGAGATAAACGTCAGCAAAAAAGCCTTAGCCTCTTCGCGCACGGTTATACAATAAATCAGGACTAAAATGATAGAAAGAATCATCTTTACCATCTTTATTGCCAGATACAACAGTAACATTTTCTGGGGAGCGTGCAGCCGACACGCATCGAACATATAGATACTAAACAAACCGAATAGATAAAAATAGACCGGAATAAACGGGTATCCTCCGAAATAGTGTCCCGGCAGAGCGATATGCAAAATAACCGCTCCCAATCCTGCACCTATGATTGCAAACAGCGTATGCAACCCGATAAAATTTCGTTTCGTTTTCGTAATGTTCACCATGTCACTGTGTTTTTCTTAATATATTGTCTTCTGTCAGCCGACTGTCACCCGTCTGTCAGGGAGATGCAAGCGGAAACCGTACCGTCACTCAGTTCGACAAAACCACCCTGAATATCTATCGTACGCTCCTCGCCTTCCATCGTCGTGTAACTCAACGTACCCGCTTGCAATGACGAGACGATAGGCGCATGTCCGGGAAGAATAGAAAACGAACCAACCGTCCCCGGCAATGTGACAATCTTCACATCTCCGTCGAATATGTTCTTTTCGGGCGATACTATACTCAAATGCAGTTCTTTCATCCTTCTTATGTTTTTATTTCTTTGCCTGTTCAAGCAGTTTCTTACCTTTCTCTATCGCTTCCTCGATTGTTCCGACATTCAAGAATGCCTGTTCAGGGAGATAATCAACCTCGCCATCCAAAATCATCTTAAAGCCTTTAATCGTATCTTCGATCGTCACCATTACGCCCGGTACACCCGTAAACTGCTCGGCTACGGCAAACGGCTGCGACAGGAAGCGCTGCACACGGCGGGCACGGTTCACGACCGTCTTGTCCTCTTCCGACAGTTCTTCCATACCAAGTATGGAGATAATATCCTGTAGTTCCTTATTACGCTGGAGAATCTGCTTTACCTGTTGCGCTACATCGTAATGTTCCTGACCGACAATATGCGGATCGAGGATACGGGATGTAGAAGCCAATGGGTCTACAGCCGGGTAAATACCAAGCTCTGTAATCTTACGGTCGAGCACGGTCGTCGCGTCCAAATGGCTGAAAGTAGTTGCAGGAGCCGGGTCTGTCAAGTCATCGGCAGGCACATATACAGCCTGTACAGAAGTAATAGAACCTTTACGGGTAGAAGTGATACGTTCTTGCATGGCGCCCATTTCCGTAGCCAATGTCGGTTGGTAACCAACGGCGGAAGGCATACGTCCCAAAAGAGCGGATACTTCCGAACCGGCCTGCGTAAAACGGAAAATATTATCTATAAAGAACAGGATATCACGCTTCTCGCCTTCTTTTCCGGCATCACGGAATGATTCCGCTACCGTCAGTCCGGACAATGCAACGGAAGCACGTGCGCCCGGCGGTTCATTCATCTGACCGAATACCAAAGATACCTGCGATTTCTCCAACTCGTTATAATCGACTTTTGAAAGATCCCAGTGACCTTTCTCCATACCTTCCTTAAACGCTTCACCATAGCGGATAACGCCCGATTCGATCATCTCGCGCAGCAAGTCATTACCTTCACGGGTACGTTCACCTACTCCGGCAAATACAGAAAAGCCGTTGTGCTTTTTGGCTATGTTATTGATAAGTTCCTGAATCAATACAGTTTTTCCTACACCGGCACCGCCAAACAAACCGATCTTACCACCTTTGGCATACGGTTCGAGCAGGTCGATTACCTTGATACCTGTGAAGAGTACTTCCTGCACAGTTGTCAAATCTTCAAACTTAGGGGGGTCGCGGTGAATGGAATATGCACCTTCACGGTCGAGTCCTTTCATACCATCAATAGAATCACCGACTACATTCATCAATCGTCCTTTAATCTGTTCGCCAATCGGCATTGTGATGGGACCTCCGGTGGGATATACCTTTAAGCCGCGTTGAAGCCCATCGGTACTGTCCATTGCTACGGTACGTACCGTATTTTCACCGATATGCTGCTGAACCTCTACAATCAGTATTTTGCCGTTTGGCCTTTTTATCTCCAATGCATCATGAATGCTTGGTAACACCATTTCTGCATCCGTACCTTCAAAGTACACATCGACCACAGGGCCGATCACCTGCGAGATATGTCCGATAATCTGTGACATAAGCAATCTTTTATTTATATTATTCTTCTCTATTCCTATTGAAAAAATAGTATGACAAGGAACGTTTCGCGTTTTACCTGTTTCACTATTATAATAACAGCTAAGTTCAGCTTTTGTTCAACTATTTTCTATATCAGATAAACTTCTGCCCTTAGAAATAGTTAAATAAACAACTGCGCAAATGTAGAAACAATTCTGTGTCATTGTTCTTCCTTTTTCATTATTTGTTGTTCGATAACACTTATTAGACCTACAATAACTACAAATTGACCAATTTAGACAAAATCCAACTACAAATCAATACCAAAATAAGCTTGAAGATAATAATTCATCAATAAACTAAAAACACTCATTCAGTTTCCTATCTCTTTGTTAAAAATCAACGGATTAGCAATTTTACAAAATAGTGGCAAGAACAACTAGTTTTGTGCTCGAGCACTATAAATTCCATTTTTCGGATATTCCTTAATAAAGTTTAAAGATGGGGCTCTATTTTTCAATTATCCATTTCTCCATATTCTGCATTTCCACACTAAAGTTCACATCATATTTATAAAACAAAAATTTAAATACGCCGATAATATGTATATTATCCATTTTTTACTGTAATTTTGCACTACTAATATAAAACACTCAAAATGATGAAGAAAATACTGTTACTCGGTTCCGGCGAACTAGGAAAAGAATTTGTAATTTCAGCTCAACGTAAAGGCCAGCACATCATTGCTTGCGACTCCTATGCAGGAGCACCGGCTATGCAAGTGGCCGATGAATTTGAAATATTCGATATGCTGAACGGTGAAGAATTGGAACGCGTAGTGAAGAAGCATCGTCCGGACATTATCGTTCCGGAGATTGAGGCAATTCGCACAGAACGTTTATACGACTTCGAAAAAGAAGGCATTCAGGTAGTTCCCAGTGCTCGTGCCGTGAACTTCACCATGAACCGTAAAGCCATTCGCGACCTTGCCGCCCAAGAACTCGGACTGAAAACAGCCAAATACTTCTATGCCAAAACCCTGGAAGAACTGAAAGAAGCTGCCGATAAAATCGGTTTCCCTTGTGTCGTTAAACCGTTGATGTCTTCTTCCGGCAAAGGACAATCGCTTGTGAAGAGTGCCGACGAACTCGAACACGCCTGGGAATACGGATGCAGTGGCAGTCGTGGCGATATCCGTGAGCTTATCATTGAAGAATTTATCAAGTTCGACAGCGAAATCACCCTGCTCACCGTTACCCAAAAGAACGGTCCTACCCTCTTCTGCCCTCCCATCGGACACGTGCAGAAAGGTGGCGATTATCGTGAAAGTTTCCAGCCCGCACATATTGATCCCGCCCATTTGAAAGAAGCGGAAGAGATGGCCGAAAAAGTAACCCGTGCATTGACAGGCGCAGGACTTTGGGGAGTTGAGTTCTTCCTAAGCCACGAGAACGGAGTTTATTTCTCCGAACTTTCTCCTCGTCCGCATGATACTGGTATGGTGACATTGGCGGGTACACAAAACCTGAATGAGTTCGAGCTACATTTACGTGCCGTACTCGGTCTGCCTATTCCCGGCATCAAACAAGAACGGATAGGCGCAAGCGCTGTGATCCTTTCCCCGATTGCCAGCCAGGAACGCCCGCAATATCGTGGCATGGAAGAAGTGACGAAAGAAGAAGATACCTACCTCCGCATATTCGGCAAACCGTTTACCCGCGTCAACCGCCGCATGGGAGTAGTGCTTTGCTATGCTCCGCTGAATGCCGATTTGGATGCCCTGCGTAATAAGGCCAAGAGAATTGCCGAGAAAGTAGAGGTTTATTAAAACCGGAAGGAAAATAAGGAATCATGGAGAATTAGAAGAATAATAGAGAAAATAAAAAGAGGGTGTCAACGGATACCCTCTTTTTATTTTCTCTATAAAAAACTACCGCCTATCGTTTCTTGCTCAAAAAACGCTTTGCCAAATACTTACGTAAAGGTTCGTCATAGAATTTCAAGCTTAGATAAGCTAGTACAATACACAATGCATAAACACATAAAGCTACCTGCCAAGTCTCACCCAGCGTATAGAGTTGATTCTTAATCAGCCATGCATAGAACAGATACATCAACGGATAGTGTATCACGTAGATCGGATAAGATATATCTCCCAAGAACTTACATATCTGCGTTGACTGCTTATCCGTCGTACTTCCCGACGCACCCAGCCACACAAGGATAGGGAAAGCAACGACAATGCAAAACGCTTCATACACACCGTTCGTACAAACCGGCTCTGCACCCTCCAAATAAGGAACGGAAAACAGGGCAATCAATGCAAGGGTACATATCCAGAAAGCGCCTTTCACTTTCACAGGTTTGAAGTTGCGGGATAAAAGCATACCTAAAGAGAAAGGGAAAAGCATTCTCAATGATCCGCCCAGAAAGTTCACGCCATCCAACGTCCATCCTACCCCAATGTTTCCATAAGTGGAGACATCAAAGATGGCGAACAACGTCAACGCCACCCCCAGCAATACCACCATCACAGCCAACGCCTTATTAGACAGACGGCGAATGAATAACGCATAAAGGATATTGCCTATATACTCGAAAAACAACGACCAGCACGGCCCGTTCAACGGAAACATCTCGCCATTGCCACGAACCTCATAGCCCGCACCCGGCATGGCAGGAATGAAAAATACCGTGCAAAGAAGAGACAACATCACCATGGATATGGCAACGTGCGTTCCATCCCATTGCACAGAACCCTGAATGCAGAACGTGATAGCTCCCAGAACAGCCCCCAGAACAACCATAGGATGAAGACGTATCAACCGGCGTTTAAAGAAATCTTTCATGGTGAGACTCTTACCCCAACGGTCATCGTAAGCGTAACCGATCACAAAACCCGAAAGGATAAAAAAGAAATCCACGGCTAAATATCCGTGATTCAGAGTTTCAATAGCACTATTACCGGCAAAAGCGAAGCCCTCGAATACGTGATACCATATCACCATAAGAGCTGCCACACCGCGAAGTCCGTCAAGAAGTTCATAATGAGCCTTGGTATCTGAAAAGGCTGAAGCAGAAATGTTCGACATTTGTTTTTCTATTAGTAAGTTAGTATTTTCAGAGGGCAAAGATACGGTTTGCGCTACGAAGTTTCTTTGCTCTAAAGCAAAAAAGCCCGGCTAATCGCTATTTTTTAGCACGTACCCGGCTAAGGGTATAGATAGAAATGCCCAGAAAGGCAGCCACATATTTCAGTTTCACCCGGTTTATCAGTCCGGGATAGCGACGGTTGAACTGTTCGTAACGTTCTTTGGGCGAAAGTTGAAGGCGCTCCACAAACATATGGCTAAGCTCCTTATTCACATTCTGATGCAGGATTCTTCCCCAGTTAGCTATGTCGATATATGTTTCGTAAAGGGCATTCAGCTTGTCGATGTGGATGACGTAGATTTTGCAATCGGAAAGCGTTTCAACGCTTTCTACCGATGGTTGCTGATAGTAGAGCGAATCCATGCCGAACGTAACGTCGCCCTCCTGACTGAACCACGTAGTGGTGTCCTCTCCGTTGTGGTGGAATACGGAACGGGTGATACCCTCTTCAATAAAATAAACCAGACGGTCTGTGACACCTGACTGAACGATACGGGTATCTTTGGGATAATACCTTAATTCCATATTCGCCTGAAGCGCCTGAAGTGCTTCATCGGAAACCGGATAGATTTGCTCGATTTTACGAATGATATTTTCCATTTGGGGGAATGGTGTATTGGGAGTTAATGACGTACTTTAGGATATTTATTATTAAAACGGAAACCAAGACCGAGCATCAGATAATTAGGGGTCTGGAAATTCTGGAGATTGTAGCCAATGTGAAGGAATGAATTCCGGGTGACATTGATCTTCAACGCAAAGACCTGATACAGTCCGCGTAAATCGCCACGCCCCAGCACATTCGTTCCCAAGCCTACACCGATGGTAAAAAACGGCATCACGTATTCGGCCCGTCCGGAAAGTCCCAACGCAAGCTGATGCTGGATGCCCGGCACAAGAAATTTACGACGGGAGGAACCGCTGCCTGCATCGTACTCCACCAGCGCATCTTCGGTGTATACATTGGCACTACCGTCATAGACACCATCCAGCGAAATCCCGAAACGCAACTTATAGTTGAGGTTATACATCGGAGCAAAGTTGAATCCCGCTACAGGATAGCTGCCCGGTGATGCAATCTGTTTCTCGCCTACATAGACACCTTTGCGGCGCCACGAGCCGAACAACACAAGGTCATAACTGATGTGTCGCGGAAAACGGGGAACGTAGGGATGAACCAATGATTTAGTGAGGTCGGCTTCTTCCCGGTTGAAGTTGTACACCAGTCCGATTTTCGCTCCGGTGGTGTTGACACCTGCATTAGGAAACTTGGTGTTGCCGTTGGAGAAATGCGTGAAGTCTCCGCCGATGATAAAGTCGAAATAACGGGAAAGCGACCAGTTAAGGTAGATACCTGCGTTGAGGTAGGCATTCACCCGTGAGCCTACGGCTCCGTTGTAGGAATTGTAATCGTTGTCATAAGGCTGCCATCTGGCAGAGATACCGAAGTTCCATTCGTAATTGAGTGAAAGGCGGGGATGGAAACGGGCAATGCGTGCACCTTGAAAGACGTAGAACGTCATCGGATCACCCAACTGCTTTTTATCGCCAAAAGTGGTGAAGGCCAAGCCGAAACCTTGATAGGCTCCGCCATAGATGCGGTCAGCACAGGTGTTGGGACGATACTTGAAAGAATATTTCAGATGAGTGGCAAATGAATTCCGGATGGGTTTCCACCGTTCGTTCTCACCTTGCAGGAAAGGATTGGTGGGGAATACGTATTGTGGCCGCGCCTCTATCCCCAACCGGTGAATGAAAGGTTGGTCTGCCTCCTGCGCACAAAGCGAAGTGAAGGGGAAAAGCAAGGCGGAACAGATTACAACGATTTTCCATCCGGGTATCTTTACTCTCATAAATAGTCTGGTTAGTCTTTTCAGAACGGAAGTTACAAATGGAGCTTCTCAATAAACTGTGCCACATGATAGCCGTCCATCAACCCATGATGGCAGGTTACGGAAACGGGCATCATCAGTCTTTCTCCGTCACGGAAGTACTTTCCGGTGGAGATTTTGGGAACACTGTCGCCCGAGCGCATATTGGTGGGATGCTTCATGTCGGTGAATGAGAGCCACGGCACTGCCGAATAATGTATGGCATTGGGATGGAAAGTGCCTCCCTTGTTGAGTCCCGTAGTGGCTTGCAAACGTTCCATCTCTGCTTTTGCCCGGCGGATAAAGACGAGTTCGTCCGGATCGTATTCAAAGGCGGCAAAAGAAAAAGTATGGTCGGCACGACCTACAGTGGCTTCGGGCAGAAGGCTGTCATAGCACACCACTTTATCGCCTTCGATGCGGTAACGGAATTCTTCTACCGCAGCAGCGGCAGTCGTTATCCGGTGGAGGACTAACAGGGAAAAGGATATACCTTTGGCTTTGGCTTCCTGATACGTGCGCGTACAGTCTACCTGAACGGTCACTCCGAAAAACGGATCGTCAAAAGCACTGAAATGTTCGTAATGTTCTCTTCTGTTCCAAGTAACAATATCGATGATCTTCTCTATTTGATTCATTCTAAACACTCTTTTTTAAGTTTCACCACAGAGGGCACAGAGGACACTGAGATTTTATAGAAATTTTATAGAACTTTTTCACCGGATTAATGCAATTGATTCCATTGCTTCCGGTCTTACCTTACCGAAAAAACTCAGTGTCCTTTGTGTCCTCTATGTGAATAAATTACTGATGTTGCTCACGCAACAGGTCGTTCACTGTTTTTACCGGGTTGAAAGTGGAAAGCGGCACTTCTACAAAAACAGTGTTCCAATCACTCATCGCACCATTCCACAAACCGGGAAGTTCAAGAGCTTTCAGCTCCTTGCCGTTTTTCGACTTGTAAGAGATAAAGCCGGTCGCCTTGTCTACGTATTTCACCAAATCGAACTTATGACCTTTATAATCACGTACGGCACATACCAAGTCCACCGGATTGAAGTGCGTACCCTTCTCGAACATTTCCTTTTTCTGCGGATCGTTCATGTCGATCTGCGAGCTCTCAAGAATTTGAAGAGAGATCGTTCCGTCACTGTTGTATGCCAGGAACGGACCGCCACCCGGTTCACCCACATTCTTCACCATTCCGCAAACGCGCATTGGACGGTTCAATTTGTTCTTCAAGTAAATAGCAAGCACTGAATCTTCGAGATCTTTCGTTTCCGGATTCTTGCAGAAAAGTTTCTTTTGCAAGAATTGCAGCATTTCCATCATCTGTTCGTGCGTATATTTTCCGCTGTCGAGCAGTTCGAGATATTCGAATGCCTGTTTCTGTAAGGTAACGAGTACACCGGCAATCAGTTTTTTATAAGTAACGGTGTCCGCTTTCAGTTTATCGGGAACTACATTGTCGATGTTCTTGATGAAGATAACATCCGCATCGAGATCGTTCAGATTCTCGATCAATGCTCCATGACCACCCGGACGGAACAAGAGTTTGCCGTTATCACGGAACGGCTGGTTGTCCATATCAGCGGCAATCGTATCGGTACTCGGCTTCTGTTCGGAGAAGGTGATATTATAATCCACTCCATAACGTTTGGCAAACTCACCGGCTTTCTCTTCCACCAGTTTCTTGAAAAGTTCGCGGTGTTCGGCAGACACGGTAAAATGTACGTTCACTTTGCCACTCTTTCCGGCTGCATACATGGCGCCTTCAGCCAAATGTTCCTCTAATGGAGTGCGTGCGCCTTCGGGATATTTATGGAATTTGAGCAGACCTTTCGGCAGTGCACCATAATTCAAGCCGGCAGTTTCGAGCAATGCGGATACCACAGCTTTATAATTGCCTTCTTCCATCAACTCGGCGATATTCTTCCCGGTAATGCGTCGGCAAGCTGCATCGAGATCGTCATAAAAAGCAAAATCCTTGATACCGGCAAAGAATGCTTGTTCAAACTTGGTTGTCGGTTTGTCATAATCAGCAGAAAGGAACTCGAATAAGTTCTTGAACATACGACTTGCAGCACCCGAAGCCGGTACGAACTTCACAATTGTCTTATCCGTGTTTGTATATGCGTCCCACGCTGCCAGATAAGCTTTCTGTTCTTCTGCATTGGGAGCCAATATACCTCTTTCAATGGAAGCAGCCGCATCCAGTTTCAGATAAGGGAAACCTGTCTGGAAGCAAGCCAGTTGCTCTGCTATTTGCGCTTCCGTAATGCCTTTCTTGGCAAGCAACTCTTTGTCCTGTGTCGTTATCATAATATCTAATTTTATTAATTGATGCCCAAAAATACAAAATGTTATTTACTTCTTGCCGAATAACCAATAAAAAAAGTAATTTTACATCGAATTAACAAGATTGAATATGAACGACTTTTTTACATCAGAGGAAAAAAAGGAGCTTTTTTCACTCTATCGGCACTTGATGCAATCTGCCGGAGACAGTATTTCCTGGAAGGATTGCCAAAAATTAAAGAATCATCTTATCAAAGCTGCCCAATATAATGGGCTGCAACGCAATAACTTCGGGATGAATCCCGTTATCAAAGATCTGCAAACGGCAGTCATCGTAGCCGAAGAAATCGGAATGAAAGGTTCGTGCCTTATCGGTATCATGCTGCACGAGATTGTAAAAACGCATATTCTGTCTATCGACGAGGTAAGCGTGGAATACGGAGAGGATGTGGCAAGTATCATCAAGGGATTGGTGAAAACGAATGAATTGTATGCGAAGAGCCCGGCAATAGAGTCGGAGAATTTCCGTAACCTCCTGCTCTCCTTTGCCGAAGATATGCGTGTGATCCTGATTATGATAGCCGACCGTGTGAATGTAATGCGCCAAATCAAGGATACGGGAAACGAGGAAGACCGGATAAAGGTGGCCAACGAGGCTGCTTATCTGTATGCTCCGTTGGCACATAAGCTGGGGCTCTATAAGCTGAAATCGGAATTGGAAGACTTGTCGCTGAAATACACACAACGGGATACTTATTATTTTATAAAGGATAAGTTGAACGAGACGAAGGCGTCACGCGACAAGTATATCGCTGCCTTTATCGAACCTATCAAGAAGAAAGTGACGGAAGCGGGCTTGAAGTTCGACATCAAGGGACGTACCAAATCCATTCATTCGATATGGAACAAGATACAGAAGCAGAAAACCCCGTTTGAGGGTATTTATGATCTGTTCGCTATCCGCATTATCCTGGATTCGGAACCTGACCCGGCAAAAGAAAAGCAGGAATGCTGGCAGGTATATTCTATCGTGACGGATATGTATCAGCCTAACCCGAAGCGTCTGCGCGACTGGCTGTCGATTCCGAAAAGCAACGGTTACGAGTCATTGCATATCACCGTAATGGGACCGGAAGGGAAATGGGTGGAAGTGCAGATACGTACCCGCCGCATGGATGAAATTGCCGAACGGGGACTGGCCGCGCACTGGAGATATAAAGGTATCAAAGGAGAAACGGGCCTGGACGAATGGCTGACTTCGGTACGGGAGGCGTTGGAGAATGCAGACAACGACTCAATGAAGATGATGGATCAGTTCAAGATGGATCTTTACGAAGACGAGGTTTTCGTGTTCACTCCAAAAGGGGATTTGTTCAAGTTGGCAAAAGGGGCTACGGTACTCGACTTTGCCTTTCATATCCATAGCAAACTGGGATGCAAATGTATCGGCGCTAAAGTAAACGGCAAAAATGTCCAACTGAAGCAGAAGTTGAACAGTGGCGACCAGGTGGAAATCATGACTTCAAATACCCAAACTCCGAAACAGGACTGGCTGAACATCGTAACTACCTCCAAAGCCCGCACGAAGATACGGCAGGCGCTCAAAGAAATGGTGGCACGCCAACATGACTTTGCAAAGGAAACACTTGAACGAAAATTCAAAAACCGCAAACTGGAATATGATGAAGCGACCATGATGCGCCTCATCAAGCGTTTGGGCTTTAAAAACGTGACGGAGTTCTATCAAAAGATCGCTGATGGTGCGCTGGATGTAAACGAGATTCTGGACAAATATGTGGAGCAGCAGAAACGGGACAACGACACGCGCGACGAAATAGTCTACCGCAGTGCTGAAGGGTACAACCTGCAAGCGGTACAGGAAGAGACTACCTCCAAAGAGGATGTGCTCGTAATCGACCAGAATCTAAAAGGATTAGAATTCAAATTGGCGAAATGTTGTAATCCTATCTATGGTGATGATGTATTCGGTTTCGTAACGGTAAGCGGCGGGATAAAGATTCACCGGGCAGACTGCCCGAACGCCAATCAGATGCGTGAACGTTTTGGTTATCGAATTGTGAAAGCCCGTTGGGCAGGCAAATCGGAAGGGACACAGTATCCCATTACGCTGCGCGTCGTAGGGCACGATGATATCGGCATCGTGACGAATATTACTTCTATCATATCTAAGGAAAATGGAATCACACTACGCTCCATAGGAATCGATTCAAACGACGGACTGTTCTCCGGTACACTAACGGTCATGGTTGGAGATACAGGTCGCCTGGAAGCGCTAATCAAAAAGCTAAGAACTGTAAAAGGAGTGAAACAAGTGAGCCGGAACTAATTTTTTCACCACAGATTAACACAGATTCTCACAGATTAAAAAGACAAGATACAGTATATCCGCTCCGAAGGGACTGAGTTCAAAATAAATTGCATTAATTTCACAATCCTGCATTTTGCCTTTTCTTTCTTTAATCTGTGAAAATCTGTGTTAATCTGTGGTGAAGAATTCTATCGCACTTTCTTCCTTTTATAATAAGGATAAGTCACCAAAACAAAAAATATCAAAGCTATCGAAACCACTATCTGACCGATATGAAGCATTTTGTCTGTATCCAACTCCATACAGCAGACAGCTGCGATACCTAAAGAAATCCCCATTTCACTAGCCAATAAATGAGTGGTATTTGCAGTTCCCCGTTGACAATGATGGGATAGCTTCACGAACATAATCAGGAACTCCGGCATGACAAAACCTAATCCAAGTCCCAGGAGCATGGAAGAAACGCCTATCGGAGTACTATTCAACAATGATATGGCAAGAATCTCTAGTCCAAGCCCCATAATTACCTGTCTCAATGTTTTTTCTTTCAGGAAAAAGAGACGAGCAAACAAGAGAGATACCAAATAACCGCCCCCCACTCCTACAAAGAAAGGCACTGAAACACCTGTATTTCCCAATATGGAATCATTCAGGAAAGGATGTACAAGAGGCATCAGCAATCCCGGAACAAACGTAATCAGAATCATATTGATAGCCGGAATCCAACTACGCAACAGTAGAAAACGGTCAAAAGAATAAAGTCTAGTGACAATCGGTGCACGGAAAGGTACATATATTCCCGATACGACAAGAATCCCTAACACTCCGGCAATAACGGATACATACAGCAAATTCCGGATTGGATAACTCTGATAAAGCCAAACTCCGAGAACGATACCTAGAATCATTCCCAAACGGGCTACCCACGAAAAACTGACATTCCCTGCGCTACGGAGCGTAGAGTTGGTGATGTCGATAGCCAACGTGATACTCGCAGTAGTGGCTACACCGAACGCCAATCCTTGTACAGTGCTTAGCAGGATAAGTTCCGTAAGGTTCGTCACAAACGCATAGCCTACCGTCGCTGCCACCATAAGAGCGAAAGCATATATACATACGTGCTTCCGTTTGTAAGCGTCCACCAAATAGGCATGGAAAGGACCGATCAGGAACATCCCCAATGTAAAAAAAAGAAAGATTACTCCTGTCTGTGCCACCGGCACTCCGAGACGGTCTGCCATCTCAACGGAGAGTACCGGAAATAACACATACAAGGACACAAACAACAGCAAATTAGCTATACATATCCGTATAAAATGCGCTGTCCACAATGTAACTGCCATATATTGCTTTAATATTGTTCCTTCTCGTTGGGGAAGTAGCAGTTCTTAACGTCGGACACATAACGACTGATAGCATCGGTCATCACTGTGTACAAATCGGCATAACGACGCAAGAAACGGGGACGGAAACCATTATTCATGCCCAACATATCCTGAATCACCAACACCTGGCCATCTACATGTCCACCGGCACCGATACCAATAATAGGTATAGTCAACTCACCGGCTACACGTTCTGCAAGGGTTGCGGGAATCTTTTCAAGAACAATAGCGAAACAACCTGCTTCTTCCAGCAAATGAGCGTCACGAATCAATTTCTCCGCTTCGGCATCATCTTTGGCGCGCACGGTATAGGTTCCGTATTTGTTGATAGACTGCGGCATTAATCCCAAATGTCCCATCACCGGAATACCTGCACCGACAATGCGTCTCACCGTATCGATGATTTCTTCTCCGCCTTCCATCTTCAAAGCGTCAGCATGACTTTCTTTCATGATGCGGATAGCGGAAGCAAGACCTTCCATCTCATTGCCTTGATAGGAACCGAAAGGCATATCCACCACCACCATAGCACGTTTTACACCACGCACCACAGATTTTGCATGATAGATCATCTGGTCAAGCGTGATAGGCAATGTAGTCACGTTACCTGCCATTACATTGGAAGCGGAATCGCCTACAAGGATTACGTCTATCCCCGCACCGTCCACAATCTGCGCCATCGTGTAATCGTAGGAAGTAAGCATTGAAATCTTTTCGCCTCTCTGTTTCATTTCAACCAAGCGATGTGTCGTCACCTTTCTTGTGTCATCTGATATATAACCAGCCATTTCTTTCTAATTAAAAATTATAAATTAAAAATTAAAATCGAGGCAGCATTGGCGCTACCCGAAAATTGAGGGCAAAGTTATAACATTTAATTCATAACAGAGAAGGAAATGCAAAAAATCCTCTCAATCCCTTGTCAGAGACAGCAATTTCTCATAACTCATTCCGGTAAAGTCATCCATTATATAATGTGCTTTTCCGGTAATGGCTTCGCGGGAATTGGTTGTAGCGAGACCGATCACGGTTGCACCGGAAGTCATTCCCGCCTGCAGACCATGAAAAGAATCTTCAAAGACGTATGTTTTTTCTGGAGTAGCTCCAAATACTTCCATCCCTAGAAGGAAACAATCGGGAGCAGGTTTGGAACGGGCAAACATCTCTCCGGTAAGAATACGGTCTACCATTGCCGGAAACTCGGGATGAGCATTGTAGACGTTCTGCATCTTCTCTTCATTAGAGCTGGTTACTACGGCTATCTTCACACCATGACGGCGGAGTTCGGCGATAAAAGCTTCTACTCCGGGAATATATTCATAGGACATCTGTTTCTCAAAAACATTGAGGTCTGCCGTGATTTTCTGCCGGGCTTCCGGAAGAGCTGAAAAGTATTTCTCGTAGATTTGCGTCAGCGTCTGCCCTTTGATACGGCGTCCGAAATCTTCCTCATTCAGATATTTACGTCCCTGCTCGTCCCAAAAGACGGTGTACTGTGTTTCCGTATCCATAATAACACCGTCGAAGTCGAACAACGCTGCAATTGTTTTCGTTGTATTCATATGAAACTTTCTTTTTACCTAAAACGTTAAACCTTGTGTATCTATGCCTGCAAAGTTCCGAATAATCATCGAATCAGACAAATAATTTGTACCTTTGCAATGCTAAAAAAAACGTAACGGACGTTTTTATCCAACAAATCGACTTTTATTTATCCAACGAATCGACCAACGTATGAGCAAGAACGACCCACATATCTTAGGAAAGGAAAGCATCGGCAAGTTACTGCTACAATATTCCATTCCTGCCATTATCGGAATGACAATTACTTCTATCTACAACATTATTGACAGTATCTTCATCGGACATGGTGTGGGGGCAATGGCCATTGCAGGACTGGCTATCAGTTTCCCTCTGATGAATCTCGTAGTCGCTTTCTGTACATTGGTATCGGCAGGCGGATCAACCCTTGCCTCTATTCGATTGGGACAAAAAGATCTGAAAGGTGCTACGGAAATTCTGTCACACACGCTTATGCTTTGTATCACCAATTCTGTCTTCTTCGGAATATTGTCCTTTATCTTTCTCGATGATATCCTGCTGTTTTTCGGTGCCAGTCACGACACACTTCCATACGCACGCAGTTTCATGCAGGTAATCTTGTTGGGAACTCCTATTACTTATACAATGATAGGATTGAACAATGTGATGCGCGCTACCGGGTATCCGAAGAAAGCAATGCTTACATCGATGGTGACGGTAGTTGCCAATATCATCCTCGCTCCTATCTTTATCTTCCACTTTGAATGGGGAATGCGGGGAGCTGCTACAGCAACGGTTATTTCACAGCTCATCGGCATGATATGGGTGGTAAGTCACTTCATGCAGAAAGAGAGTACAGTGCACTTCGAAGGAACAATCTGGAAGATGAAAGGGAGAATCGTAGAGAGCATTTTCGCTATCGGCATGTCACCCTTCCTAATGAATGTTTGCGCTTGCATTATTGTCATTATTATCAATAATAGTCTACAGGAACACGGAGGAGATATGGCTATCGGCGCGTATGGTATCATCAACCGGCTGCTGACTCTTTACGTAATGATTGTATTAGGATTGACGATGGGAATGCAGCCGATTGTCGGCTATAACTTCGGAGCACAGAAACTTAATCGCGTCAAACAGACTTTACGACTGGGAATTCTTTCAGGAGTGGTTATCACTAGTAGCGGATTTCTGATTTGCGAACTATTCCCTCATGCCGTATCAGCTCTCTTCACAGACAGTGACGAATTGATTGATCTGGCAGTAGAAGGGCTTCGCTTGGCAGTACTTATGTTCCCATTCGTAGGAGCACAGATTGTTATCGGGAACTTCTTCCAAAGTATCGGAAAAGCGAAAATAAGCATTTTCTTATCCCTGACGCGACAGTTGCTTTATCTTCTGCCCTGCCTGTTGCTTTTCCCGAATTGGTGGGGATTGAAAGGTATTTGGATCAGTATGCCGGTGTCGGATGCATTAGCCTTTATCACAGCAGTAATCAGCTTGATGATATATATAAAAAAAGTATCGAAACAACAGCCGATAGCTGAATAAAGAATAGTTACTGTTCATTTTCTCATTTTTATTGTTCAATCAGTCCTAATTAGGGATTTATCAATTGCCCATCCGATTGTAAACTCTATATTTGCATAAAGTTTTCAAAACTACAAACGATTAAACTATGTTGAGAAAGAATTTATATTGGCTTTTATTGTGCCTGTTTCTCGCAGGATGCGGTATGATAGATTACCATCCGTACGATGTCCACATCAGTGGTGAGACAAATGTCAATGCACATAATATAGAAAAGATAGAAGCAAATTGCAAAGGCAAAACCACAATCCGTTTTGCTGTAATGGGAGATTCACAACGCTGGTATGACGCAACGGAGGACTTCGTAAAAGAGATCAATAAACGGGATAGTATTGACTTTGTAATTCATGGAGGAGATATGAGTGATTTTGGAGTGACCAAAGAGTTTCTCTGGCAACGAGATATCATGAACGGGTTAAAAGTACCTTATGTAGCCCTTATCGGAAATCATGATTGTCTGGGAACAGGAGAAGAAACTTATAAAACAGTGTTCGGTCCTACCAACTTCTCTTTTATAGCAGGCAACGTGAAGTTCGTCTGTCTCAATACAAACGCTTTAGAGTATGACTACTCCGAGCCCATTCCAAACTTCACCTTTATGGAAGAAGAGATAACAAACAGAAGTGATGAATTTGAAAAAAGCGTAGTATGTATGCACGCACGCCCATTTACAGGCGTATTCAATGATAATGTGGCAAAGGTTTTTCAGCACTATGTCACTCAGTATAAGGGCCTACAGTTTTGCACGGCTGCACATACCCATCATTTTCGGGATGACATACTCTTTGATGATGGAATACATTATATAACCAGTGATTGTATGGATTACCGTACTTATCTGGTATTCACTATAGCTCCGGAAAGCACCTCTGAAAATCCTGATTATGAATTGGTTGAATACTAAATATATTTTATGGACGGGAGTATTATCAATACTTCTCTCTATCTCCGGTCCGGTCTCGGCTACTTACAGAACAGATACAATTATCAACACGTATAAAGCCGATTCACTGCGCTTCATCATCAAGGCTGACTCAATTATCGCCTTCCAAACCGGAGATTCTTTATTTACGATTATTAAAGCAGACTCCGTATTGCCCGCTGCATCGAAAAAAGTTAAACATACCCGTTACGATAAACGGGTTCACCGTTTCCGCAGAAATTGGGAACGAATCATTCCTACCCACTCTAAGATACAGTTTGCCGGCAACATGGGATTACTTTCTTTTGGTACGGGATGGGATTACGGAAAACATAATCAATGGGAGACTGATTTATTGCTTGGATTTATTCCGAAGTATTCTTCAAAAAAGGCTAAAATAACCATGACTCTTAAACAAAACTACATGCCGTGGAGTATTAATATAGGAAAAGGATTCTCTACAGAACCCCTTACTTGTGGCCTATACATGAATACCGTATTTGGGGATCAGTTCTGGGTAAATGAACCGGACCGCTATCCAAAAGGTTATTATGGTTTTTCAAGCAAAGTACGTTTTCACATTTTCATGGGACAACGCCTGACTTACGATATTGACCCGCAACGCAGGTTTCTAGCCAAGTCTGTAACATTTTTCTATGAGATCAGTACTTGTGATCTTTATGTGGTCAGTGCTGCTACTAACAGCTATCTGCGTCCTCGCGATTATCTCAGCTTGTCTTTCGGACTAAAGTTCCAATGGTTATAAACCAAATTACAATGACTTATAATGATGATACATACCCTCACCAACAATCCGCTATTTCGGGGAATTACTCCGGAAAAGCTCTCTGCCAACCTGGAAGAAGTTAATTTTCACGCCCGTTCATATAAGAAAGGGGAAATCTTCGCTTTTATGCAACACGCATTAGCCGAATTAACCCGCAACGACATCACAGTAGAAGAATTAGTTCAATTGACTTTGGAAACAGGCAAACATGGAATATCCGCTATGGCACAACTGGATAAAGCCAATACTAGCAGCTACGGTAACCCCGAAAACTGCCGAACGACACGGTTATATTGACCGCTGGCTGTGCAAAATACCGATACAATATGAAGTTCTTGTCATAAGTATTTTATCCTAAATATTCATCAATCAGGCTCGAATCATGCAGATCGCATCATTCGAGCCTGTTTTCATATTCTCACAATTAGCTATTTCCGAGTATCAGATTGACTTTTTTAGACAATTTAACTACCATTTTTGACAAAAATACATCAAAACAGGTATTTCATTTGTTGCTAAATATATGTAACTTCGCACAGTGAAAAATAATGCGACATTCTTATAACTTTATAATATATAGCATATGATATTTACAGCAGAAAACACCTTACTTATTGGTTCTATCTTACTTTTCGTCAGCATTGTTGTTGGAAAAACCGGATACCGTTTCGGCGTACCTACTTTGTTACTGTTCCTCGTTGTAGGAATGGCATTCGGAAGTGACGGACTCGGTCTCCAATTCCATAATGCCAAAGAAGCCCAATTTATCGGTATGGTTGCCTTGAGTATCATCCTTTTCTCAGGAGGTATGGACACGAAATTCAAAGAAATCAAACCTATTTTAGGACCGGGTATCGTCTTATCCACTGTCGGAGTATTGCTCACAGCTCTTTTTACGGGGCTCTTCATTTGGTGGCTATCCGGTATGAGTTGGACGAACATTTATTTGCCTATCACCACTTCCCTATTGTTGGCCTCTACCATGTCTTCCACAGATTCGGCTTCGGTCTTCGCTATTCTCCGTTCGCAAAAGATGAATCTGAAGCACAACCTACGTCCCATGCTGGAGTTGGAAAGTGGAAGTAATGACCCGATGGCTTATATGCTTACCATTGTTCTGATACAGTTTATCCAATCAGCGGGTATGGGAGTCGGCGCTATTGCCGCTTCTTTTATCATTCAGTTTATCGTAGGTGCTGCTGCAGGATATATACTCGGGAAACTGGCTATCCGAATGCTGAACAAGCTAAATATCGATAACCAGGCATTATATCCTATCCTGCTATTGGCATTCGTTTTCTTCACTTTCTCCATCACCGATTTAATGAAAGGTAATGGATATCTAGCTGTATACATCGCCGGTATGATGGTAGGTAATAATAAAATTATGCACCGTAAGGAGATTTATACGTTCATGGACGGGCTTACCTGGCTGTTCCAGATCATTATGTTCCTCTGCCTGGGATTGCTAGTCAATCCTCACGAAATGCTAGAAGTAGCCGCTGTCGCTCTGCTGATCGGTATATTCATGATTCTTATCGGTCGCCCGTTAAGCGTATTCCTCTGCCTGCTCCCATTCCGGAAAATCACAATGAAGTCACGCGTTTTTGTATCTTGGGTAGGATTACGCGGCGCAGTTCCTATCATCTTTGCTACTTATCCGGTAGTGGCAGGAGTAGAGGGTTCGAATATTATATTCAATATCGTATTCTTCATTACCATCGTTTCATTGGTCGTACAAGGAACCACAATTTCCTTTGTAGCCCGCATATTACACCTCTCCGAACCTTTGGCAAAGACAGGAAACGATTTCGGGGTGGAACTGCCTGAGGAGATTGACTCTGATCTCAGTGATATGACTGTCACCCGCGAAATGCTGGAAGAGGCAGATACATTGAAAGATATGAACCTGCCAAAAGGTACACTAGTCATGATTGTGAAACGCAAAGATGAATTCCTGATCCCTAACGGAACATTGAAATTGCACGAAGGAGATAAGTTGCTGCTTATTTCCGAGAAATCCAAAGAAGAGTCTGATTCTGAATAACATTTGAAAAGAAATGTAAAATTATATCAGAATTCCTTCGTTAATTAACCGTAAAACTTGATTTTAAAATTCGGTTTACGTTAATGATATATTAATTTTGCGCAGTTTTAAACTAAATGTGCAAAAACAAAATGGAACAAGAACATCAGTTCATTGATTATATTGAGCAAAGTATCATCAAAAACTGGGACAGAGATGCCCTGACCGACTATAAAGGAATTACCCTCCAATATAAGGATGTAGCACGTAAAATTGCTAAATTTCACATTGTTTTGGAAAGTGCCGGAATCCAGCCGGGAGATAAAATAGCGGTTTGCGGACGTAACAGTGCTCATTGGGCAGTTACTTTCTTGGCCACCATCACTTATGGAGCTGTAATTGTTCCTATTTTGCATGAATTCAAAGCAGACAATATTCATAATATCGTCAACCATTCTGAAGCCAAACTACTTTTTGTAGGCGATCAAGCTTGGGAGAACCTGAATGAGGATGCAATGCCTTTATTAGAAGGTATTGCATCATTGGCAGATTTCTCCTCTTTAGTGTCGCGCAACGAAAAGCTCACATACGCTTTCGAACACCGGAATGCCATTTACGGACAACGTTATCCAAAGAACTTCCGTCCTGAACATATCTGTTACCGAAAAGACAGACCGGAAGAATTGGCAATCATCAATTATACATCCGGCACTACAGGGTATTCTAAAGGAGTAATGCTCCCCTATCGCAGTATCTGGTCAAATGTTGCCTACTGTTTTGAAATGCTTCCCGTTAAACCGGGAGATCATATCGTTTCCATGCTTCCTATGGGACATGTATTTGGAATGGTATACGACTTCCTATACGGATTCTCGGCAGGCGCACACATCTATTTCCTGACACGTATGCCGTCTCCTAAGATTATCTCCCAATCGTTTTCGGAGATAAAACCCAGAGTCATCTCCTGCGTACCATTGATTGTAGAAAAGATTATAAAAAAGGATATTCTTCCCAAAGTAGACAGCAAAATCGGTAAACTACTGCTTAAAGTACCCATCGTAAACGATAAGATCAAATCGTTGGCACGACAAGCTGCTATGGAGATATTCGGCGGTAATTTTGATGAAATCATTATCGGCGGCGCTCCTTTCAATGCTGAAGTAGAAGCCTTCCTCAAGAAAATAGGTTTCCCCTACACCATCGCTTACGGTATGACAGAATGTGGTCCGATCATTTGCTCCAGCCGCTGGGAAAACCTGAAACTTGCTTCGTGCGGGAAAGCGACGACGCGAATGGAAGTAAAAATCGATTCCCCGGACCCTAAGACTCATGCAGGAGAAATCATCTGTAAAGGAGCCAATCTTATGTTGGGCTATTATAAAAATCAAGAAGCTACTGCGCAAATCATTGACGTAAATGGCTGGTTGCATACAGGTGATCTCGGCACTATAGACGAAGAAGGGAATGTAACCGTTCGCGGACGTAGCAAAAACCTGCTCCTCACCTCCAGCGGACAGAATATCTATCCCGAAGAAATTGAAAGCAAGCTGAACAACATGCCGTATGTTGCCGAATCACTGATCGTCCTGCAACATGATAAGTTGGTAGCCTTGATCTACCCGGATTTCGACGATGCTTTCGCTCATGGATTGCAGCAGACGGATATTCAGAAAGTAATGGAGCAAAACCGTATTGAATTGAATCAACAGCTTCCTAACTATTCCCAAATAAGCAAGATTAAAATCCATTTTGAAGAATTTGAAAAGACTGCGAAAAAGTCAATCAAACGCTTTATGTATCAGGAAGCAAAAGGGTAATCAAGAACCTTTGACTAATTAAGAGTACATACTTATAACAAATAATAAGATAAGTATTCTCGCAAATAAAAACGGTGGACAGCCTCAACACTGTCCACCGTTTTTTTCTAACCTCTAACAAACTTTATTAAAGTGCGATAAATGAAATAGCCTGTCCGCCTCCGGCAGCCATTCGTATATTCAACGTATTTTCAGAAGTAACCGTTTGTTCCGTTATCCGGTAATCCGTAGGATTTGATTTCCAATCCGCATTCTCTCCATCCGCATAGATGACAGCTTTATACTGTTTGCCCGGTTCCAGGAAATCCAGTTTTATTTCCAGAGTACGGGGTTTCTCGTTCGTTGCCGCTCCCAAGAAATAGTTACCTTTTGCTTTACGCACGATGGCTACAAATTCACCCGGTTCTCCTGCCAATGCTTTCGATTCGTCGCAATCCGGATCGAAATCGCGGAAGAACTGGAAAGCCGGATGTCCCTCATAATGTTCAATCATATCGGAAGCCATTTGCAAAGGGGAATACAAAATCACCCAGTTAGCAAGCTGTTTCGCCAATGTCGTGTTCACACGGCTGTTTCCTTTATCCTGATCGTTCCATTTCCGGCGACGGGGAGAATCCTTTGTCTGTAAAAACAAAATATCAAAAGTTCCAGGAGTGTAATCCATCGGACCGGATAACAGGCGGGTAAACGGCAACATCACATGATGGGAAGGAGGATTACCTTCGCTCCATGCATTCCATTCCATACCTCTTGCACCTTCACGAGTCATCATGTTAGGCCATGTACGGCGAATACCGGTATCTTTAATCGGCTCGTGTGCATCCACTGTCATTTTGTGACGGGCAGCTGCCTCCACCACTTTCTGATAATGATTAACCCCATACTGTCCATGGTGCGAAAGTCCATTCGGGAAAGCACCCGCATAACCGGTTTTCAGGATATGAATACCATGTTCTGTGTACCATTGCATGGCATGATCCATCTGACGTTCATAGTTGGGGATATTGCCTCCAGTCTCATGATGTCCGATGATTTCAACACCTTTCTCTTTGGCATAATGCACAATCTCGTCAATGTCAAAATCAGCATACGGTTTCGTAAAGTCAAAATTCTGCATACCACCCCAGCTTTCCCATCCTTCGTTCCATCCCTCAAACAAAACACCCTCTATATCATTGGCGGCAGCGAAATCAATATACTTCTTGGCATTGGCGGTAGTGGCTCCATGACGTTCGTCCATCTTCCAAGTCTCCACACCCAAATGCATTCCCCACCACACTCCGACATATTTCAAGGGACGAATCCAATCGGTAGTTTCCAGTACACAAGGTTCGTTCAGATTCAAAATCAAGGAAGAATTAATCAGCCCGACAGCTTCCGGAGCAATCTGGATGGTACGCCAGGAAGTAGTAAAATGATTGCCTTTACGCACTTTGATACCATCCGGCCAAGGAGTTAGCTCAGCTTTCAATGTATATCTTCCGGTCTGCTTCAAAGTCATTTCGGAGAAATCATACAAAGCCGCTTCATGAATACTGCCATAAATACCGTCCGCCGTTTTGAATGTGAAAGGAGTATTGGCAGTTTCCACTTCGGAAATAGGCTGTTGCTTATATAGTAATTCATAAGTCTCCGCACTGGCGGGAATTGACCATGAAGTTCCGTCCTGACGAAAACGAAAAGTTGTCAGTTCATCGGTTATCATCAACGAATCCACTGCGGGAACACTGTACTCATAACGGAACCCTACTCCATCATCAAACACACGGAAACGAAGTGTCAACTCCACCTGATCTTTATTGGTCAGGCTCACCGCCATCTCATTATAATGATCCCTGTTCTTTTTATTCTCTCCCCAAGCCTGTGTCCAAATCTCGTCCTTATGATCGAAAGTCGTACTCTTTATCTGAAAGCCTTCTCCTAAAGCAACTCCATTCCCTTCTGTAAACCCCATTGCAGAGTTCTCAATCAATAGTGAATCGCCTACTGAGACATTATAAAACGGAGTACCGTTCTCATCCAGCGTGAAAGACATCTTAATATGGCCGTCCGGTGATTTGACTTCTGTTTTCGGACTGCTACACGCATAACATCCCAGCATACACAGAAAAGCTCCGATTGCATAATTTATTTTCATAGCACTATATCTGTTATTTATATACAGTACAATTCAGAAGAGAAAAACACTTATATAATCAAGGTGAATTTCTTTCTAATAAGGAGAATCTCTTTCTTCGGTATGATTTCTATTCTTATTTATGCAACAGAATATCAGTTCCCGGAACAATCTTTCCCATCGACCACACACATCGCACATTCAGTTCCTTATCAAGAATCACAATATCAGCATCCTTACCCTTTGCCAACGTCCCTTTCCGGTCATCCACTCCGATCAAACGGGCAGGAGTCTCGGAAGCCATGCGCACGGCATCTTCCAAAGGTATGTTCGCTTTCTTCACCATAGTACGCACCAAGATATCCATCGTAGCCAAGCTACCGGCCAGTGCTGAATGGTCTGCCATCTTACACACTCCATCCTCTATTATGTAGCGTGGATCAATAGGCACAGTACCGTCACAAGCAGCATAAGCCAGAGCATCCGTGACAAGGCAAGTATTTTCTACCCCTTTCAATTTATAAACTAATTTCAAGATAGTAGCCGGCAAGTGTATGCCGTCCGCAATGACTTCCACCGTCATTCCTTCTGTCAGATATACACTTTCTACCGTACCTTCGTACTTATATTCACGACGTTTATGAAAACCCGGCATAGCATTATAGAAATGAGCGGCATGAGAGAATCCCACTGCATATGCAGCCTTTATCTCATCATATTCGGCTTCGGTATGAGTCACCGCCGTCATAATCCCCTTTGAACGGGTGTATCTGGCAAAATCATGCGCACCGGGCAACTCCGGGCTGATATCCCAACGTCTGATGCAAGACGTATGTTCCAGCAAAGGAATATATTCATTTTCATCCGGTGTTTTCAGAAATCCGTCATATTGTGTTCCCGCCATCTTCGGGTTCAGATAAGGCCCCTCGATATGCAGACCGAGAATCGGAGAGTCTTTCTCCTTCATCAGATTCTCGCATACATCGACCGCCTGATAAAGCCTTTCGAAGGAAGTAGACGACAAAGTAGGAAACATACCGGTAGCTCCATGTTTCAAGTGTGCCATAGTAGCAGTACGGAAAGCCTCCTCCGTCGTCTCCGTAAAATCATGACCACCACCTCCGTGCGCATGCATACTCACGAATCCCGGTACGATTGTCATCCCACGAGCATCAATCACCGTTGCACCGATAACCGCCAAATCACTGTTGGTCACCTCTAATATTTTTCCATCACAAATCAATACGGAACCGTCTTTCAACCATCCCTGCGGAGTCAATATCCGTCCGTTAATTATCTGAGTCAACATAGTCTTCTTATTTATAGGATTTAAAACAGTTTATTGATTCCCTCTACCAATTGTCCCATTGCCCACACGGCTCTTACATTCAAGTCCTTATCCAAAGCAATGATATCGGCATCCTTACCACGTTCGAGCGTGCCCTTACGATCCAGCACTCCCATGATACGGGCGGGTGTTTCAGAAATCATTCTAATCACATCTGCCAATGGGATTTCCGCTTTCTGCACCATCGTACGTATCAGACGATCCATCGTCGCCACACTTCCCGCCAAAGCGGAACGGTCGGCTAGTTTACAAACCCCGTCTTCGATAATGACACGGGGGTCAAAAGCCGTTTGACTGTCGCTCGCCGCACAAGCTAACGCATCCGTTATCAGACAAGTACGCTCCACTCCTTTGATCTTGTAAACAAGGCGCAGAATCGTCGGCGGCACGTGGATACCATCGGCCACTACTTCCACTGTCATATCGTCAATCAGATAAATACTCTCCACCGTACCTTCATATTTGTACTCTTTCCGTTTATGGAATCCCGGCATGGCATTATAGAAATGAGTAGCATGGGTATATCCGGCTTCGTATGCCGTCTGTATATCTTCAAACTCAGCCTGCGTATGACCTACTGAAGCCAGCACCCCTTTCGCCGTGATATATTTGCCGAACTGCATGGCTCCGGGAAGTTCCGGCGCAGCGTCCCAACGCTTGATGCAGTGTGTTTCCTCCAACAAGGGAATATATTCTTCCGGGTCCGGATCTTTGATATTCTCCGGAATCTGTCCGCCCGCCATTGCCATATTGAAATAATGGCCTTCAAGATGAAGTCCGAGTACAGGACTGTCCGGTTCCGCCATCATTTTCTCAGTGGTCTCCGCAGCAGCACGGATCATCGGAATGGTAGAAGAAGAAAGAGTAGGAAAAATACTGGTAGTACCATGCTGCATGTGGGCTTTGATTGCGGTACGGAAAGCGTCTTCCGTACCTTCCATAAAGTCTCTTCCACCGCCACCGTGAACGTGGATTTCCACGCCACCCGGAACGATATACATTCCTTTGGCATCAATCAGTTTGGCTCCGATAATGGCAAGGTCACAATTGGTTACTTCCAGAATTTTATTGTCGCGAATAAGAACTGACCCATCCTTTAGCCAGCCTTGTGGTGTCAGGATGCGTGCATTAATGATTTGTGTTAACATATCATTTTTATTAAATTAATTATAGGTCTACATAAACCGATGACTCTCTTTCGGGGGGAAGTACATCGATTTTTCACTTGCAAAATTACGCTTTTCTATCCAAATTATTGATAAAATCGTCCGCTAAACGTCCAATAAGGTACAAAAAAAAGAGGTTATCAGTCTTATTGACTGACAACCTCTAAATTTATCTGGAGCGGAAAACGAGACTCGAACTCGCGACCCTAACCTTGGCAAGGTTATGCTCTACCAACTGAGCTATTTCCGCAAACTAAATTTCGTCATTCAGAAATCTGAAAGATTGGTGCCCAGAACAGGACTCGAACCTGCATGCCTCTCGACACACGCACCTGAAACGTGCGCGTCTACCAATTCCGCCACCTGGGCAAAACTTAGTTCCATCATTTCAAAGAAACAAGAGCGGAAAACGAGACTCGAACTCGCGACCCTAACCTTGGCAAGGTTATGCTCT
>ERZ780067.7-NODE-7-length-164837-cov-9.3483_pt1 | contig 164837 bp, 117 predicted proteins | sample MGYA00511841_ERZ780067 | MGnify/ENA primary metagenome ERZ780067 (study PRJEB29588, sample SAMEA2143295) | human gut metagenome | biome: human gut; feature: human-associated habitat; material: faeces | place: Denmark | collected 2008/2010 ... | reverse complement strand
GGCCGTCAAACCGTTTTTTGGGGGGAATGCTTAAAGATACAAAAAAGGCAACTAACTCGCAATGAATTAGTTGCCTTAAATTTTATTATTTTAGGAATATCCCTAAATAAGTAAAGATATGAAGGAATTATCTGCAACTCTTTTTTTCGTACTCTTCCTAGGTGGTGTAATTCGTGTCTTAATTCATCATCAAGCTCATATATGGCTTTAACGGCTGAAGTATTCTATTGGTTAATTCGCTAATATTCATTTGTATATGTGCACCGGGCAGTCGCTCGGTATTATACATACACTTTCCTTTGCACAGGTAATAATAGCCGTTGTTTACAGACAATTGTTTGTCCGATAATTCCAGCTGCATTTCATCTTCAGGAAAAGCCGCGGCATAGATTTGCAGCACTTCTTTGGCATTGATGATACGTGCCATGCCTAGCGGATGTTGAGACTGTTTATCTTCAGGAGGCAGTAGTTGAACCATGCGCTTGCAGCCGGTGTGCTGCCTGATCGCATACAATAAACTATATTCCACATCTTTATCATCAGCGCAAAGCTCATTGATAATGATATGTTTGTCTCCTTTATATATAATGGTTATTCCTTTGATTTCGTTTTCCTGTCTGGCTACAAATAAATAACCTCCACTAATGGCAAGATCGGTCATAATAACCTGAAAGTCTTCCGATGTGTGCTGAATACAGCAAGCCCGTTCGGAAAGTTTCTTATTCAAATAGGAATAGACCTCCTCCTGAAATTCTGAAACAACACTGACCGCTATCTCTTTAGAAGGGATAAACTCGGGCAAAACGATCTCTTTAGTTGAATACTTGAATACCGAGGCATATCCCATGCGGGCATAATAGTCGAACAACCAGGGCTCTGCCGGTATCAATGTACTGAAATGTACTCCATTCCGCAGCATCCGGGCGAAAGACTGTGATAAGAGCTCTCGCATGACCCCTTTGCTTCGGAAATCGGGATGCGTACAGGCTCCTGAAATATAGGAAGTCTGCACTGTTTCTCCGCCGAAAGTCATCGGATAAGGAAGCATCTGAAGCGCAGAGATTACCTCATCGCCACTTTGGATGGCGACATTCACCTCTGTTTTATAGCGCAGTCTGAAGTACATTTCAACGAATTCTTCACTATCGTCAAAACAGATTTTCCACAATGCTTTTACTTGCTCCTTTATCATCATATTTATAATGGATTTACCATTTTACCATATTCATGGGATGCTCTTTGAGGCAAGCCATATATTTTTCCAGAATCGTTGCCGGCTGGTAAGACAGTTTGGCTTTGCGTAAACCCTCAATACCTAAATCCTCTTCCCGGTTGATATAGATATATTGTTCGGGAATCCGGTTGGCAAATTCATAATTAATCATGGCATACGCACCTTCAATACTGGTATCCGCTTTCTCTACATGTACGCCGAACGTTTCATGGTTGATAGGCATACCGAATGTGAATGCGACAATTTTACCGTTCACATGTAAGATACCTCCCGTCAGTCCGAGTGCCTCGAAGTTGTGGAGAGCATAAATCAGGGCGCGACGTTCGTTGCCTGTCCCCTCCTGTTGGTCACAATTATTCACTTTACACCACTCTGCTTCCAGATCCAGACATTCCTGAATACGGTCCGGAGTGATCGGTGTATATTCATAATCCGGATAAGTGTTTCTGAACCGGTTAGTATGATTTCTTTTCGCTTGGAATTTCTTCCCTTTCAGCGTAGATAGATCACTTCTCAAATAAATATAATCCGCATAGTCGCGGTCTTCTGTGAAAGTGAACTGTTCCGGAAGGATAGCTTCGAGATCAGCGCGCATATTGCTGCACACTCCCAGCATACAGAAATGCTGGTTCTCTTTGCGGGCATCTTCTATCAGTTCCCACAATACTGCTTTTAAATCTCCTGTACCTACGGGCATCATATAAGCAAGTTGTTCTCCCGCCCAGAACTTGAATACCAGAAAGTTGTCGACCACTGCGAATTGAGTGTCGTATAAGAATCTCCAGCTGCAAAGATTGGAGAATGAAAGATCGCAATTGCGGCGATCACTTTTCATCGTGAATGAGGTGATTGTGTCTTTGTCTGCTAATGTGATATCTTTAAATGGAATCATAAAATTGCTTTTGCGTTTAACTCTTTATATAACGGAAAATCAAGAGATTTTGTTTTTACAAGACACCTAATAATCGAAGGATCGTAGGTGTGAGCAGTGCAGTGAAGATTCCATTCAGTGTCAGTCCTAGACTGGCGTATGCTCCATATTTGCTGCTGATATCCATTGCGGTGGAAGTTCCGACAGCATGAGCGGCTGTCCCCATCGAAAGACCTTGAGCGATCGGACTGCCTACATGCATGATTTTCATGGTCTTAAAACCACAGATCGCTCCTAATAAACCTACTGCCACAACGACTGCCGCCGTCAGTGACGGAATACCGCCAATGGCTTTGGTTACTTCCATCGCAATCGGAGTAGTAACCGATTTCGGAGCCAGTGACAGGATTACCTCTTGTGAGGCTCCCATAAATTTCGCAATCAGTACAACTGAAATAACTCCGACAATGCAGCCTGCCAGTTGAGACAGAAGGATTGGCAATAACTGCTTTTTTATCATCTCCAATTGAAGATATAAAGGTACGCCTAAAGCAACAACAGCCGGGCGGAGCCAGAACTCGATCAGATGTCCTCCTTTATTATAGGTCTCGTATGAGATATTTGTCATTTTAAGGAAGATGATTAATAGGGCGATGGTCAGCAATATAGGATTTAATAATACCAGTCCTGTTTTCTTCTGAAGCAATTTGGCAAAGAAGAAAATCCCGAAGGTGATAGCCAACAGGAAGAAATTATTCTCTAAGAAGCTCATTTGGTCTTATGTGTTAAGTTGATTTTACGGACAATCTGATGTACCCATCCTGTTACGACAAGTACAAGTGCGGTACTGACAATGGTAGCTATCACAATCGGCCAGAATTCAGCCGTGATTACATCGAAGTACAACATGAGCGCCACGCCGGGCGGAACGAAAAAGAATCCTAAGTTAGCAACCAGAAAGTCGGACAATCCCTGTACCCAGTGCAGTTTAATCCAACCTAATTTCAAAAAGAGGGTGAGTAGCAGCATTCCGATAATGCTGGAAGGAAGTTTGATTCCTGTAAAGTAAACGATTAGCTCACCCAAAGCCAAACAGCCAAATAAGATGGCACACTGACGTATCATATACTAATAACCTATTGATTTTGTTTGAAAACGCTGCAAAGGTATGAAAAATAGGAGTACAGTGTTAAATATTATAATATTTTAGATGTGGAGGAGAAAAATGGACTAAATTGTAATGTGGATATTACAAAATTGACTACTTTTGCACCGCAAATAACAAATTGTAAGCAGGTTTTATAATAATATTCAATATATCTATGCTCAATTTAATCAACCAAATCGTTGCGCGTGCAAAAGCAGACCGCCAACGTATTGTTCTTCCTGAAGGAACTGAAGAACGCACATTGAAAGCTGCCAATCAGATTTTGACAGACGAAGTTGCTGACCTTATTTTGCTGGGTAAACCAGCTGAAATCAATGAGCTTGCTGCAAAATGGGGCTTGGGAAATATCAGCAAGGCTACTATCATCGATCCTGAAACTTCTCCGAAACATGAAGAGTATGCACAGTTGCTGTGTGAGTTGCGCAAGAAGAAAGGGATGACTATCGAAGAGGCTCGTAATTTGACAAACGATCCTTTGTTTTATGGTTGTTTAATGATTAAGAGCGGTGATGCTGACGGTCAGCTGGCAGGTGCCCGCAACACTACCGGTAATGTATTGCGTCCAGCTTTGCAGATTATCAAGACTGCTCCGGGAATCACTTGTGTATCAGGTGCAATGTTGTTGCTGACACATGCTCCGGAATGCGGAAAGAACGGTATTTTGGTAATGGGTGACGTAGCGGTAACTCCGGTTCCGGATGCTAACCAATTGGCTCAGATTGCTATTTGCACAGCACAGACTGCTAAGGCTGTTGCTGGTATCGAAACTCCGAAAGTTGCTATGTTGAGCTTCTCTACCAAAGGATCTGCTAAACATGAGGTGGTGGACAAAGTGGTAGAGGCTACAAAGATTGCCAAAGAAATGGCTCCGACTCTTGACTTGGACGGAGAAATGCAAGCTGATGCAGCTCTTGTTCCTGAAGTAGGTGCAAGCAAAGCTCCGGGTTCACAAGTTGCCGGACAAGCAAATGTATTGGTTGTGCCGAGTCTGGAAGTTGGTAATATCTCCTACAAATTAGTTCAACGTCTGGGACACGCTGACGCAATCGGCCCGATCCTTCAAGGTATCGCCCGTCCGGTGAATGACTTGTCTCGCGGTTGTTCTATCGAAGATGTATATCGTATGATTGCTATTACAGCTAATCAGGCTATCGCAGCAAAAGCTAACCATTAATCACTAACCCGTCAAACACTGAATACATGAAGATTCTAGTATTGAACTGCGGAAGTTCATCTATTAAATATAAATTGTTCGATATGACCACTAAAGAGGTGATTGCTCAAGGTGGTATCGAGAAAATCGGTCTGAAAGGATCATTCCTTAAACTGACTCTGCCGAATGGAGAAAAGAAAATCCTGGAAAAGGATATTCCGGAACATACAGTAGGAGTAGAGTTTATTTTGAATACATTGATTAATCCTGAATATGGGGCAATCAAGTCTTTGGAAGAAATCAATGCGGTAGGTCATCGTATGGTGCACGGAGGCGAACGTTTCAGTGAGTCTGTATTGCTGAACAAAGAAGTATTGGAAGCTTTTACCGCTTGCAATGACTTGGCTCCGCTTCACAATCCTGCCAACTTGAAAGGTGTGAATGCCGTTTCCGCTATTCTTCCTGATATTCCTCAGGTAGGTGTATTTGATACAGCGTTCCATCAGACTATGCCTGACTATGCATATATGTATGCTATTCCTTATGAATTGTATGAAAAGTATGCAGTACGCCGTTATGGTTTCCACGGAACTTCCCACCGTTATGTTTCAAAGCGTGTATGCGAGTACTTGGGCATAACTCCGGAAGGAAAGAAGATCATTACTTGTCATATTGGTAATGGTGGTTCTATCGCTGCTATCAAGGATGGCAAGTGTATGGATACTACGATGGGTTTAACCCCGTTGGAAGGCTTGATGATGGGTACTCGTAGCGGTGATATCGATGCCGGTGCAGTAACTTTTATCATGGAAAAAGAAGGCTTGAATACAACCGGTGTTTCCAATTTGCTGAACAAAAAGAGCGGTGTACTGGGAGTTTCAGGTGTGTCAAGCGATATGCGTGAATTGGATGCGGCTTGTAAAGCCGGCAATCCGAAAGCAATTCTTGCTGAAAAAATGTACTACTATCGTATTAAGAAATACATCGGTGCTTACGCTGCTGCATTGGGTGGTGTGGATATCGTATTGTTTACAGGTGGTGTCGGTGAGAACCAGTCACTGTGTCGCGAGGAAGTATGCAAGGGATTGGAATTTATGGGTATCGAGATCGATAAGTCTGTCAATGATAAGATTCATGGTGACGAAGCTGTAATCTCAACTCCTGCTTCTAAAGTGAAAGTTGTAGTAATTCCGACAGATGAAGAGTTATTGATCGCTTCTGATACAATGGATATCCTGAAGAAATAAGTTCATAAACTCCGGATATAGAAAAAGGCGGCTCGGTGACGAAGCTGCCTTTTTTATTAGCTATTTTTCATGGTTCTCGTTTTTTTTACCTTACTTTGTATCTTGAAATAGAGCCATAACCGATTGATATGCGTTACTCCGTTATAATTCCCGTTTATAATCGTCCCGACGAGGTGGACGAACTGTTGAAGAGTCTGACTACCCAGCATTTCACAGATTTTGAAGTGATTGTGGTAGAAGACGGTTCATCTGTTCCCTGTAAAGAAATAGTAGACCGATATACGGATAAGTTGGATATAAAATATTTTTTTAAATCTAACTCCGGACCGGGACAGAGCCGTAATTACGGAGCAGAGCGGAGCGAAGGAGAATACCTTATTATATTGGACTCTGATGTCATCCTTCCCGAAGGCTATTTCGATGCGGTAGAGAAGGAGCTTGCCGCTTCTCCTGCCGATGCTTTTGGCGGCCCCGACCGTGCACACGATTCTTTCACTGATATTCAGAAGGCAATCAACTATTCCATGACCTCTTTCTTCACGACCGGAGGCATTCGTGGCGGAAAAAAGAAGATGGACAAATTCTATCCCCGTAGTTTTAATATGGGAGTTCGCCGGGCAGTGTACGAGGCTTTGGGAGGATTTTCTAAAATGCGTTTCGGTGAGGATATTGATTTCAGTATCCGTATATTCAAAGGTGGTTACATCTGCCGTCTTTTTCCTGATGCCTGGGTATATCATAAACGTCGGACTGATTTGAAGAAATTCTTCAAGCAGGTGCATAACTCTGGCATTGCCCGTATTAATCTTTATAAGAAATATCCGGATTCTCTGAAACTGGTACATTTGCTTCCGGCGGCATTCACATTGGGAGTAGCACTTCTATTATTAGGAACCCCCTTCTGCCTCTTCAGTTTCATGCCGGTCATTCTCTATGCATTGCTCGTATGCATTGATTCTACTATTCAGAATAAAAGTCTGTCTATTGGCGTTTATTCCATTGCCGCTGCATTTATACAGCTTATAGGCTATGGTACAGGCTTTTGGCGCGCATGGTGGCAACGTTGTGTCAGAGGGAAGGATGAGTTTGAGGCTTTCCAAAAGAATTTTTATAAGTAACCTACTTTTAATTTGTTTACTACCATTCCTATTTTTACTTAAAAGGAATGTTGCATGAGACCCGGGTCTCAATACGTCTGACACCCGGGTCTCATGCTACTCAACACCCGGGTGTCAGGTATGCTGAGACCCGGGTGTCGTACAACTTGTCTCTGCATAGAAAAAAGAAGAAGCCTGCAACCAATTTTTTTTCCATTGCCTCTATCATTAAATTAAATAAGCCTATCTTTACACTCTCAAAACATAGCAAATGGAAAGTGGACACAAACTATCCATCAACCAATGGGCACTGGAGGACCGCCCAAGGGAGAAAATGATGGAAAAAGGAGCAGCAGCATTGAGTGATGCCGAACTACTCGCTATATTAATCGGCTCCGGAAATACGGAAGAGAGTGCTGTTGAACTGATGCGACGCTTGCTTCTGTCTTGTGATAATAACCTTAATTCTTTGGCAAAATGGGAAGTCTGCGACTATTCCCGTTTTAAAGGTATAGGACCGGCGAAGAGCATTACGGTGATGGCTGCATTGGAACTTGGAAAACGAAGGAAGCTGCAGAGTATAAAAGAAAGGCCTCAAATCACCTGTTCAAAAGATATCTATGATATTTTTCAACCTCTGATGTGCGATTTGGAACAAGAAGAATTTTGGGCTCTTTTGTTGAATCAGGCAACGAAACTGATTGATAAAGTGCGCATCAGTACTGGTGGAATAGATGGAACTTACACTGACGTACGTATGATCTTGCGGGAAGCATTGTTACAAAGGGCCACGCAAATAGCTGTTGTGCATAATCATCCATCAGGAAACATTCATCCGAGTCAACCGGATAAAATTTTGACAGAACATATTCGTAAAGCAGCTGATACAATGAACATTCGTTTGATAGACCACGTTATCGTTTGTGAGAGTCAATTCTATAGTTTTGCAGATGAAGGACTGCTCTAAATGAATTTATTCTTATATTTGCATTATTATTAACGGAAAGAACCTATGGAAAAGATTGAAATAGAAGAAAAGATTGTAGCTATGCTAAAAACGGTGTACGACCCGGAAATCCCGGTAAACGTATACGATCTTGGACTGATTTATAAGATAGATGTCTCCGATAATGGAGAAGTAGTACTTGATATGACACTGACCGCCCCTAATTGTCCGGCTGCTGATTTTATCATGGAAGATATTCGTCAGAAAGTAGAATCGGTGGAGGGAGTGACTTCGGCTATCATTAATCTGGTGTTTGAACCGGAGTGGGATAAAGATATGATGAGTGAGGAAGCGAAACTCGAACTAGGCTTTCTCTAGTGATGAGTGACAAGCTGACTATAAGTAACAACTCAAAGCCTATGAAGAACGTTTATTTCCTTTCCGATGCGCATTTGGGGTCCCGCGCCATTGAACATGGTCGCACACAAGAGAGACGCCTGGTGAACTTTCTCGACAGTATAAAACATAAGGCTTCTGCCGTTTATTTGCTGGGAGATATGTTCGATTTCTGGTATGAATTCCGTTTGGTAGTTCCTAAGGGATATACTCGTTTTCTAGGAAAGATCTCCGAACTTACGGACATGGGTGTGGAAGTTCACTACTTTATTGGCAATCATGACATTTGGTGTGGAGATTATCTCACAAAAGAGTGTGGTGTCATTATGCACCGTGAACCGTTGACTACCGAAATCTATGGGAAAGAATTCTATCTGGCTCATGGTGACGGATTGGGTGATCCGGATAAGAAGTTCAAATTACTTCGCCGAATGTTTCATAGTACGACTTTGCAAAGAATGTTTTCTGCTATTCATCCTCGTTGGAGTGTGGATCTGGGTTTGACATGGGCCAAGCATAGCCGACTGAAACGAATTGACGGAAAGGAACCGGATTATATGGGAGAGAATCAGGAACATCTGGTTTTGTATACCAAAGAATATCTGAAGAGCCACCCGAATATCAACTTCTTTATATATGGGCATCGTCATATTGAACTGGATCTCATGTTGAGTGCAACTTCCCGTGTGCTGATTCTCGGGGATTGGATTAATTTCTTCTCGTATGCGGTATTCGATGGAGAGAATCTCTTTCTGGAGGAATACATCGAAGGAGAGACACAGGTGTAATTGATCTTGTTTTGTTTAGACGCAGATTAACGCAAATTATCGCAGATTATTAAGATTATTCCTTCGGGAAATTATTCTTATTTATCTGCGATAATTTGCGTTAATTCTATGTTTAATCTATTCTACTTAAGCTGTTTATTCAGGTCTGAAACTTGTTCCTAAGAAGAAATTGTGTGGTTCGACAGTTATATTACCTGATACTTCATCACCGGTCATGTAATTGTACTTGATGTTAGAATCTAGAGAATAGTTGGTGGTATCATCTCCAAAATTTCCTACGACTACGAGTTCCTTATCATTGTATTTCAAACTGATGGTGCGGGGTGTGTTCCCTGTCCAATCAGCAGTTTCTACTTTCCATGAGAATGTTGCATTTTGCCCGAACAAATTCGCGTGCGTTTTGCGTAAATCTAGTAGTTTAGCATATACATCATACAAACTTTTGCGTGCAGGTTCATCATAATATTCCCAATGTAACGGCTTCTTTGCTGTTTTTTCATCTTCTTCACCAAGTGTTTCGTCATAACCTAATTCACCGAATTGCCAAATCATTTTAGGACCCGGAACTGTGAAACAGAAGGCAGCGTTGGCGGCAAGCTGGTTCATGCGGGTAGTAAGATCCGTTTTTATTTTCTCGTTTCCATACACTTGGGCTTTATAGGCTACGCGTTCTTCATCATGACTTTCCATGAAACCTACCCATCCGCCAAAATGGATACTGTTTCCGCCACTTTGTATCAAATTGCTAAAGGAACTGCGCTCTGAATACCCCATCCCTGATTGATAGTAGCCTTCATCATGTGTGCTACTTCCTTTACGCCAACACTGTATGCCTGCCAAAGCTAATACGTTTTCTTCTGCCCAATCAGTCCAGTGCTCGCAAATCATTACTGCTTCTGGAGATACGGATTGGATAGCGTTGTAATAATCCCGTAGAATGCTGATACGTGACTCATCGTAACCTGAAACGTCCGTATCTTTATTTCCGTTTTGTGTGAACCCTTTAGTCAAGTCGAAACGGAAACCATCGATATGATATTCGTTAATCAGATATTTTAGATTACGTTTTACAAAGTCTCGTACCAATGGACTTTCGTGGTTGAAGTCGTGGAATACATTGAAAGCATGACGGGCTTCAACATTGAACCATGGGTTATTCTCAGCAGTTCGGTTATTTTTCGAATCCCAATACAGACGGGCAAAAGTGTTGCTACCTGTAGCATGGTTGTAAACAACATCAAAAAGTACTGCGATACCTCTTTTGTGGCATTCGTCAATAAATCTCTTGTACATCTCAGAAGTACCGTAGGCTTTATCAAGTGCAAAATAGAAGGTCGGATTATACCCCCAACTGTCATTGCCTTCAAACTCCTGTACGGGCATTAGTTCGATGGCGGTAATACCTAACCTTTCCAAATAATCGAGTTTCTGTATCGCTCCCTGTAGATCTCCGGTTTCGGTGAAGTCACGCAAGAGTAACTCATAAATCATCAGATTGTTCTTATCTGCTATTTTGAAATTGTCGTGTGCCCATGAATAGGAATCTTTCTGTATCTTGAATGTTGAAACAACTCCGGCCCCTTTCGTTGGATAGATACGTTGGGACGATGGATAAGTGGATTCCGGAATATAGGAATCGCTGCTTGCATCGAGAATCTTCTCCGTGTATGGATCGGCTATACGTAGTTCTGTATCTTTTTCTCCTTCTACAGAACTCTTCTTTCCCAGATAATATTGGAATGCGTATTCTTTGGTTGGCTCAAGACCGCTTAAAGTAATCCACCAACATCCCGCTGATTCGTCATAATACATTTGAGAGTTTTCATCATTGCTGCGTTTCCAATTATTGAAGTCTCCCATGACATAAGCATAATCGTAATAACGGTTACCGTCTTTGTCTTTCTCATACAGTACCAAAGCTACTGTATGATTGTCGATAATATTGATACCATGTTGCAGTCCGGAAGGCATTGACTCCAGCTTTATCTCACCCGGAGTAAAGCTGTTGTACTTATCATCCTCAATATCGACAAAGGTATCTTCTTCTATTCCTTTTTTGCCATCAGTAGTACGGATAATCAGTCCTAACTGTTCAATAGGAGTTGAACCGCTTCCGAACCAATCGCGTATAGTAGGTGAGAGGGTGATTTTCCATACATTCTCCTTTACACGAACCATTTTACATTTTTCGGTATCTTCTGTCCAGGCAGCCGGTACATACATCCAAGTACCTTCCGAATATACACCGGCATGGAGATAGCACGCTTCTTGATAACCTAATAACGGGCATTCTTTTTCTCCTTCTGCCAACTCTTTACCTTCTGCATAAAAATAGATATCCAAAGCTTCGTCCGCATTGGGTAACTCGTTTGTTTCGGCTTTGGGATTCAGGTTGAAACCGAATTTCAGCAGGCTTATGTCAATGTCATCCTCTACAATAGGTTCTTCCTCTTCTGCTTTTGTCAGGAGGCTCAGTTTGTCGGAGTCTGTCCACTCGTCACTACATGAGCTTATATAGGGCGCAGTGAATAGCAGTAATAATATATATATCAAATATTTCTTCATAAAGCTTTTCTTTTTTGATGGATGGGTTATTCTTTAATGACTATTACGTAAGGAGTCGGTTCGTTGAAATACCAACGTATCTCGTAATTGCCGGTTTGGCTTACGGTAAATAGGCTTTCGTCGGTAACATCCGTTTCGAAATGTCCTTCGGCGTTTTGTGGAGTCACTTCCATGTTCAATATCTGTGAACGTATTTGCCACGTATTTCCGGCTTGCATTTTTACTCCTTTCTTTTGTAAATACCACTTTTTATTACTTTCATCATAAATGATTTCCATTTTGGATGCATCACTGAAAGAATAATTGTTATGTTCACCTAATAACATCCATGACTTTTCTTCATTGCTCATGGTGAGGCGACCGTTGTTTGGATTAAATTCTACGGTGTAGTTGGTATTGTTGTTACCGCCGTAAGAAGTGATATTTTTGCTGTCGTTACCTAGAGTCAAGATTCCACTATTGATTGGAGCTCCCCAATTTCTACCATTCCAATTGGGTTGGTCTGTGATTTTCCACCCTTCATAAAGATTTTTTGCAATAATGTGTCCTTTGTACGAACCACTTTCTGTTTTATATAGCTTTTGAGTTTGATCGTGTTTCCAAGCACAGTATTCTCCTACTAGATAGAATACTTCCGGTGTATTCTCGCTATTATCATAAGTCACCGTTACAGTTTTTGCTTCTGATAATACTCCTGTCTCAGTATTACCGAAATAAGCTCTTACCCGAAACTCTACCTTCTGTTCTGCACTAAGCGTTACTGCATTATGGACCATTTTCAGGTATTTGATGGCCTTGCTTAGGACTGCATTGTTTATATCTAGGTTTGTACTGGTCAAACCGCTTTCCAATATTGCTCTTTGTGAGAATTCTGCGTCTTTTATATCCATTTCCACTTGGTATTTAGCTCCTTCTACAGCTTCCCATGCTAGAGAATAAGAAGTGCCGGAAGTTAAATCCATATTTTCCGGAACAGTAGTGAATGTCGGAGTTGCTACATACGGAGTGATGCTGATAGTCAGAGGTTCGGAAGCCAGCGCTTTGATATATCCGCTCTTAGTAGCTGAAACAGAGAGGTTGATTTCAGTTTTTCCTACTTCCTTACTATATTTTGCCAATAGACTGACAAGTGCATCATTCAGATCTTGGTGAGTCAGATTGTATGAGGTTTCTTGAGTAGTCTTGACAGTCACTTTCTTGCTCCAATTATATTCCGTGTTTGTTTTGGGCAGATTTATTTCTATTGCATAGCTGATACTTGCATTATCACCCAAATAAGCCTGTTGCCACGTTAAGGGTAATGCCGTTTCTTCTTTCTGACCGGCCGCTAAAACTAGTTCGCTAATGTCTGTTGATGTGATGACCGCTGCTTTGTAGCCTGTATTTTCATTGTCGTATGGAGTGACAGTGGAAGAAACGATATTTGAAACAAGAGGAGTTTTCGCCTCTGAAATGACAGAGGTTACACGAAATTCCAGATGAACGGTTTCTATGGTGTATATTCCTGCTTCATCAGCATAATTCTTGAATAGAGACAGTACATAGTCATTCAACTCTTTATTCGTAAATGAAACAGTCGAGTTATTCCCTACCAACGAAGATAAGATTACTTTTTTATCTCCGAAGTTGTTTTCGCCTTTTATATCCATCTCCAGATTGTTCGTGATCGATGCATTATATCCCATTTGGGGTGCACTCCACTTGAACGTCAGTGCAACTTCATTTTGTTGCAGCGGGTTGATGGTATACGTTTCCGGTAAAGCCTCCAATACAGCAGGCTGAGCCTGTCCGTCGCTATAATAGGCTTTGTCTAAGTCACTTTCACAGGCTTGTAATAAACAAACTGCGATCAGTATACCTATATATCCGTATATTGTTTTCATGTACATTCTGATTTTTAGATTAATAACCTTCGTTTTGTTGTAAATTACCATTAACGCTGATATCGCTTACAGGTATGGGGAAAAGATTGTAGCGCTTGTCTACACCTACTCCGGTGATGACTCCTCCTTTTTCTGCCCACGTATAAGTATTCGAGGTAAACAGTCCGTAACGGATTAAATCGGTACGGCGGGTGGCTTCCCAATAAAGTTCACGACAACGTTCGTTTAAGATATTTCCAAAGTTTACGTTGGCAGTGCTTCCATTGATGGATGCGGAAGCCTTCAACCAAGCTGCATCCACTTGGCTATAACCGGTTTTGGCACGTTTGCGCAAGTCCTGTATGTATGTCACAGCTTGGGATTCGCTTCCTCCTTCTCCACCACGGGCTACGGATTCCGCATACATCAGATATACATCAGCCAGACGGAATAGTGGAAAGTCTGTGTCAGGGAATACGGAATTCTTTCCCGGAGTACCGTCACTGTTCAGGTTCGTGAATTTAAATACCGACCAACCTTCTGTGGTAAATGTACCGATAGATGAGGTTTTGATATCCAATGAACGTCCTGTGCTATAGAAGATGGCGCGGTTGTCGTGTGAATTTAAATTGTCGGCGGTCCAGGCTGATTCTTCCGCTTCATATTCGAACGCACGTATCAGATTTCCTGTAGAGCGGAAGCCATCCCATCCACCGTTGCATCCGTAGTTGACAACAGTGCCTTCGCTACTTGAACGCGAGCCGACAATGATAGCTCCTATTCCATAGGACTGAGTAGTGTTGCCGTCAGCCAATACCGGGAAAATGATTTCTTTTCTGGCATTGGTATTTTCTCCGTTGTCCGCCATAAAAAGTTCGGCATAATTGTCTGCCAATGAATAGTCATTACTGCCTAGAATATATTTGCAATAAGTGATACAGTCAGTATAACGGGGTGTTCCTGTATAAACTTCGGCATTGAGATACATACGTGCCAATAGGAACTCAACGGTATGTTGATCGGCACGTCCGTATTCGTCTGTCTGTTCGGGAAGGAGACTACGAATAGCAGTAAGTTCCTTTTCTAGCCAGTTGAATAGGTCTTTGCGATTGATTTGCTCCGGTAGCGTCGAGGTTGTTTCTTCTGTGACAAAAGGTGGATTGGCAAAAGCATCCATCAGCACGTAGTAGGCTAAAGCACGGCAGAAACGTGCTTCGGCACGATAACGTTCCCGGTCTACTTCGTCGGGGGCATTGTTCAGTTGTTTCAGAAAATCATTTGCAATACTTACGATGTACATAGAACGGTGGTAAAGCCCTTCCATTGATTCCACCTTAGCTGTATTCCAGGATAATCCGTTAACTTGCGGTACCCAGCTATCCGACCAGGCGCATTTTACTTCGTCTGTAGTACTTTCTTGCAGTGTCCACCAACAACGCAGGAGTACTGTGTTACCGGCATTCAAATCACTCAAATCCGAAGAACCTGCGTCTTTTTGTCCGGAGAGGGCCCATACCGAATAGATCTTTTTCAATCCCTGTGTGTAACTTTCGGGAGTAGAATAGGCGTCTTCGGCCGTCATGACATTCGGATCGAGAGGCATCACGTCTAAATCACCTATACATCCGCCGAATAAAATGAGAGCGGAAACCAATATGATCGATTTTATAGAATAGAATTTCATAATGCTGACAGATTAAAAGTTAAGATTAATTCCGAGAGAGAACGTGCGTGGACGCGGCCATAGACTTTGATCAATGGCGTTGCACTCAGGATCAAGTCCGGAATACTTGGTGATAGTAAACACATTCTGCACCGATGCGCTGATACGGCCGGATAACTTGCTGGTGAACAAATTCTTGAAGGTGTATCCCAAAGTAATGTTATCCATCTTCAGGAAAGAAGCATTTTCCAAAAAGAGATCGCTTGCTTTTTGCTCGGTAGAACTGGTGAGAGTGAATCCGGTGCTTTCTACTGCCGATTTATAATAATTGGTGATAAATCCTTGATTGGAGAAAGCATTCAGTGAACCGTTGTCCGCTGCACTGGCGTTGTAGACATAGTTCCCGATACTAGCACGGAGATTGAAGCCCAGATCCCAATTTTTATATGTAAACTGCGAACTCAGTCCCATGTATACGTCCGCCATCGGACTCTTTTTAGTCATATACCGGTCGTCATTCGTAATCTGCCCGTCGTTATTGCGGTCTACCACTGCGTTTTGTACCGGTTTTCCATTCTCGTCGTATACCTGTTGGAAGAGCCAGTAAGTGGAGGGGGCATAACCTACCTGGTGCTTTTGTAGTACTGTGCCACTACCGTATGAAGCAGAACCGGCATTGATTCCTTCATAATCCGGATTGTAGGTAGCGGTCAATTTAGTAATTTTGCTGGTGTTCCAAGTCACGTTATAGCCTAATTCCCAAGAGAAATCTTTAGTCTGTATAGCTACGGCATTGATATTGAATTCCAAACCTTCGTTTTTCATAGATCCCACGTTGGCTGTTATCATATTGGTAAAGTTGCTTCCTGCCGCTACGCTGACTGTGTTCAATAAATCTTTCGTACGCTTCTGATAATATTCGATACTACCGTTGATACGATTGTTCAGAAATCCGTAGTCGATGCCGACATTGTATGTCGCAGTCTGTTCCCATTTCAAATCGGGGCTGTACCCATCCGGTTTCAGCAGATATGAACCCATATATTGTGAAGTCGTATTGTTACCCAGCGAGTAGTTAGTGATATAGAGATAATCGGTAATCTCTTGCTGACCGGTGACACCATATCCTACACGCAGTTTCAAGTTGGACATAATATCGCGTGCCTTTTCCATAAACGGTTCGTTGATAATGCTCCATGCCAACGCTGCGGAGGGGAAGAGTCCCCAACGGTTGCTCTTGCTGAAACGTGAGGAACCGTCCTGACGTAACGTTGCAGTGAGCAAATAACGTTCTTTGAAGTTGTAATTCAGTCGTCCGAAGAAAGAAACCAGATAATTTTCCCAAGGTGAGGGAGTGTTATTGTTTTGTATGTAACGTCCTTCATCGTCGTTATAAGTCCATCCTTCTTTAGTTCCCAGGTTTTCGGTAACATTTGATTTGTAAATACTCAGGTCTCTGTAATAGAAATGTTGCCAGGAATATCCGGCCATTACATTGATATTGCTTTGAATGGATTCTATGTTTTTGGCGTAGTTCAAATAAAAGTCCAGCAGATGGTTGCGGCGCAGATTGTTCCAATCATTACCACGTCCGATATTCTTGAAATCACTGTCTTTGGCTGTTTGGAAAGAACCGGGAACGGTATAGTTTCCACCTGTGCTTTTTGCTACGTCATAACCTACGTTCAAGTTGGCATGCAAATCTTCTAATCCGTGTATTTTATAATCTAACTGGATATTGCCGAGACTTCGTTTAGTAGTTCCCGCATTGTCCACATCGTAGAGTAAAGATAACGGATTGGCGGAAGAAAGCGTGTTGGGAGTATTCTTGCCGGTGCTCCAGTTCCAATAACCGTTATAGTTATATAAATTACTACCGTATGTAGGGTCTTCTGTGTCAATACCATAGATTGGTTTGGTAGGGTCAAAGAAAGCAGCTGCTCCTACTGCTCCCGAATCAGCAAAACGATTTTTGTTAATCGTTCCTTTTACATTGATATCCACCCTCAAATGATCATCAAAGAACTTCGGACTTAGATTGACAGATGCGGTATATCTTTCATACTTGGATGTCTTGATTGTACCTCGTTCATTGTTGTAACCTAAAGACACGCGGAAAGGCATGAACCCTGCTTTTCCTGCTACGGATATATTTTGGTCGGTGCTCAGACCACTTTGATAGATAGCATCCTGCCAATCGGTAGACTGTTGAGGGTAGAGATTAATCAGATTGCGTGCTGCATCGCCTAAAGCGGTGCCTTCGGCATATTGGTTCGTCACTGCCTGACGGAACTCATCTGCATTCATCGTTTCAAAACGCTTATAAGGATCTTTGAAAGTATAACTGCTGTTATAAGTTACCTTGTTTTTTCCTTGTGTCCCTTTCTTGGTAGTGATGATGATAACGCCGTTTGATGCACGTGAACCGTAGATGGCCGTTGCTGATGCGTCTTTTAATACGGTAAAAGTTTCTATATCATTCGGATTAATGGTCGATAAAGCATTCGGTGTACCCGGAGCTGAATTGTTGGCTACGGGGATTCCGTCTATGACGATTAGCGGGTCATTGCTGGCATTCAGAGAAGAACCGCTACGGATGCGTAGCGTAGAACCTGAACCCGGACCACCGTCACCTTGAGCGACTGCCAATCCCGGAACTTTTCCCATGATCAGTTCTTCGGGTGAAGTGACTGCACCTTTGTTCATCTCTTCAGCTTTAATGGCAACGACTGATCCACTCAAGTCTTCTTTCTTAACGGAGCCATATCCGATGACCACTACGTCGTCCAACTGTTTTGAATCATCTTTCAGAACAACTTTCATTTGTGCTGCGGCCGGTAATTCCTGTGTCTTATATCCGATGAAGGAAATGACAATGATGTCTCCTTGCTTGGCCTGTAATTTAAACTTCCCATCCAGATCGGTAATGGTGCCATTGGTAGTACCTTTAACTACTACATTTGCTCCGATAACTCCCTCTCCGGTGGTACCGTCCTGGACGAGTCCACTTACTGACAGGTTTTGTGCAACTGCCTGTACCGTAAACATAATGGCTACTAAAAATAGCAGCATTATTTTACCCGGTTCATTCATTTTTTTTGTTTTCATGTTATTAAATAAGTTTGTCAAAAATAGTACTTCTATATGAATACCTATTGAAAACTATGGAATCTTAATTAAACTTGTTTAAGGTCTTATTTTATCTCTTTGACTGAGATGGCGTATCCCCCGCCTATTGCAGCTTTCAGTGTAAGTTTGCTTTTATTGTTTATTTTCTTTTTTGTGATAACGTATGCTTGCGGATTTTTGTCCCAACTTGCATCTTTGGCGTCAGCATAAATGGTAGCTTCATATTTTTTCCCAGGTTCGAGGAAGTCAAAGCTTAATTTAGACTCATGTCCCTTTTCTCCGGCAGTGCAACCTATATACCAGTCATTCGTTCCTTTGGCACGACGGGCTATCGTGATATATTCTCCTGGCTCCGCTTCCAGATACTTACTTTCATCCCAATCAATAGCTACATCCTTGATAAATTGGAAGGCATCCATGAAACGCTCATAATTTTCAGGAATATCAGCGGCCATCTGCAATGGACTGTACATAGTTACATACAATGCCAGTTGGCGGGCGATAGTAGAGCGAACCTGAGAGTTATTAGCCGGATTCATTTTGTTGCAATGTGTTTCGAAGATCCCCGGAGTATAATCCATCGGTCCTCCAACCAGACGGGTGAATGGAAGAATTGTAGTATGGTATACTTTGTTGCCGCCGAATGATTCATATTCTGTTCCACGAGCGGATTCATTACCGATCAAGTTCGGATAAGTGCGACAGATACCTGTCGGGCGTACTGCTTCGTGAGCATTCACCATAATCTTGTAGTCTGCTGCTTTCTTCACCGCATACAGATAATGATTATTCATCCATTGTCCGTAATGGTGCTCGCCACGGGGAATAATATTGCCGACATAACCGCTCTTTACAGAGTTATAGCCGTTATCCACCATAAATTGATAAGCTTTATCCATATGGCGTTCGTAGTTACGGGCTGATGCGGAAGTTTCGTGGTGCATCATCATTTTGACACCTTTGCTTGCGGCATAACGATGAATCTCTTTTACGTCGAAATCGGGATAAGGAGTGACGAAATCGAATACATAATCTTTGCTGTTACCGAACCAGTCTTCCCAACCTTCGTTCCATCCTTCTACCAGTACTGCATCAAAACCGTTGGCGGCAGCGAAATCGATATAACGTTTTACGTTAGCGGTGTTGGCGGAATGTTTGCCGTTAGGTTTGGCTTTTGAATAATCTGTTTCACCCAGTTTTACACTAGTCAGCTCATCGGTGTAGGCCCATGAGCCCTTTCCGGTTATCATATCCCACCACACACCGATATATTTCACAGGTTTTACCCAAGAGGTTGCGTCCGGTAACTTGCATGGTTCGTTCAGGTTGAGAGTAATACGGGATGCAAGGATGTTGCGTGCATCATCACTGACAATGACAGTACGCCATGGCGTATGGCAAGGTGTCTGCATATATCCTTTGTCCCCTTTCGCATCCGGAGTCAGCCAAGATTCGAATATCATGTTTTTATCGTCCAGGTTGAGGTGCATACAAGAATAATCGATGAGGGCTGCCTCGTGAAGGTTGATGTAAAGACCATCATCCGTTTTCATCATAAGAGCAGTCTGCACACCTGTCGGTGAGAAAGGAGTTTGAGACGAATTGGGAGTGATTGCCTGTTTCATCAACCCTCTGATTTCCGATAAGCGGGAGATAGTATAATCATATTCCTGCGTATCATAATCGCCCGGTATCCAAAAAGCGGTATGGTCGCCTGACATGGCAAACTGGGAATGTTCTTCTTTAATAACGAAATAATTCAATGATTTTTGTTGAGGGAACTCGTAACGGAATCCCAGACCGTCATTGAATAAGCGAAAACGGATCAGGATGGAGCGCTCATTCATTGGCTGGTATAGTGTCACTGCCAATTCATTATAATGATTACGGATTTCTTTTTCTTCTCCCCATACCGGTTGCCATGTTTCATCGAATGTATCGGTCTTTGCATCCTTTAATTCAAAACCGTTATAAAGATTTGTTTTTGAGTCAAGTTTGGTGAGATCTCTACGGTCTACCCAGTCGAAGTCTGTCCGGGTATTGTCTTCTTTCTTTAATTCTAAACCTAAAGTACTGGGTTTGATTACCGTTTTGCCTTTATAAATCAAATCATACGTTGGAGCACCTTCCTTGTTTACCTGAAAGGTCATTACCAGATTTCCATCCGGTGAAGTCAGTTTCTGCTGCGCATTCGCTATAAATGAAATACAGAGGAATGCAATGAGTAAAAGATTCTTTTTCATTTTATTTATTGGTATTAAATTGTAAGCTAACTAATGTTTCTACTCCTTTTTATTTCGGATGTTGCAAATGTAGCGACCTATTGAATCGGAAAAGGTGTCTAGAATAAAAATATAACCGCTTTATGATTTTATTTAATTGATTATCAGTTGTATATTATTGTTTGGAATCGGCGAAAATATAAGTGGAAATTAAATAGTTTGGCTTATCTATTTCATTGTGATTACTATATTCATTATATTTGTGACATCTTTAAAAAGTAACCTATGAGAAATATAGCCTATTGTGTATTGTCTTTTCTTTTGGTTGGTTCTGTTTCAATGTTTGCAAAACAGACAGATAATGTGGCAGCTCTTAAAAAGTTGGACGACATCATAAATAAAAAGGAGACTTATCAGATTCAGAAAGAAAAGGAAATTGAAGGCTTGAAATTGCAATTGGCGCATTCAAATGCCCCTGCCGACAAATATCGTCTATACGGTTCCTTATTTGATGCTTATCTTCATTATCAGGCTGATTCTGCCCTTCATTATATAAATAAGAAGCAGGAGTTGCTTCCGCAACTGAATCGCCCTGAATTGGACAATAAGATTATTATTGATCGTGCAACGGTGTTAGGGGTAATGGGAATGTATATTGAAGCTATTGAGGAATTGGAGAGGATGAATCCGACGAAGCTGGACAAAGAAACCTTGCTGGCTTATTATCAGACTTATCGTGCTTGTTATGGTTGGCTGGCTGATTACACTACTAATAAGGAAGCGAAAAAGAAATATCTCGAAAAAACAGATTTATACCGGGATTCTATTATTAGTGTAATGTCACCGGAAATCAACAGAACGATTGTTCTGGCCGAGAAATGTATCGTCAGTGGTAAGGCGGATACAGCTCTGGTGATACTTGATGAGGCTTTGAAAGAGGCGGTTGACGAACGGCAGAAAGTGTATATCTACTATACATTGTCTGAAGCGTACGGTATGAAGAAGGATTTTGAGAAAGAAGTTTATTATCTCATATTGACAGCTATTGCAGATTTGGAATCTTCGGTCAGGGAGTATGCCTCTTTGCAAAAGTTGGCACATCTGATGTATGAACTAGGAGATATTGACCGTGCTTATAAGTACTTGAGTTGTTCGATGGAAGATGCCGTAGCCTGCAATGCCCGTTTGAGGTTTATTGAAGTGACTGAGTTTTTCCCGATTATCGATAAGGCCTATAAGTTGAAAGAAGAGAAAGAACAAGCCGTTTCCAGAGCGATGCTTATTAGTGTCAGTATGTTGTCTTTATTTCTTTTGATAGCTATTTTCTTTTTGTATCGCTGGATGAAGAAACTGTCTGCTATGCGTCGTGATTTGAGTTTGGCTAATCGGCAGATGTTGGCTGTGAACAAAGAACTGGAGCAGACGGGCAAGATAAAAGAAGTATATATTGCCCGTTATTTAGACAGATGTGTGAACTATCTGGATAAGTTGGAGATGTACCGCCGCTCATTGGCTAAATTGGCTATGGCTTCCCGGATTGAGGATTTGTTTAAGGCTATAAAGTCCGAGCAGTTTATCAAAGATGAACGAAACGAGTTTTATAATGAGTTCGATAAGTCTTTCCTGAAACTTTTTCCGAATTTCATTTCCGCTTTCAACGATTTGTTGGTAGAGGAGGGACGGATATATCCGAAATCTGATGAACTGCTGACTACCGAACTTCGTATTTTTGCTCTTATCCGTTTGGGGGTGGTAGACAGTAATAAGATTGCTCATTTCTTGGGTTACTCATTGGCAACGATCTATAATTACCGTAGCCGGATGCGCAATAGGGCCGCTGGAGATAAGGAACGGTTTGAACAGGACGTGATGAATTTATAATATTATTTGTTTTGTAACATCAGAAGTAGCCTTTTTTTATACCTTTGTAGGTGGTACTAACTAATCTAATAATAAATTTGCTAAAGAATGAAAAAGTTAATCTACACATTGTTCTTTGTCCTTATTTCCGTTGTGGCCAACGGTCAGGCAAAGTATGTATTCTATTTCATTGGAGATGGGATGGGAGTCAACCAAGTGAATGGTACGGAGATGTATCAGGCGGAACTTCAGAACGGACGTATCGGTGTTGAGCCTTTGTTGTTTACTCAATTTCCGGTTGCCACGATGGCGACTACTTTCTCTGCAACTAATTCCGTGACCGATTCTGCCGCCGCAGGTACTGCGTTGGCTACAGGAAAGAAAACCTATAATCACGCTATTTCTGTGGGGGAAGATAAGAATGCGATTCAAACTGTAGCTGAAAAGGCGAAGAAAGCCGGTAAGAAAGTCGGTGTCACTACTTCTGTCAGTGTTGATCATGCTACCCCTGCCGCATTTTACGCGCACCAACCGGATCGTAATATGTATTATGAGATTGCTCTTGACTTGCCGAAAGCTGATTTTGACTTTTATGCAGGTGGCGGATTCCTGAAACCGACAACTTCTTTTGACAAGAAAGAGGCTCCAAGCATTTTCCCTATCTTTGAAGAAGCTGGATATACAGTGGCACGTGGTTACAATGACTATAAAGCAAAATCAGCTAAGGCTGAAAAAATGATTCTCATTCAGGAAGAGGGGGCTAATCCGTCATGTTTGCCTTATGCCATTGACCGCAAAGAGAATGATCTGACGTTGGCGCAAATTACGGAAAGCGCTATCGACTTTTTGACTAAAGGCAAGAATAAAGGCTTCTTCCTCATGGTGGAAGGTGGAAAGATTGACTGGGCTTGTCACGCGAATGATGCAGCTACCGTATTTAATGAAGTAAAAGATATGGATAACGCTATCAAAGTGGCTTATGAATTTTATAAGAAGCATCCGAAAGAAACACTGATAGTCGTTACTGCCGACCACGAAACAGGTGGTATTGTATTGGGAACCGGAAAATATGAACTGAACTTGAAAGCATTGCAATCTCAAAAACATTCGGCTGACGGACTTTCTCAACGTATCAGTGAATTGAGAAAAGCCAAAGGTAACAAAGTGACTTGGGAAGATATGAAAGAATTTCTTGGCAATGAAATGGGATTCTGGAAACAATTACCTATTTCTTGGCAACAAGAAAAGAAGTTGCACGACGAATTTGAAAAGTCGTTCGTGAAGAATAAAGTGGTGTTTGCCGAGAGTATGTACTCGAAGAGCGAGCCTATGGCAGCTTGTGCCAAACAAGTTATGGATGAGATCGCGATGGTTGGCTGGGTGAGTGGCGGACATTCTGCCGGTTTTGTGCCTGTATTCGCTATTGGAGCCGGTTCACATTTGTTCGGTGAGAAGATAGATAATACTGAAATACCGAAGAGAATAGCCAAAGCGGCGGGATATAAATAAGAATACCCGTGCAAAGCACAATAATAAAGAAAGCCGGAAGTTCAATTGATCTTCCGGCTTTCTTTATTATTGTGTTCTATGTAACTTATGCTTTTACACGTCCTACGTATGAACCATCGCGAGTATCGATTTCGATCGTTTCACCTTCGTTGATGAATAAAGGAACACGTACTGTTGCTCCTGATTCTACAGTAGCAGGTTTCAATGTATTGGTAGCAGTGTCACCTTTGATGCCCGGCTCTGTATAAGTAACCTTCATCTGCACCTTGATCGGCATATCCGCATACAATACGGTTTCGGTAGAAGCGTCGGAAACAACATCCAATACTGCACCTTCAAGCAGGAAGTCAACACCGTTAATCAAGTCGTGAGCGATAGGATGCTGGTCAAAAGTTTCCTGATTCATGAAGATATAATCTTCTCCTTCTTTATATAAGAACTGATAAGGACGACGTTCTACACGTACGTCTTCCAATTTTTCACCGATGTTGAAACGACGTTCGAGAACGTAGCCGCTAACTACATCTTTCAGTTTAGTACGCATGAAAGTGTTACCTTTACCAGGTTTTACATGCAGGAATTCTATACAGAAATAGAGCTTTCCGTCCATACGGATACAGGTTCCGTTTTTGATGTCTTGAGCATTAATCATACTGCTATTCTTCTTATTATATTATTGTTATTTAATTGTTTTCGTCGGAAATCGAGTGCAAAAGTAATCTAAATCAGTAAAAAACACAAAAACTTTTGAGCAAAAATGAGTTATCTCTTGGTTAATTTAAAAAAAGTGCCTATTTTTGCAGCCCGATTACGTAGAATAATAACATAAAACAAGATACAAAAATGAAAAGAACATTTCAACCCTCTAACAGAAAGAGAAAGAACAAACACGGTTTCCGTGAGAGAATGGCATCTGCTAATGGTCGTAGAGTATTGGCTGCTCGCCGTGCAAAAGGCAGAAAGAAACTGACTGTTTCTGATGAGTACAACGGACAGAAGTGGTAATCACTTTTATCTATCATCAGGGAAACAAAAAAGGCGGGGAATTTAATCTCTGCCTTTTTGTTTATAGCAAACTTTTCATCACCTCTTTTTTATAAATTCAACTATTTTGTCGTATCTTTGGCGCATATAAACAGCAATGCGTATGACTATTAGAGAATTCTTTTCTTTTAAAACAAATAAATTTTTCTGGTTGAATATTGCCGCTATGATTGTGATAGTGGCAGTCATGGTATTCGGCGTGCTGAAATGGATTGATGTGTACACGCATCATGGTGAATCGGTGCTTGTTCCCGATGTGAAGGGGATGAGTGTGGAGGAGGCGACAAAGATGTTCCGGAATCATGGATTGGTATGTTCGGTTTCTGATACGAGATACGTTAAGGATAAGGCTGCCGGTATCGTGCTTGAACTCAAGCCGGGAGCCGGTGAGAAAGTAAAAGAAGGTCGTACGGTCTATCTGACAGTGAACACGCTGGATGTTCCTTTGCGTATGATTCCTGATGTAGCGGACAATAGCTCTCTTCGTCAGGCGCAAGCCAAACTGTTAAGTGCCGGTTTCAAACTGAATCAGGTCCAGTTAGTGAACGGTGAAAAAGACTGGGTGTATGGCGTGAAGTATCAGGGAAGACAACTGACCGCCGGAGAAAAGATTCCTATGGGAGCTTCTTTGACACTGATGGTTGGTGATGGGGCAGGGAGCATGGAGAAAGACTCCACCGATGTTGCTGTGGATACAGAAACTCCTGTGACATCAGAATCATCTTCCACACAAGAAGATAGCTGGTTTTAATGGATAACTAACAGAACAGACTCACATGATAGAGGAAGAACTTCCGGATGAACTGGAGAACGATTTGGATGATATAGAACCGGTCGGTGACGAGTCCCAACTTTACGAACACTTCCGGGTGGTGGTAGATAAGGGGCAGGCGATGGTCAGAGTCGACAAATATCTGTTCGAACGTATTGTCAATGCTTCGCGCAACCGTATTCAGAAGGCTGCCGAAGGAGGATTCGTTATGGCCAACGGCAAGCCGGTGAAAAGTAGCTATAAAGTAAAGCCGCTGGATGTTATCACGGTGATGATGGACCGTCCGCGTTACGAAAATGAAATTATCCCGGAAGATATTCCCCTTACTATCGTTTATGAAGATCCCTATTTGATGGTGGTGAATAAGCCTGCCGGATTGGTAGTACATCCGGGACATGGAAATTATCATGGCACTTTGGTCAATGCGCTTGCCTGGCATATGAAAGATAATCCCGATTATGATGCGAATGATCCGCACGTGGGACTTGTTCATCGGATCGACAAAGATACTTCGGGGTTGTTGGTGATTGCCAAGACACCGGACGCCAAAACAAATCTGGGAAACCAATTCTTTAATAAAACTACCAAACGTAAATATCGCGCCCTGGTATGGGGGATTGTGGAGCAGGATGAGGGAACAATCATCGGGAATATAGCCCGTAACCCGAAAGACCGAATGCAGATGGCTGTGATGTCCGACCCGACAGTTGGCAAACACGCTGTGACTCATTATCGTGTGTTGGAACGCTTGGGATACGTCACGCTTGTGGAATGTATCCTGGAGACGGGACGTACTCATCAGATCCGTGTCCACATGAAACATATCGGACATGTGCTGTTCAATGACGAGCGCTATGGGGGGCACGAGATATTGAAAGGTACTCATTTTAGTAAATACAAACAATTTGTAAATAATTGCTTTGACACTTGTCCCCGACAGGCTTTGCATGCTATGACGTTGGGGTTTGTGCATCCCGTCACTGGTGAAGAGATGCATTTTACTTCCGAACTTCCGGATGACATGACCCGGCTTATCGAGAAGTGGAGAGGCTATATAAGTAATAGAGAATTAGAATGAAACGCAACATTGCTATCGTAGCAGGAGGTGATACCTCTGAAATCGTAGTTTCCCTGCGTAGCGCACAGGGTATTTATTCCTTTATAGATAAGGAGAAGTATAATTTGTACATTGTAGAGATGGAAGGCCGCCGCTGGGAAGTACAATTACCGGACGGCAACAAGGTTCCGGTGGACAGAAATGATTTTAGTTTTACGAACGGAACGGAAAAGGTGGTGTTCGATTTTGCTTATATTACGATTCATGGCACACCGGGTGAGGATGGTCGTCTGCAGGGATATTTTGATATGCTGCGCATTCCGTATTCCTGTTGTGGAGTATTGGCGGCTGCTATTACATACGATAAATTTGCCTGCAATCAGTATTTGAAGGCTTTTGGCGTACGTATTGCCGAATCGTTGCTGCTGCGTCAAGGACAGTCGGTTTCCGACGAAGATGTAATAGAGAAGATCGGTCTGCCTTGTTTTATCAAGCCCAGTCTGGGAGGTTCGAGCTTTGGCGTTACAAAAGTGAAGACAAAAGAACAAATCCAGCCTGCCGTTGTTAAAGCTTTCGGAGAAGCGGAAGAAGTGATCGTTGAGGCATTTATGGAAGGTACGGAGCTGACTTGCGGCTGCTACAAGACGAAGGAAAAATCGGTCGTCTTCCCACCTACGGAAGTAGTTACCCACAATGAATTTTTCGATTACGATGCTAAATATAACGGTCAGGTAGATGAAATCACTCCTGCGCGTATCTCCCCGGAACTGACCGGACGCGTGCAGAAACTGACTTCGGCTATCTATGATATATTGGGCTGTTCCGGTATTATCCGTGTGGATTATATTGTGACTGCCGGTGAGAAACTGAATCTTCTCGAAGTGAATACGACTCCGGGAATGACTGCTACAAGCTTTATTCCCCAGCAGGTGCGTGCAGCCGGACTGGATATAAAGGATGTGATGACTGATATTATCGAAAATAAATTTTAATCACGTTATGGACCTGACAGAGTTTAATGAGATTCGTTCTTACAATGATGAGGAACTTCCTCAGATCTTTGAAGAATTGATTGCTGATCCGGCTTTTCAAAAGGTTGTTGCCGGAGTTATACCTAACGTTCCATTCGAACTGCTGGCACAGAAGATGCGTGCTTGTAAGACAAAACGTGAATTTCAGGAAGCGTTCTGTTATGGCATTTTGTGGAAGATTGCGCAGGAACATACAGATTCTTTGACATTAGACCATTCGCGTATACCGGATCATAATATAGCCTATACTTATATGTCGAACCATAGGGATATTATCCTTGATTCGGGTTTTCTTTCCATCTTGCTGATTGATGAAGGGATGGATACCGTAGAGATTGCCATCGGCGATAATCTGCTGATTTACCCGTGGATTAAGAAATTGGTGCGTGTCAATAAATCATTTATCGTTCAGCGTGCACTGACTATGAGGCAGATGTTGGAATCGTCGGCGCGAATGTCGCGCTATATGCATCATACTATTTCGCAGAAGAAACAATCAATATGGATTGCCCAACGTGAAGGACGTGCAAAAGATTCCAACGACCGCACACAGGACAGCGTCTTGAAAATGCTGGCGATGGGTGGTGAAGGTGATGTGGTAGACCGTCTGCTGGAAATGAATATTGCTCCTCTTGCTATATCCTACGAATATGATCCCTGTGATTTTCTGAAAGCGCAGGAATTCCAATTGAAGAGAGATGTGGAAGGGTATAAAAAAACAACGCAGGACGATTTAATCAATATGAAAACCGGTCTTTTCGGATACAAGGGAAGAGTGCATTTTCAAGTTTCTCCTTGTCTGAACGACGAGTTGTTGCGCATGGACCGTTCTTTGCCGAAACCGGAACTGTTTGCCCGTATTTCCGCTAGTATTGACCGGCGTATTCATAGTAACTATCGGATTTATTCCGGAAATTATGTCGCTTACGACTGGTTGAATGGTTCCACAACGTTTGCTGCTAACTATACGGAAGAGGAGAAGCTGCGGTTCATAAACTATATTGACCAACAATTGGCTAAGATAAACATTCCGAATAAAGATGAAGACTTCTTGCGTGAGAAGTTGTTGTTGATGTATTCCAATCCGTTAGTTAATTATTTAGCTGCCTGCCGATGAAAATAGGAAAGTTATATATGATTTGGTTGTGGGGATTACTCCTCCTGATGGCTGCCTGTGGTGATGATGACTATTATTATCCATCGGTAAAAATGGAATTTGTTACGATAGAAGCGGGTGATGATGGCAGGATACGGACACTTATTCCCGATAAGGGGGACATATTACCTGTTTCGCAAGATCTTACGGGGTCTACGATTTCTCCGAATACCTCCAGACGTGTAATGAGTAACTATGAAACGATGGAGGAAGGGGCTAAAATTTATTCTTTGCAGTCGCTCCTCACACCGACTCCTAAACCGAAGGACGATCCGGCCTTTAAGGATAAGGAAGGCAAAGATCCGGTAGAGGTTGTCAGTATTTGGCTTGGACGGGATTATTTGAATATGATTCTTAACTTGAAAGTCAGTACCGGGAAAGGACATACTTTGGGCATAATTGAGGATAAGTCAGAACTGGAAACAACAAGATCTGTGGATATGTTGTTATATCATGATGCGGATAGTGATGAAGAATACTATAACCGGCGTGCTTATATTTCTGTCCCTTTAAAGCAATATGCGGAATCGGAACATCCTGCCGATGGGATTAAGATTAAATTCAGGTATTATACATACGGCAAGGAAGCCGATGTGATAGAGGATTACGAATTTGAGTATACTCCGGGTAAGACTGAATAATATAGAATGATATGCTTAAAATGAATCAATTGGTCGTGGGAATGCTTTTCTTTCTTTCTTCTCTTTTCTCTTGTCAGCAGAAAGGAGATTTTGAGTCAATGAATGTGGAAGATTTCGATGCGCTCATTCAAGATGAGGGTATGCAACGTCTGGATGTCCGTACATTGGCCGAATACTCGGAAGGACATATCGCAAAAACGATTAATATTAATGTGATGGATGACTCCTTTTCTTCGATGGCTGATTCTTTGTTGCAGAAAGACAGACCGGTGGCTGTATACTGCCGTAGTGGAAAGCGCAGTAAGAAGGCAGCGGCTATTTTGAGTAAGAAAGGATATAAAGTCTTTGAGCTTGATAAAGGATTTAATTCCTGGCAGGAAGTTGGTAAGGAAATAGAAAAGTGATGCAAGAAGAGAGTGTCATAATGAATGATAAAACGCAGATTAACGCAAATTATCGCAGAAATAATTTAATGAGTTGTTGATTAACCTATCAATATAATTGAAATAATCTGCGATAATTTGCGTTTTGATACTATCTTTTCTTGTCGAGGAGTATCCTCTTTAATAGCTGTATTGAAAGATTGCCTTTATGACATTTCTGTTATTTCAATCCTTCCAATAGTCTCTTCAGAACGACGGTTGCCGAGATTTCACGGTTGGCCGCTTCCGGAATGACAATTGATTGCGGACTTTCGATCACGTCGTCTGTCACAATCATATTTCTACGAACCGGCAGGCAATGCATGAAATAAGCATTGTTGGTCACCGCCATTTGACGGTCGCTAACTGTCCAGTCACGATCCTTACTCAATATCTGTCCGTAGTTATCCCCCGCATAGGCTGCCCAGTTCTTTGCATATATGAAATCCGCTCCTTCGAACGCTTTCATCTGGTCGTACTCAACTTTGGCGTTACCCACGAATTGGGGATCCAGCTCGTATCCTTCCGGATGGGTGATGACAAATTCGTAATCTGTGGCGTTCATCCATTCTGCAAAAGAGTTAGGAACGGCTTGCGGCAATGGGCGGGGATGCGGTGCCCAAGTCATGACTACTTTGGGACGTGCTGTTTTCTTGTATTCCTCGATAGTGATTAGGTCAGCGAAACTTTGTAGCGGATGGCGGGTTGCTGCCTCCATCGAGAAAACCGGACGACCGGAATATTGAATAAATTGATTTAAGATTGTCTCTTGATAATCGAAATCACGGTCTTCGAAGCGTGCAAAAGAACGCACTCCGATTACATCGCAATAGCAGCCCATTACAGGGATCGCTTCCAGCAAATGTTCCGGTTTGTCTCCGTCCATAATTACACCACGTTCCGTTTCCAACTTCCAGGCACCTTGATTGATGTCAAGTACCATTACATTCATTCCCAGATTAAGCGCGGCTTTCTGTGTGCTGAGGCGGGTGCGCAGACTGGAGTTGAAGAAGATCATCATCAATGTCTTGTTCTTTCCAAGTTCTACATATTTGAAGCGGTCCTTCTTAATCTCAAATGCTTCTTCAATGGCCGATTTCAAGTTGCCAATGTCCTGTACACAAGTAAATTTCTTCATCTTATCTATTATTTATTCGTTATTATCTTATTGTATTTCTCACCATCTTGTCTGTCCGTCGCCTTCGATAACCCATTTGTAAGAAGTGATTTCTTCCAGTCCCATCGGGCCGCGTGCGTGCAGCTTCTGCGTGCTGATACCTATTTCTGCTCCCAAACCGAATTGTGCGCCGTCAGTGAAGGCGGTAGATACATTGGTGTACACACAGGCTGCATCCACTATCTTGATAAACAAGGCTGCACGCTCCTTGTTCTCCGTAACGATGCATTCACTATGCTTGGAACTGTTTTCCTGGATGTGTCCCAGTGCGTCTTCAAAACTTCTGACCGTTTTGACGGCCATTTTGTAATCAAGGAACTCTGTTCCGAAACTTTCATTTGTTGCAGATTGTAAGAGCTCTGCAGGGTAGTGGCCTTCCAATGCTTGGTAAGCTTGTGGGTCGGCATAGATAATTACGTGGCTGTCTTTCAGCTTCTCGCAGAGTTTGGGAAGGTCGACTAGTCTTTTCTCATGCACAATGACGCAATCCAATGCGTTGCATACGCTGACTCTGCGCGTCTTGGCATTGTGGATAATATCTGCTCCTTTCTTTACCTCTCCGAACTCGTCAAAGTAAGTGTGGCAAATGCCTGCTCCTGTCTCAATGACCGGTATTTTGGCATTATTGCGTACAAAATTGATTAAATTACTGCTACCTCTGGGAATAATCAGATCAACATAACCTACAGCATTTAGCAATGCGGCTGTTGCTTCCCTGTCGGCTGGTAACAGTTCTACGATATGCGGATTTATATTAAAACTTCCCAGTACTTCGTGAATCACGCTGATGATGGCACGATTGGAACAGTCGGCATCGCTTCCTCCTTTTAATATGCAAGCATTTCCACTTTTCAGACAAAGAGAGAATACATCAAAACTGACATTGGGGCGTGCCTCATAGATTATTCCTATGACCCCGAAAGGAACACTGATTTTTGTCAGCTTCATCCCGTTGGGGCGCACAGTCTCTTTCAGTATTTTGCCTAAAGGAGAGGGGAGCGTAGCTACATTGCGTGTATCTGCTGCGATACCTTTCAAACGCTCTTCCGTCAATTTCAACCGGTCGTACTTCGGATCATTTGGGTCCATCCGTGCAAGATCCTTTTCATTCTCTGCAAGAATGAACGGTGCTTTTGCAATTGCCGCATCGGCCACTGCATTTAAAATCTGATTGATGGTATCATCGTTCAGTAAAGCCAATTCTCGGCTTGCTGCCTGTACGGCAGCAAAGGTTCTGTTTAAATTTGTAGTCATTTGCTCCTTTTTTGCATTAAATAGAAAGATAAACAATGCAAATATAGTGAATGATGTGAATAAAACCTGTTGAAAACAGAAATAAATGTTGTGCCTAGGTTATAATTGTAATAACCTTTGGAGTGTATATTTTTATTGTGATGAGAAAATATCTCATCATGTTGAGTATTTAAACGCGATTATTATTCAATATATAAATAATCATAGTGTACAACAGGCTTCTTTCCATGTTTTCCGATAACCTCTTTGGCTTGCTGGGAGTCACAGTTTGCTTTTCCTACACCCACTTGGTTTCCTTGAAAGTCTATGATACGGACAATATCGTCTTTTTCAAATTCCCCTTCGATATGAGTGATACCTATCGGGAGAATACTGACTGCTTTCTCCGAACTGAGTACCTCAGTGGCACATTCGTTGATGTGAATTTCTCCTTTGGCAAAGCCTTCACTATGCGCAATCCACTTCTTGATACTGGATACCGGTTCGCAAGAAGGAATGAAGCGGGTGCAAAGAGTGCTTTCGGGGTGTTCTAACAAGTCTACCAAGATGTTGTCACGTTTCCCATTGGCGATGATAACCGTAATTCCTTCATCAGCAACTTTGCGGGCGATATTTGTTTTCGTCAGCATACCTCCTCGCCCGAAGCTGGACTTGCTTGCTTGAATATAGTTGGATAGATCTTTCCCATGACCGATTTCCCGAATAACGGAAGAATCGGGATCGGACGGAGAGCCGTTATAGATTCCGTCGATGTTGCTTAAGATGATAAGTGTCTGCGCATCCATCATAGAAGCTATGAGTCCGGACAATTCGTCGTTGTCCGTGAACATGAGTTCACTTACGGAGATAGTATCATTCTCGTTGACGATAGGAATCACATTGTTTTCAAGCATTACCGTCATACAGTTTTTCTGATTCAGGTAATGGCGGCGCGTACTGAAACTTTCTTTCGTAGTCAGCACTTGTCCGACGGTAATTCCGTGCTCACGGAAAAGTTCGTAATAACGGTTGATCAGTTTGGCTTGCCCTACGGCAGAGAATAATTGTCGCTGGTCTACACTATCGAGTTTCTTCTGCGGATGTACCTCGCTACGTCCGGATGCAACGGCTCCAGAAGAAATAAGGATGATTTCTACACCGGATTTATGTAGTTCTGCTATTTGGTCAACAAGTGCAGACATACGGGTTACGTCCAATGTTCCGTCTCGGCGTGCCAAAACATTACTACCCACTTTTACTGCGATTCGTGTAAATTCCTGTTTCATCTTTGCTAACGATTTGAAAGCACAAATATAGAGCTTTTTGTCGATATGTTACCAAAACAGCCTAAAAAGAATTATCTTTGCAGCCGGATAGAGAAAAGAAAAACAATGAAACATACAAATCCGCAAGTAGAACAGATGACCTCCTTCATCGTAATGGATGTGTTGGAACGGGCAAACGAGTTACAGAAACAAGGCATTAACATTATTCATTTAGAAGTAGGTGAGCCCGATTTTGATGTGCCGTCTTGTGTAGCAGAGGCTGCGAAAGCTGCTTACGATCGGCATTTGACTCATTACACCCATTCTTTGGGAGACCCTGAGTTACGTCGGGAAATTGCAGCTTTTTATCAGAGAGAATATGGAGTGGCGGTTGATCCGGACTGTATCATCGTGACTTCCGGCTCTTCCCCCTCTATTCTTCTTGCCTTGATGTTGCTTTGCAATTCGGAGAGTGAAGTGGTTCTTTCCAATCCGGGATATGCCTGCTATCGGAACTTTGTACTGGCGGCTCAAGCCAAACCTGTTTTGGTGCCGTTGTCCGAAGAGAAAGGATTGCAATATGATATAGAAGCTATCCGCAAATGTGTGAATCAGCATACTGCCGCTATTTTTATCAACTCACCTATGAACCCGACGGGGATGTTATTGGAAGAAAGTTTCTTGAAAGAAGTAGCGGCTTTGGGAGTTCCTGTCATTTCAGACGAAATTTATCATGGCCTGGTGTATGAAGGGCGTGCACATAGTATTCTCGAATACACGGATCAAGCATTTGTGCTGAATGGATTTTCCAAACGGTTTGCCATGACCGGACTGAGGTTGGGGTATCTCATCGCACCGAAATCTTATATGCGTTCATTGCAGAAGTTGCAACAGAATCTGTTTATCTGCGCATCCAGTGTTGCCCAGCAGGCGGGAATTGCAGCTTTACGGCAGGCGGATTCGGATGTGGAACGTATGAGGCAGGTCTATGATGAGCGTCGGAAATATATGATTGCCCGTCTTCGTGAGATCGGATTTGAGATTAAGGTGGAACCTCAAGGGGCATTTTATATTTTCGCTGATGCACACAAATTTACTGCCGACTCTTATCGCTTTGCATTCGATGTACTTGAGCATGCGCATGTCGGTATTACTCCCGGAGTGGACTTTGGTACAGGAGGGGAAGGATACGTGCGTTTCTCCTATGCCAACTCGTTGGAGAATATCAAGGAAGGACTCGACCGTATCAGTCGCTATCTTTCTCGTCCCGGGCTCTGATAAGCTCTGTGGCGGCCTCATATTCTTCCTCTGTGACAAGGATAGAGACAGCAGGAGCGATATAGGGAGCCAGCGTTCCCATAATACCGTCTTTGACAACGCAACGAATGTCATTGCTTTCCAATAAACCCTTGATGATTTCAGCTTCCCACGGGGAGCCGGAGAACACCTCTATTGACTTGCTATAATCCTTTTCTTTCATGATCTTATATATTAAGGGTTGCTATCTACAAATATAACAAAAAAGAAAGACAAATGGTTATCCTTCAATTAAAATTTATTCAAGCGTGATGTGTTTAACACGGATTTGCTGTTGGAGGAAGGTGGAAGCTGATTCAGTGAACTTCTCTTCCGCCTCTGTCGTGTAAAACGAGCAGTTCCCGTTTTTCGTACATTTCGCGTCCATTTCCGGATGTCTCCTCAAATAGTCTTTCAGGCTTTGGGCTACATATTCGCCTTGCGAAATCACGCTGATATGTTCCGGAATGTATTGCCGGATTTTAGGTAGGAGTATGGGAAAGTGCGTGCATCCGAGAATCACGGTGTCTATTTGCGGGTCTTTTGTCAGTAGTTGGTCTATGTATTTACGGATAAAGTAATCAGTTCCTTCGTTTTGTGATTCATTGTTTTCCACCAACGATACCCACATCGGACACGCTACTCCGCTCACCCGGATATCCGGAAATAATTTATGTATCTCCAACGGATAAGATTCGGACTTTACAGTACCCGCTGTAGCTAATATGCCGATATGCTGGTTTTGGGTGATATTTCCGATACATTCCACTGTAGGACGGATTACTCCGAGTACGCGGCGAGCCGGATCTATATTGGGAAGATCGTTCATTTGAATGCTACGCAAAGCTTTGGCTGACGCAGTGTTACACGCTAATATGACCAGATGACACCCCATGTCGAACAGTTTGCTTACGGCTTGCTGGGTAAACTCGTATACGACCTCAAAAGAACGTGTCCCGTATGGAGCACGGGCATTGTCTCCCAGATAAATGTAATCGTATTCCGGAAGTACCTCTCTTATTTTATCTAAGATGGTCAGTCCGCCATAGCCGGAGTCAAATACTCCGATAGGACCGGGAGCATGGGATAAATGTTGATTCATGACATACAGTATTTATGTACGCAAATGTACGCCAAAAAAAGGGAACGAGAAAGAAGATTAATCTTCTTTCTCGTTCCCTTTTTTATATTTTCGCTTCTTGGAACTCTCTTTTATTTGATTCCAAGATTTGCTTTCACCTTATTAGTCAGGTTGATACTTTGCGCTTCGTTTACGTAAGGTATTGAAGTTCTAGCAAGGTCGAAGATATAGATAACACCTTCAGCAGCACCTACTGCTTTGATGGCATCATCCAGTTTCTTGTAGATAGGAGCCATTGCGTCAGTCTGAGCTTTCTGCATCTGCTGCTGAGCGTCTTGCTGGAATTGTTCCTGTCTCTGCATCATGTCCTGCAACTCTTTTTGTCTTCTTTCAGCGATGTTAGCCGGAAGAGAGTCTTTGGCCATAGCCTGTTGGAATTCCTGATATTTTTTGTTGAATTCTTCCTGAGTTCTTTGAAGTTCGGCAGTCAGTTGTTTTTCTAATGTCTGGATATCATTTTGTGCCTTCGTAAATTCCGGCATTACAGTGATAATCTCCTGCGCATTAATATGACCGAATTTCAGATTCTGTGCAAATACACCCATTGGGAGTGCAAGCAACATTACAAGTGCAATTTTTTTAAGCATAGTTCTATAATTTATTTGAATGATTTTTAGTTATTTCCGGATGCAAATGTATGAAATTAATTTGAATATCCTAGTTTTCTTAGTATTTCATCGCTAATATCGATACGCGGATTGGCAAAAATGATGCCTGTCGCAGAGGCCCTGTCGACTACCAGATCATATCCATATTGTTGTGAAATGGCTTTTACCGCTTCGTAAATATCATCCTGAATTGGAGTGATCAGCTTGTCTCTCATCTTGGCCAATTCACCTTCCGGACCGAAATAGTTGCGCTTCAACTCAGCAGCCGCTTTTTCTTTGGCTACGATTTCATCTTCTTTCTTTGTCTTTTGAGCGGCAGAGAGAGTGGAGGATTTCGCTTGATAATCCTGAAACATCTTCTGAGCTTCTTTTGCCAAAGCTTCTACTTCGCTCTGGTATTTTTTCGTAGCTTGTTGCATTTGCTCGTTGGCGCTTTGAGCGGTCGGAATATTTTTCATGATATATTCCGTATCGATCAGTGCAAATTTTTGTGCGTTGGCTGCCATACTGACGGCAACCAGCATCATGATTAATAGAACAGACTTTCTCATAACGTTTAGTTTTTGGTGATACATTAGAATTCTTGTCCTAAGATAAAGTGGAATTGGCTTCCTCCATATTGTTTAGAACCTAATACTTGGTCGAAACCGTAACCCCAGTCAATACCCATCATACCAATCATCGGCAGGAAGATACGAACACCGACACCGGCGGAACGTTTCAAGTCGAATGGATTGAATTTCTTGATATCATGCCAAGCATTACCGGCTTCCAAGAAACCTAACACATAAATGTTAGTACTTGTTTCCAGCATGAGCGGATATCTTAATTCAATGCCGAGACGTGCATAAGCGTAACCTTCCGAACCGTATGGTGTCAATGAACTGTTTTCGTAACCACGTAAGGCAATACTTTCGGTTGCATAAGTTGAATAACCGGTCATACCGTCACCACCAACGTCAAATGTACCAAACGGTGACTTTTTGAACTCGTTGTAGTGTCCCAACAAGCCGAATTCCGTACGGGTCATCAATACAAGACATTTCGGATGTGCAACCGGGTCCATCAACGGAGTGTATGTTTTGCCTTTGAATTTCCATTTGTGGTATTCTACCCATTTATGAAGCTTGTTCATATTGTCTTGAGTAATGGTTCCGGTTTCAGGATTGCTGTAATATCCTTTATAGTCTTTGCCGTCCATTAATGAGTAAGGTGGTGTGAACTGCACTGACAATGAGAAATCCGAACCCGAACGCGGGAAGATTGGGTTGTCAATAGAGTTACGTGCCAAAGTCAGTGAAAGGCTGAGGTCATTACATTTACCGTTTGTTACCGGGAAGTACTGCCAGTCTTTCAAGTTGTAACGTTGATAAGCCAACTCGGCAGAAAGGGTGAAATAGTCATCCGGCCATTTCAGACGTTTACCCCAACCAACGGAAAGTCCCCACATTTTGATCGATTTATCGGGGTCATAATAGTTCTCGTAGTTATTGTAATTGCCATAGTTGTACATACCATAACCGCCATAACCGCTATACATACTGTTATAGTAGTTGTTAAAGTAGCTGGAGTTGTAGTAACGGCTACTGATATCTGTCTGTACGGAGAAGAATGCCGAAACAGAGAATGAGTTCGGGCGTTTGCCGCCAAACCAAGGATCGAAGAATGAAATACTGTATGATTGGTAGTATTTGGCATTCGTCTGTCCGCTGATAGTCAGTGTCTGTCCGTCACCTTGCGGCAGGATACCGCGATAATTCTCACCCGGATGCAGTAAGTTGGCAACAGAGAAGTTTGTGAACTTCAGACTCAGTTTACCGATAATACCTGTTTGTCCCCAACCGGCAGAGAATTCCACCTGGTCATTGGCTTTGGAAGTCAACGGCAGGCCTATGTCAACCGTTCCGTTCATCGGGTCCGGTTGAATATCCGGCTGAAGTTTTTCGGGGTCAAAGTGTCCCATCTGCTGGATTTCACGCAAAGAACGCATCAAGTCTTCTTTGCTGAACAACTGTCCCGGACGGATACGAAGTTCACGACGGACTACATTTTCATACAGACGGTCGTTACCGCTGATGTTGATCTTATTGATAGTAGCCTGACGGCCTTCATAGATTCTCATTTCCAGGTCGATAGAGTCGCCTACAATGTTCACTTCTACCGGATCGAGGTTGTAGAACAGATAACCGTTATTGTAGTATAAGTTACCGATAGCGTCATCATCTGTAGAGATACGTTCGTTCAGCAACTTCTGGTTGTACACATCTCCTTTTTTCATACGCAGAAGGAAGTCCAACTGTTCTGAAGGATACAGCGTGTTACCCACCCAAGTCACGTTACGGAGATAGTATTTCTGACCTTCCTCGATATCGAGATAAACATTAACTGTTTTCTCGTCGTATTGTGAGATACTGTCTTTTCTGATAACTGCATCACGATAACCCAGCTCATTATATTTGTCGATGATGAGTTGCTTATCCGCTTCGTAGTTTTCCGGTACGAATTTCTTCGTGCGGAACAAGTTGCGAAGTTTCCCTTTTTCATTGGTTTTCTTCATTACTCGTTTCAGCTTGGAAGCTTTGATTGCCGTATTTCCAACAATTTTGATTTCGTGAACTTTTACTTTCTCTTTCTTGTCAATGTCGATGTCCACAATTACTTGGTTCTCGCTGGAGGGATCATCTTTTTGTGCGATGATAACTTCTGCATTCTTAAAACCTTTATCGTCAAAATAACGCTTAATCAATGTTTTGGCCCGGTCTACGGTATTCGGTGTAATCTGCATACCCTTCACCATTCCCAACTTACCTTCCAAATCGGTACGCTCTGACTTCTTAACGCCATGATAGCGTACCTCAGAGATTCGGGGACGCTGTGTCAGACTGATTTTTAACCAGATTTTGTTGCCTTCTATCTTTTCGGCTGTGATTTGTACGTTTGAGAACAAGCCATGACGCCAATAACGTTTGATTGCTCCGGTGATTTCGTCACCCGGCACAGTAATTGTTTGTCCTACCGACAGTCCGGATAGTCCAATCAATACATAATCTTCATAATTCTTCACGCCTTCGACCTTGATATCCGCTATCTCATACTTTTTGGGTGTTCCAGAGTATAAGATGACAGGTTTCGAGTCTTCATCAGTGTTGGCATTTTGCGCAATACCTGTTGTTGCAAAACTGAACAGGCAGATAAACGTTATGAATATAAAGGAAATACGATAATGCATTTATGTTATAATTTGATGTTTCGAGTTATATTAGCTGATTTGTTCACTGGTCTTGCCGAATCGTCGTTCCCGCTGTTGATATTCGCAAACGGCTTTATAGAGTTCTTCTTTGTCGAAATCCGGCCAAAAGATGTCACAAAAATAAAGTTCCGAATAAGCACATTGCCATAGCAGGTAATTGCTTAGTCGGATTTCGCCTCCCGTGCGGATTAATAAATCCGGATCGGGCATAAAATTAGTATTCAGATGTGATGCGATGCATTCGTCTGTTATCTGTTCAGGAGATAAATCTCCTTCTTTAATCTTCGTAGCTATTTGTCGGACTGCTTCGGTTATTTCCCAGCGTGAAGAGTAGCTAAGTGCCAACACTAGACACATTCCCGTGTTTTTTGCGGAATGATCTATGCATGATGTTAAACTATCCTGGACTTCAACCGGCAATTTCTTTAAGTCACCGATTACATTGAAGCGGAGATTGTTTTTCATCAATGTCTCTTCCTTAATAGAATCCAGCAATAGATTCATCAGTGCCGTAACTTCCTCTTGCGGACGACTCCAGTTCTCGGTGGAGAAAGTATACAAAGTGAGGTACTTGATTCCCAGACGGGCTGCATCTTCGGTAATTCTCTGTACCGTTTCTGCGCCTGCGTGGTGACCGTAAGTACGTTCTTTTCCCCGTTGCTTTGCCCATCTTCCGTTGCCATCCATGATGATGGCTACGTGTTGGGGTATCCGAGTTTTGTCTATTTGCTCTATATAGGACATTTTTCTATTTTAAACGTATGCGTTTATTATTGACCTGCATGCTTGGGATCCTTATCAAACCATAATTGGTTTAAGCGTGCACGCCAAATTTCTGAATCATGACTATAAGGATGTGTATTCTCACCTTCTTCGAGTAAAACATCTCCCTTACTGAATAAGAAGTAAATGTAGTCATTCTTTGTATCTTGTACTACGGAGTAATTAGTTCTTCCCATGAATTCCGGTTTTTCTATTGTTGGTTTGAACTCGGGGTCACTCCAATCCTGATAAGGGAATGAGAACTTTTTGTCCGCTTTTTGCCAAGCAATTCCTTCAGTCTTTGAAACATAGATGGATTCAAACTTGTCACCAAAAGTATAAAGAAGGTTATTGTAATAAATAATAGTCGGATTCTTGAACTCCGGGCAATAAGCAACCGTTGAAGTGGTTCCCAACTCAGCCCATGTTGTTCCATTGTATCCCCATGCTATGCTGACTAGAATTTCTTTATCACCAACCGTTATTTTGATAGATTCATCATGTTCACCTATTATAACATTCTGATATTGTCCTCCTTTTTTGAAAGTTGTGTATGAAATGTTCTTTGTTGGGAAATTCTCACCGGCTGCTTGTATTTTAGTTTCAGCATTTCCTATCCCTAGTTCCGATTCTAAAATGGAATACAAATAACGTACGTTATCTTCTGTCTTGAGATAAGTGGCTTGTTGAATGTACTTCTCTTCTTCGGTTTGGCTATTGTCATTCTCAATGGGTATTGCTGAAATAAATGTATTTACTTCACCTGAAAATTTATTTGATTCTGTCCATGCTATACCGTCGGTAGATTCATATACCTTATTATCTGCGGTAGCCAATATAATCTTCTCTAAGGGTAATATGGAGTTAGGAAGAGTTGCTAATCCCGTTGCATTTTGCAAATTCCAATTAGATAAGTCACTACTACTATGTACTTTTACACTTGACCCATCCATAGAATAGGTGAAATATTCATCTTTAAATTTAATGGTTTTCTGTGCTCCTTTAATCTCATCACCTATTTTCCCGACATATCCCCAGCTTAAAGAATCCGGATCATGTTTGTGTACTCTAACCTCAATAGTATATGGCTTTACTTTGTTAGGGGCTATTCCTGCCAGTGCCTCAGTAGACCATACCTTGATTTCTAATTTTTTACGAAGGTCTAGTGAATCGTTAATATTGATAATAGAGTCTCTTCCTTCTTTGTCTTTCATGGTGATGACGCCTGAAGCTGTTGTCAGCGTCTTAATCAAGATTTTGTCAATAATAGTATCTGCGTGAACAGGGAGTGAATCCTGATTATAGATAAGGCCATTTTGTTGGTCAATAGTGAACTTGTAGGATATCCCATATATTGTATCAAGTTCAAATGCATGTATAGTTGCATCTGGGCTATATTCTATGTCATTATCGTCATCAAGGCATGACGTTATAACGAATGACACCATGAAAAAACTCGCAATGAATGATAAAAACTTTATTCTCATTTGAAAGATTGTGTTTATTTACAAGTTGCAAAAATAGAAACATTTTTCCCGATAATGAACATTACAGGTAAGTTTTATATAAAATTATAGATAATAACACTGTTTTTATCGACGTAAAACTCCCTGAATAGGACTATTTTAGCTAAATCCGATGAACATAATACCAAATTTGTCTTCCAAAGTGTTCTTTGGTCGAGTAACTAAAATTATTGCTTATTTCAGGTGCTTTAACACCGGAGTATAACCGCTTGGGGCACTTCTCTATATAGGCTTCATCCCATAATTCATTGTCAATGAATGATTGCAGCAGTTGGCTTCCGCCTTCTACCAACAATGATTGTATATTTCGTTGATATAACTCTTCCATAATCAGCTTCAGAGGGTTATGACCAAAATCAATAGTTATATAGCTGACGCTCTTTTCTTCCGGATGTTCTTTCTCTGTGAAAACTAATGTCGGGACCTCTCCGTTGAATATTTGCAAATCATTCGGAAGAGAAAGGTTGCGGTCTAAAACAATACGTATAGGGTTACGTCCATACCAGTTGCGTACCGTCAGAGAGGGATTATCCAGCAAGGCTGTCCGTCTTCCTACCATAATAGCTGTATTCTCCGCTCTTTTTTTATGTACCAACATTGACGTAAGAGGGGAGGAGAGAAGGACAGGATTCCCATCAATTCGCTCTATGTCAATGAATCGGTCGGCCGATTCAGCCCATTTAAGAGTAATAAAAGGTCGGCGGAGCGTGTTGAAAGTGATAAAACGGCGGATCAGATGCAGGCATTCTTCTTCCAGCACACCGACTATAACTTCCCGTCCGGCATTCTGTAGTTTCTGAATTCCTCGTCCGGCTACTTTGGAAAAGGGATCCCGGCAACCAATGACGATACGCGGAATCTGTTTTTCGATGATCAAGTCTGCACAGGGAGGTGTTTTACCATAGTGGGAACAAGGCTCCAGGCTGACATAGATTGTCGAACGTTTCAATAAAGACTCATCCTTGACGGAGCGGATTGCATTGACTTCGGCATGCGCTTCTCCGCAACGGACATGATAACCTTCACCGATAATGCACCCGTCGCATACGATAACAGCCCCTACCATCGGATTGGGAGCTACGTTGCATAACCCGTTCTTTGCGAGCTCAATACAACGTCTCATGTATTTTTCTTCTTCCATTTTGGTACTCTTCGCTATATTATTCTTACTTTTGCACTCCGAAACTGTAAATGTATGAATCGTATCTCCACCCGCATTCGCCAATCTCTGCGTGATATCTATCCGCCGGAAGAGCTTAAAGCTCTTACGATGATGATTTGTTGCGATATGCTCGGGTTCGATCCGCTCGATATTTACTTGGGCAAAGATATGATTTTATCCGAATGCAAAGAGCGTGAATTAGAAAACATTATATTCTGTTTACAGAAAAATGAGCCGATACAGTACATTCGCGGCTTTGCGGAATTTGGTGGGAGGAAGTTCAAGGTAGCTCCGGGGGTGCTGATTCCCCGTCCGGAAACTGCGGAGTTGGTAGATTGGGTCGTCAATGAGAATCCGGGGGCACATCACCTATTAGATATAGGTACGGGAAGCGGATGCATTGCAATTTCTCTGGATAAGAGACTTCCGGATGCCGATGTGGAAGCTTGGGATATTTCGGAAGAGGCATTAGCGATAGCCCGGACAAACAACGAAGAACTGGAAGCCCGAGTGCTGTTTCGGCAAAGGGATGTTTTATCTGACGATTGGGAAAAGTCACCGTCGTTTGATGTCATTGTAAGCAACCCTCCTTATGTCACTGAGGCGGAGAAAGATGAAATGGAAGCTAATGTGCTCGATTGGGAACCGGCACTGGCTTTGTTTGTTCCCAATGACGACCCGTTGCGGTTTTATCGCAGGATTGCCACTCTGGGGCGTGAGTTGCTTCTGCCGGAAGGAAAACTTTATTTTGAAATCAACCGGGCGTTTGGCCGGGAAATAGCATATATGCTTGAAATGAACCAATATCGTGATATTCGTGTTATAAAAGACATCTTTGGAAAAAATAGAATAGTTACAGCTAACCGATGAGTGCACAATTAACAGACGAAGAGGCTTTAAGTCGTGTAGCCTCCTATTGCTCTACTGCCGAGCATTGCCGGGCAGAAATAAGTGAGAAGTTACAACGTTGGGGGATAGCCTATGACACTATAGCGCGTATTCTTGACCGGCTGGAATCAGAAAAGTTCATTGATGACGAGCGTTTCTGCAGGGCTTTTGTGAATGATAAATTCCGTTTTGCCAAGTGGGGGAAGATGAAAATAGCGCAAGGGCTCTATATGAAGAAGATTCCATCCGACGTAGCATGGCGTTATCTGAATGAGATTGATGAGGAGGAATATCTTGCTGTCCTTCGTGGACTGCTGGCCTCCAAGAAAAAAAGTGTCCATGCGCAGGATGAATATGAACTGAATGGAAAGCTGATGCGGTTCGCTATGAGTCGTGGGTTTGAACTGAAAGATATCAGGCGTTGTATCGATGTTCCCGATGAAGAGGAGCAGGTGGAGTAAAAAATAAACGGATTCTTCTTTTTATTCTCGTTCTATTTCTGTACTTTTGCGGCAAATAATTAATAGTTAGTTTAGTTATGAAAAACTTAGAGAGACTATTTGCGGAGAAACTGTTGAAGATTAAAGCTATTAAACTTCAACCTGCTAACCCTTTCACTTGGGCTTCTGGATGGAAATCCCCCTTTTACTGTGACAACCGTAAAACTCTGTCCTATCCTTCTCTTCGTAATTTTGTGAAGATTGAAATTACACGTCTGATATTGGAACGATTCGGACAGGTGGATGCGATTGCAGGTGTGGCGACTGGTGCTATTCCTCAAGGAGCTTTGGTTGCTGATGCATTGAATTTACCGTTCGTATATGTTCGTTCTACCCCGAAAGACCATGGATTGGAGAACCTAATCGAAGGTGAACTTCGTCCGGGTATGAAAGTAGTAGTAATAGAAGATTTGATATCTACCGGCGGCAGTAGTTTGAAGGCTGTAGAGGCGATTCGTCGCGATGGCTGTGAAGTAATTGGTATGGTTGCGGCTTATACGTATGGCTTCCCGGTTGCTGAAGAAGCATTCAAGAACGCTAAAGTGACTTTGGTGACATTGACCAATTATGAGGCTGTGCTTGATGTTGCTCTTCGTACAGGTTACATTGAAAAAGAAGATATCCAGACACTGAACGAATGGCGTAAAGACCCTGCTCATTGGGATGCTGGTAAATAAGACTTTTTTTGATTAAATATATGTCAGTAAAAGAACTCTTCGGACAATATTTGCCCGGATAGTTCTTTTTTTGTTTTTATACAAATAGAATATTATGACTAAATTTGAGAGTAGTGTCAAGGTGATACCTTACAGCCAGGAACGAGTGTATAACAAGCTTTCGGATTTGAGTAATCTGGAAGCCATTAAAGACCGTTTGCCGCAAGATAAGGTACAGGATTTGAGTTTTGATTCGGATACGTTGAGTTTTAGTGTTTCTCCTGTTGGAAAGCTGACATTGCAAATCGTTGAACGTGAACCTTCTAAATGTGTGAAGTTGGAGACAACCAACTCACCGCTTCCTTTTAATATGTGGATTCAATTAGTGGCGACCGGTGAGGAAGAATGCAAAGTAAAGGTTACTATCGGGATGGATATCAATCCGTTTATGAAAGCGATGGTGCAGAAGCCCCTCCAGGAAGGTTTGGAGAAGATGGTTGAAATGCTGTCGATTATAAATTATTAATTCAAGTATTAATTGGTATGGCACAGAAACTTTGGGAGAAATCCGTGCAGGTAAATAAGGACATCGAACGCTTTACGGTGGGACGCGATCGTGAAATGGATCTTTATCTGGCCAAGCATGATGTGCTCGGCTCTATGGCGCACATCACAATGCTCGAAAGTATCGGTTTGCTGACGAAAGAAGAACTGGAGCAGTTGCTGGCTGAACTGAAAAATATTTATGCTTCAGCGGAGAAAGGTGAATTCGTGATAGAAGATGGTGTGGAAGACGTACATTCGCAGGTGGAGTTGATGCTGACTCGTCGTTTGGGAGATATAGGAAAGAAAATTCATAGCGGCCGTTCGCGTAACGACCAGGTACTGTTGGATCTTAAACTCTTTACCCGCACGCAAGTCAGAGAAATAGCCGAAGCGGTAGAGCAGCTTTTCCATGTATTGATTTGCCAGAGCGAACGTTATAAAAATGTTTTAATGCCGGGATATACACATCTGCAGATTGCCATGCCCTCTTCTTTCGGACTATGGTTCGGTGCTTACGCCGAAAGCCTGGTGGATGATATGCTGTTTCTGCAGGCTGCATTTAAGATGTGCAACCGTAATCCGTTAGGTTCTGCTGCCGGATATGGTTCTTCGTTTCCGTTGAACCGGACGATGACAACTGAGTTGCTCGGTTTTGACTCTATGAATTATAATGTGGTATATGCCCAGATGGGACGTGGCAAGATGGAACGTAATGTTGCGTTTGCGTTGGCCACGATTGCCGGAACAATCTCCAAATTAGCTTTTGACGCTTGTATGTTCAACAGCCAGAACTTCGGATTTGTGAAGTTGCCCGATGATTGTACTACGGGTTCCAGTATTATGCCTCATAAGAAGAATCCGGACGTGTTTGAATTGACACGTGCCAAATGTAATAAGTTGCAATCGCTTCCCCAACAAATCATGATGATTGCCAACAATCTGCCTTCCGGTTATTTCCGTGACTTGCAGATTATAAAAGAGGTCTTTCTTCCGGCTTTCCAGGAATTGAAAGACTGTTTGCAGATGACAACTTACATCATGAACGAGATTAAGGTAAATGAACATATCTTGGATGATGACAAATATCTGCTCATTTTCAGTGTGGAAGAAGTGAACCGTTTGGCACGCGAAGGTATGCCTTTCCGCGATGCATACAAAAAGGTCGGTCTGGATATTGAAGCAGGTAAATTCTCGCATAGTAAGGAAGTACATCATACACATGAAGGAAGTATAGGCAATTTGTGTAATACAGAGATCTCTGCATTGATGCAGCAAGTGGTCGATGGATTCAACTTTTGCGGGATGGATAGAGCAGAGAAAGCACTGCTTGGAAGATAAAATGAACTTTCGGAGGATAGTTTTTAAAACTTTCCTCCGAAAAGATTTGGCAGAAACAAGTAAACTACTTATCTTTGCACCCGTTGAAAAAATGCGGAAATAGCTCAGTTGGTAGAGCATAACCTTGCCAAGGTTAGGGTCGCGAGTTCGAGTCTCGTTTTCCGCTCTTCTTTGAAAGGATGCTCGAATGGTGGAATCGGTAGACACGAGGGACTTAAAATCCCTTGGCCATTGCGGCTGTGCGGGTTCAAGTCCCGCTTCGAGTACAAGAGCAATCCTTTAATCGCCTGCAAATCAAAAAGTTGTAGGCGATTTTCTTTTTATTGCTGAAACATTGCTGAAACTTTTTTCTTTGCTGAATAATAGGAGTGTTAGCGGATATTGTGTATGTGGTACCCGTGCGGGTGAATTCGGATGGCGTGCATACGCTTCTCGGAACAAACGTTGCCTATTACCTGCTCTCTAAACCTATCAAGATTACCAAGGTGGGGCAGTTCAATACTTCTTGGTATGAAGATAGCTACATTAGGGTACGTTTCCCGGTAGGTACTTATTTCTCTTCGTTTACGTATGAGGCATTGGTTTATGTCAATTCATTCGGAGGAAACAATACGATCATGGGAACGGAGGGTGTAATGCAATTCCGTATTGGAGATGATCCGGGAGTCCCTTACAATTGTCTGGAAATAGCTGGTCGACAGAAATACAATGTGACGAAGCCGTTGGAGTCCAAACGTTGGTATCATGTGGCTATTACATACGAACAACCTACTGGAAAGACAGGTATTTATGTGAACGGTGATAAATGGACAGGTTCAGAATGGGGCATTGACGGTTTTGATCCGAATTCGGATGTTGGTTTCTATATCGGTCGTATCAACGGCTTTGAATGGGGGGAACGTCCGCTGAATGGTTATATGAGTGAAGTACGCGTGTGGAGTGTGGCCCGTACAGAGAATCAGTTGAAGCAGAATATGCTTGGTGTAGATCCTACATCGGAAGGATTGGCTCTTTATTACAAGTTGGATGGAACCGAAATTCAGGAGGACGGAAAAATAAAGGATGCTGCGAAAGGACTCAACGGTACAACCGGTGGTAGTATTACCATCAAGACGCTGGATGCTCCGATAGCTATCAATTGATGAACACACAAATTTGTGAGAGTTTTTGCTCTTTGCATTTTTGAATATGAATGAAAGCCTGCTTACTGAAAAGATAATATTCTTTTGGTAAGCAGGCCTCTTTTATTGATGTTGGCGTGCATATTATAATCAAGGCATTTCTTTTCTTCTTTACAAGAAAAGGTATTTTAGCCAAATTTAAATTTTCTCTAAAAAGTTTTCTTATTATAGGTAAAATATATTTCTTTGCAGCATTTAATATTTATGGATATACTGGCGAATGGCTCAAATCAACTTCAACTCGATATATACTGCTTATTATAGGAAAGCCTTCCTATTTACCTTGTCCTATGTCCATAATGACTTAGTAGCAGAAGATATTGTGTCAGAAGCTATTATCTATTTATGGGAACTAAGTAAAGAACGGGAAATCCCAAGTGTTGAAGCGATCTTAATTACTTATATTCGCAGCAAATCACTCAATTACCTGAAACATATACAAGCACAGGAGAATGTTTTTCAAACTTTGCTTGATAAGGGACAGCGTGAGTTGGAAATTCGTATATCAACATTGGAAGCTTGTGACCCGAAGGAAATATTATCAGAAGAATTACGGGCAAAAGTGCACGCATTACTGGAGAGTATGCCGGAAAAAACTCGTACTGCTTTCATTCGCGATCGCCTGGATGGAAAATCCCATAAAGAAATAGCTGAAGAACTAGGCGTTAGTGTAAAAGGAGTAGAATATCATATCAGCAGAGCAGTTAAAATACTGCGTGATAATCTAAAAGATTATGCTCCATGCCTTTTCTTTTTCATTTGAAAAGAAGGAAAATACCTCCTTGCTTGCTATTTTTTTTAAGCAATAACAAAAAAAATCACATTTCTTACTAGGGAATCTCTTTAGTGAGTGGTATTCTTAATGAAAGGGGAATAATGCCCCTATTCTCATTACTCATAAATTATTTATTGTATGGATAAGGAATTACTATTAAAATATATTGCAGGCAAGGCATCCCAAAAGGAAAAGGAAGACGTTGCTGCATGGATTGATGCAGATGCAGCCAATCTTAAAGAATTCATTTCTCTTCGTAAGAGTTATGATGCATTCATCTGGCAAGACACAGGCGCATTCTCAAAGAGGACAAAAAAGACAATTTCATTGCATCCTGTTACACAACGAATCTTGCGGATTGCAGCAGTGTTTGTTGTAGCTTTCGGATTAAGTTATGCAATGATACAAGTTCTTCAAAAAGAGGATATGGAAATGCAGACTGTTTACGTGCCAGCCGGACAACGTACATTGGTGACACTTGCTGACGGAACTACAGTATGGGTAAATGGAAAAAGTACATTGACTTTCCCGAGCCATTTTTCTTCCCGTACACGTACTGTGGAACTTGATGGAGAAGCCTATTTTGATGTCCGGAAAAATCCGGAAAAACAGTTTATAGTTTCTACCGCTCACCAGTCTGCCATAAAAGTTCTAGGTACAAAATTCAATGTAAAGGCATACAAAGAAGCAGATGAGGTAATTACTACTTTAGTTGAAGGGAAAGTTAATTTTGAATTCAACAACGCCAGTCAACAACCGCAGTATATTGTGATGGCTCCGGGACAGAAGCTGGTCTATTATTCCCAGAATGGAAAGACGGAGCTCTATGCGACTTCCGGCGAGAGAGAACTTTCGTGGAAAGATGGCAAAATCATTTTCCATCAAACGTCATTACGGGATGCACTGGATATCTTGGCAGATAGATACAATGCCGAATTTGTCATACAGGAGAATGTGCCTCATGACGACTCATTCTCCGGAACATTTACCAACCGGAATCTGGAACAGGTACTTAACTTTATCAGTGTCTCCTCGAAAGTTCGTTGGCGTTATCTGAATAATAACGCAGATGCCGGTAAAGAGAAAATAAAGATAGAGATATTTATTTAGTACTAAAAGATAAAAACCTTAATTCCCAAAAACTTATTGCCATGAAAAACAAAGATCCCTAGCAACCCAAAAAATACGGGATGATATTGGCCGTATCCTCCCGTATGAGCTTCAGTAATTGTGAACCTACTTGTTTCCCGACAAGTATAACTACCAATTTTCTAATTAAACTCGTTACAAATTTATGCAAAATTATTGTATCGTCCAATTTCTTGGAGGATTAAAGTCTATTAGACGGACCTTGAAGGAAATATTATTGGCTATGAAATTACTATTTATACTCCTTATTTGTTCAGCCGGACTAGCGTATGCATCAGATGGATATGCGCAAAAAACTTCTATCACTTTACGGGTTAGCGATTGTACTATAGAAGAAGTGCTGCACAAGATTGAACGTGAATCTGGATTCAGCTTTTTTATAAATAGCAAGAATCTTAACCTTAATCGCCGGGTATCGGTTTCAGCTTCCGAAAAGAATATTTTTCAGGTGTTGGAACAGGTCTTTGCAGGTACAAATGTCGAATATAAAATATTGGATAATAAGATTGTACTGACGGCTAAAGAAACGAAAGTAACTCAACAAAAAACAAAACCCGTTGCAGGTACGGTAAAAGACAAGAATGGCGAACCGCTGATTGGGGTCTCTATTATGGAGAAAGGAACCACTAACGGAACCATTACCGATATCGACGGAAATTATAAACTTGCTACACAGACTACGTCTCCTGTACTTGTGTTTTCTTATGTAGGTTATCAATCTAAAGATGTGCCTGTGACTGGGAATATCGTGAACGTAACCTTGGATGATGCGACTCAAGAATTGAATGAGGTTGTTGTCACAGCTCTCGGTATCCGTAAAGAGGCGAAAGCACTTTCTTATAATGTGCAGGAAGTATCTTCTGATGAAATAGTAGGAGTGAAGGATGCTAACTTTGTAAACAGCTTGTCCGGTAAGATAGCAGGTGTTGTTATCAATTCCAGCTCATCCGGTATTGGCGGTGGAGCTAAAGTTGTGATGCGTGGAGCGAAATCTCTTTCCGGAAATAACAATGCCCTATACGTGATCGATGGTATTCCGATGCCTTCATTGGATACGACACAACCCAAGGATCATTTTACTGGTATGGGGCAGTCGGGTGACGGTGCCTCTATGATTAATCCCGAGGACATTGAAAGTATGTCGGTACTCAGTGGTGCCGCTGCATCTGCTCTTTATGGAAGTGAGGCTGCAAATGGTGTCATTATGATTACCACGAAGAAAGGTACGAAAGATAAATTACGTGTAAGCTACGCCAATAACACTTCATTTTACAATCCGTTTGTAACTCCAGAGTTTCAGAGTACATATGGAGCCACTAGTGGTTCACTTCAAAGCTGGGGGCAGAAACTTGCTCAACCTAGTACATACGATCCATTAGACTTCTATCAAACCGGTTGGAATGAAACAAATTCATTGACTATTAGCAATGGTAATGAGAAAAATCAGACTTTCCTTTCTATGGCTGCCACTAATGCGGAGGGAATTGTACAGAACAACACACTCGACCGTTACAATTTCACAATTCGTAATACGACTAGTATGCTGGACGATAAATTGCGTCTTGACCTTAGTGCTGCTTATATGAATGTTCGTGAACAGAACATGGTTTCTCAAGGTCAATACTTCAATCCGATTGTTGCTACTTATCTGATGTCACCGAGCTATAGTCTTGAAACCTATCAGTTGTTTGAAATGTATGATGAAAGCCGTGGCTTCAAGACACAATACTGGCCTTGGGGCAATATGGGACTTGGCATGCAGAATCCATACTGGATTACTAACCGTGATAATTTTATCAATCATAAAAATCGTTTCCTTGTTAGTGGTGGCCTGAGCTATGATATTGCCAAAGGAATCACTCTCGGTGCGCGTGCTAAGATGGACTATACTTCTGCGATCTATGAGAAGAAATATTCGGCTTCTACCGATGCTATTTTTGCACAAAAGTATGGTGCCTATTATAAGGCAGATGCTTCAACTCGCCAGCTTTATGGTGATGTGATGTTGAATATTGATAAATACTTTGGAGATTTTTCTTTGACAGGTACAGTCGGTGTAAGTATTCAAGATCTTGACTACCAGTATTATAGTGTAGGTGGTGATCTTAACTCTGTAGCAAATAGCTTTACACTCAAGAATCTTAATCAGTCGAATGCGGAATTCGATCAGGATGGTTATCACGATCAGACACAATCTATCTTTGCTACTGCTCAACTTGGTTGGCAGAGTAAACTTTATCTTGATGTGACAGGTCGTATCGACTGGTCATCAGCTTTAGCTTGGACTGAAACAAAGTCGGTGGCATATCCTTCTGTCGGTTTGTCTGCTATTCTTACAGACCTGCTTCCTATTAGGAGTGATGTATTGACATTTTTGAAATTACGCGGTTCTTATAGTGAAGTAGGTAATGCTCCTACACGTTACATTGCATATCAAACTCATCCGTATCAGTCGGGGACTCCTAGTACAACTTCTACTTATCCGAATTCGGACATCAAACCCGAGCGTACTAAAGCGTGGGAAGTTGGTCTACAGTCACGTTTTTGGGGGGATAAGCTGGCACTGAATGTATCTCTTTATAAAACATCAACTTTCAATCAGTTGTTTAATCCTTCATTACCTTCTTCTTCGGGATATTCTTCTATTTACATTAATGGTGGCCAGGTAGATAACAAAGGTATTGAAGCAAGTCTATCTCTTAGTCAGGCACTAGGTCCCGTGGAATGGAATTCAACTCTTACTTATACGATCAATCGCAACAAGATTAAGAAGCTATTGAAACCTACTACATTAAAAGATGGTTTGTTGGTAGAACAAGATATGTTAGATTTGGACGGAGTGGGTAATGTAAAAACTCGTCTTTTTGAGGGTGGATCTGTTGGCGATCTTTATGTGACTGCATTGCGTACTGATGAACATGGATATATTGATGTTGATTATGTGAATAATACGGTATCTGTTGACGGAAATGCCGGTGAAAGAGGAGATGGTTGGATATATGCCGGAAATTCACAAGCCAAATATACAATGGGATGGCGTAACTCTTTCAGTTGGAAAGGATTGACACTTGGCTTCTTGATTAATGCCCGTGTAGGCGGGGTATGTGTATCTATGACACAAGCTTTGATGGACTCTTATGGAACATCGAAAGCTACTGCTGATGCTCGTGATGCCGGTGGTGTGATGATTAACGGTTATTTGGTTCCTGCTGCTCAAAAATATTACCAGACAGTAGGTACAGGTGCCGGTTCTATGTATGTGTATAGTGCTACTAACATTCGTCTTGCGGAACTCTCTTTGGGATATGATGTTCCTGTCACAAAACTTGTACCTTGGATCAAAGGCATGAATGTAGCATTTACCGGACGTAATCTTTTTATGTTCTATTGTAAGGCTCCTTATGATCCGGAGTTGACTGCGAGTACCGGAACTCATTTCAGCGGTATGGATTATTTCATGTTGCCGAGTTTGCGTAACCTTGGTTTCTCTGTTAAACTTAACTTCTAAAGAACTTTGAAGATGAAACAGATTTTGAAATATACAAAATTTATTAGCGGTGCATTCCTTACAGGGAGTTTGCTTTTCACTTCTTGCACCGATCAGTTTGAAAAGTGGAATATCAATCCTAATGAAGTGACACCAGAGCAGATGACGTATGACAACCTGAATACTGGTGCATACTTTACTCAAATGGTAAAAGGGGTATTTATCGTAGGTAAAAGTGCGGATGGTGTAGGTTTGGGCGGAAGATACCAGATCACGGAGATGCTAACCGGTGATATCTTTGCCAGCTATATCGCCAATATAAACACATATAGCTACACCACTTATCATAATGACCACTATGCTCTCTATCGTGATTGGTATAATGCTCCTTTCAATGATGCATATACTAATGTCATGCAGCCGTGGAAATCTATTGTCGAAAAGACGGACGAATCATCTCCGGCAAGAGCGATGGCTACTATTGTAAAGGTTTTAGGAATGAGTCGTATTACTGATATGTACGGCCCTATACCTTATAGTAAGTTCGGTACTTCTATTCAGGTGCCCTATGATAGCCAAAAGGATGTATACTATCAGTTTTTTGATGAATTGGAAGATGCTATTAAAGTGTTGACAGAATATAGTAATGCCAACTCTGCTAACTATATGGAACAGTATGACTATATCTATAGTGGTAACGTAGCCAAATGGATTAAGTTTGCCAACACGCTTCGCCTTCGTTTGGCTATGCGTATTTCTTTTGTGGATAAGACAAAAGCTACAGAAGAAGCTGCTGCTGCCATTGGACATAGCTACGGTTTGATGACTTCTACAAGTGATTCAGCCATTCTTCACCAAATGACTTCTTTCACCTTTACTAATCCATTGTGGGAAGTGAGCGAGAGTTTTCATGATATGCGTATGGGAGCCACGATGGATTGTTATTTGAATGGTTATAATGATCCGCGTCTTTCCAGATATTTCCGGCCGACAGTAAAGAATGGCGGTTATCATGGTGTAAGAAATGGTTTGACCGGAATATCAAAAGATGCTTATAAGGAGGCGGCATCAGGGCTTAATTTTGATGAAAATAGCAATATGCAATGGATGGATGCGGCAGAAGCTTATTTTTTGCTTGCAGAAGCGAAACTAAGACTCGGTCTTGGTTCGGAAACTGTACAAACATATTATGAAGAAGGTATTCGTACTTCATTTTCCTCGAAAGGTGCCACTGGGGCGGATGCTTATATTGCTGATAAAGATAGTCGTCCATTAGAGACATATACCGATCCAACAACCAATCGTGGAACATCAGTGAGCAGCTCTCTTTCTCAAAGAGGCATTGCCTGGGAAGAAGACGTGAGTGAGGAAATCAAATTGGAACGTATTATGATTCAGAAATGGCTCGCTCTTTATCCAGACGGACAAGAGGCATGGAGTGAAATGCGTCGTACCGGCTATCCTGGTTTTGTAAGAATTAGTTCTTACAATTATACGAATGAAGTCAAGAGCAATGAACTTATCAGTCGCTTGAAGTTCCCAACGACAGAATATTCCGATAACAGCCAAAATACGCAAGCAGCCGTATCATTGTTAGGTGGTGGCGGTGACATTGCTGGAACAAGACTTTGGTGGGATGTGAGGAGATAACAACAAGTCTAATAATAAACAATTAATCTGAATATGAGAACAATCAACTATTTATTGACTCTTATAGTAGGGATGGGGGGACTGATGGTCTCGTGTGATACGGATATCGAGTCAGAATCAATTCAGCACCCTTATACTTACAGTGACTTATATTATCAGAATTTGCGTGACTTTAAAGCGAGTGACCATGAAATATCGTTTGGATGGTTTGCGCAATATGGAGCACAGAACTCAATGGGAGTACGTTTTATGGGACTGCCGGACAGCCTTGATATTTGTTCAATGTGGGGAGGTATTCCAGCAAAGGAAAACACTGATATTTGGGAAGAGATACGTTTCGTACAAAAAGTGAAAGGAACCAAAATGCTTGCGGTAGCCATTACACGTATTGATGCAGAAACGGACGATCATGATTTTAAGAAAGCATATAATGAGGCGAAAGCAATGCCGGCTGGTGAAGAACGGACAGCTGCGCTCAATCGTTCTTTTGAGATGTACGCCGAGTATTTTCTCGATCAAGTGTTTTTGAATGATCTTGATGGATTTGATGCTGACTATGAACCGGAAGGGGATTTTTTGAGCGGTACTAACTTTGAGTATTTTTATAAGCATATGGCAAAGTATATGGGACCGAATCCTGATATAACTAAAGAAGAACGTTTGAAGCTTATTGAAGAACGCTACGGTAAGGAAATTGCTTCGCAGGAAGGTATCTGTGACAAAATGCTCAATATCGACCAAACCAGTGCTAATCAAATGGCCAGCCTTGTTCCGTATAGCAATTATTGTTTCTTGCAGGCCTATGGCGGTGGAACTGGAGCCGGTTCGTGGCCGGACGAGAAAGTTGTCTATTGCTGTAATATGGGTGACAATTGGCAAGGTACGATGGAGTCAATGTATAATCAGGCTCGTTATAAACCGGCATCGGGTAGAAAAGGTGGTTTTGGGGCATTCTTTATTCATCGTGATTACAATGTACACGAAAATAATCCGTACCCGTATAAACGTTTTCGTGAATGCATTCAGATTCAAAACCCTGCAATTCATTAATTAATCATTTTAATTAAAGAATAGAAATGAAGAATATAAAAAACATATTTTATGTAGGTATGCTGGCTCTTTGTGCCATGAGTTTTACTGCATGCAGTGACGAAGAGACCTACGACTTTCCAGGAGATCCATATAATCATGTGTATCTTCAAGATAAAGGCGGTACTTTTACATTTGTCCATACTCCGATATCAAGTATTAGTACTTTAGACCTTACGTTACCTTTGTATTGTAACCATAGAGTGACATCTAATTTTATAGCTAAGGTTGAGGTCGATAATTCATTGGTAGCAGCCTACAATGAAGAAAATAATACAGAGTATGCAGAAATTCCTGTATCCTCATTGGTGATGGAAAATACAGAGATCAGATTCGAACAAGGCGGATTGATGTCAGTTAACGAATTGCATATTACAACAAATGAAGCTATCAATGAATTACGTGACGTAAATGGATATTTAATTCCTATTAGGATTACGGCTGTGGAAGGAGAAAATTGTAAAATAGTTGATAAGATGTCTACGACTTACGTAATTGTAAATGTAAAGGAAGATACTGATAATATTTATGATGATGCAGCTGACGAACTGGTGACAGGTACATTGGTAAGTGATCGTAGTGGATGGACGGCGATTGTTCCTGACGGTGCTGATGCTCAAGCTATGTTCACTGAAAGTGATGATTATTGGAGTGGCCGTGCCAGTGCTGCTGGAGAAGAACTTCCTGTTATTATCAACTTTGGAAAGCCATACACTTTTGATGGAATAAGTGCTTCATATTTGTATTATGGTTATTATACGTATGCAAGTTGGACAAAGAGTAGTAAAATTGAGATTAGTGGTGACGGAACAACTTGGGAGGAGGTAGGGATACTTTCTAATACGAATATCATTCAAGTGTTCTATGCTCCTGTTACGGCACAATATCTTAGGATTACAGTGCCTGCTCCGTCAAGTTCTTGGTCGAGTGCGAGCTTTAGCTGTGGTAACTTCAATATTTATGCAAAATAATCTATAGAATGTTATGAAGAAATATACATTATTATCTCTATTTGCTTTGTTGCTCTGTATGACAGGCTGCAAAGAAGGACCGGATTTTGGTGATGCACTGTATGTGACGGGAACATTAACATCATCTAATGTTCGTTTTTTGGTAGATGGTCAGTCGAGTATAGGTCTCACGGTGACATCAACGACTAAAACTGATACGGATGTTAAGATTACCTTACAGCCTAATCCCGGGCTAATTGATGAATTCAATGCATCTACAGGTCGTAATTGTCAACTACCGCCCGAAGGAAGCTATACAGTAGAAGGTACGGAAGTTATTATTGATGCGGGTAAATCGCAATCTTCACAGATTAAGGTGAGTGCAAATTCTGATAAATTGCAGGAAGGAGTTTCTTATTGTTTGCCAGTATCCATTACTTCTGTAGAAGGAGGTGATTTAAAGGTACTGGAAAGTTCGCGTACTGCTTATGTGATGCTTACTAAAGTGATTACCATCAAGGCTGCTTATCTGGCTCGAAAAGGTTGTTTCGACATACCTTCATTTGGTGGGGAAGATAGTCCGGTAAAAGCACTTGGTCAAATGACGTTGGAGATGAAAGTGCTCCCTGTTTCCTTCCCGACTTCTGCTAGTAGTGCAAATGGTATCAGCTCCTTGTGTGGCTGTGAAGAGAATTTCCTTTTCCGTTTTGGCGACGGTGCGGGTAATCCTACTAACAAATTACAATTCGTGAAAGGCTCTATTGGTGCCGCTTCTCATCCGGATAAGAAAGATCATTACGAGTCTTGGGTGGAAAAAGAGTTTGAAACTGGGCACTGGTTGCACTTTGCTGCAGTTTATGACGGTCAATATTTGCGGCTTTACTTGGATGGCGAACAGATTCACTTTGTAGAAACCAGAAATGGTGGTACTATTAACTTGAGTATGGCTTATGATGGACATACATGGGAAGATACATTTGCTATCGGTCGTTCTGCGGGTTATGCACGCTTTTTTGACGGTTATATCAGTGAATGTCGTGTATGGAATGTGGCTCGTACTACAGCCGAACTTGAAGACGGTATTTGTTATGTCGATCCGACAAGTGAAGGCTTAATCTCTTACTGGCGTTTCGACGGTGAAACACAGGAAGACGGTACTGTGCTCGATATGACAGGGCATGGACACAATGCCAAACCGTACGGTGATATCACTTATGTAGACAATCAAAAATGCCCGTTCTAAAATAAGGGATAATTAGATTTGAATATTTACTAAAAGAGGCATCCTGTTTTGCGTAGTGGAATAGGGATGCCTCTTTTTCTAAAAACATACTCACTATGATAAAAACATATTTGTCTTTTCTTGTGGTAGTACTAAACACATTTATAGTGTTATTTGCTCAACAATCATGCGGTTTTCCCTATAAAAATCCGACTTTACCCGTAGAAACAAGAGTTGCGGATTTACTATCCCGTATGACATTAGAAGAGAAAGTCGGTCAACTCCTTTGTCCTTTGGGTTGGGAGATGTATGAAATCAAAGGTAACGATGTACTCCCTTCTGATAAATTCAAACAATTTATAAAAGACAGAAATGCCGGAATGCTATGGGCAACCTATCGTGCTGATCCGTGGACAAAGAAAACATTAGCAACCGGACTGAATCCCGCATTGGCTGCAAAGGCAGGAAATGCCTTGCAAAAGTATGTGATGGAGAATACCCGTTTGGGGATCCCCTTATTCCTGGCAGAAGAAGCGCCGCACGGTCACATGGCGATTGGCACAACCGTTTTTCCTACCGGAATCGGGATGGCTGCAACTTGGTCACCCCAACTGATAAATGAGGTAGGTAAAGCAATCGGCAAAGAGATACGTCTTCAAGGCGGACATATCAGCTATGGACCTGTACTCGATTTAGCCCGTGATCCCCGTTGGTCTCGCGTGGAAGAAACTTTTGGCGAAGACCCTGTATTGACGGGTGAAATAGGAAAAGCGATGGTGGCAGGATTAGGTAGTGGAGATTTGTCACGTCCATACAGCACGCTGGCTACTCTCAAACACTTCCTCGCTTACGGTATCTCGGAAAGCGGACAGAACGGGAATCCCTCTTTTGCAGGTATGCGTGAACTGCATGAAAACTTTCTGCCACCATTTGGACAAGCTATCAACGCCGGAGCATTATCTGTAATGACTTCGTATAATTCGATGGACGGTACCCCTTGTACAGCCAATCATTATCTCCTGACCGAACTTCTACGGGATGACTGGAAATTTAAAGGGGTTGTCGTTTCCGATCTATACAGTATCGAAGGCATTCATCAAAGCCATTTTGTTGCTTCTACAATGAAAGAGGCGGCTGTAATGGCCTTATCTGCCGGAGTCGATATTGATCTTGGAGGCGATGCCTATATGAATCTTATGGATGCGGTGAACCGGAAGGAAATAAGTAAAGAAATCCTTGATGCAGCTGTGAGTCGTGTACTTCGATTAAAATTCGAGATGGGATTGTTTGAAAATCCTTATGTGGATCCCGGAAAAGCGAAGAAAGAAGTTCGTAGCAAAGAATACGTTGCTCTGGCACGCCAAGTGGCACAAGCCTCGATCACCTTATTGAAAAATGAACACTCGCTGCTTCCATTAGACAGGAGTATGAAAGTTGCACTGATCGGACCTAATGCCGATAACCGCTATAATATGTTAGGAGATTACACCGCTCCGCAGGAAGAAGAAAATGTAAAGACCGTATTGGATGGAATCAGAGCAAAACTTTCTTCCTCACAGGTGGAATATGTGAAAGGCTGTTCCATTCGTGATACCGTGACGTCTGATATTGAACAAGCTGTTGCAGCCGCCCAGCGTTCCGAAGTCGTTATTGCTGTGGTAGGAGGCTCCAGTGCCCGTGATTTCAAAACCAGTTATAAAGAAACAGGTGCGGCCATTGCTGATGAAAAGACAATCAGCGATATGGAATGTGGTGAAGGCTTCGACCGGGCAACGCTTTCTTTATTAGGAAAACAACAGGAATTACTCAAAGCCTTGAAAGCTACCGGAAAACCATTAATAGTAGTTTACATTGAAGGGCGTCCTTTGGATAAAAACTGGGCGTCAGAAAATGCAGATGCACTGCTGACGGCCTATTACCCGGGACAAGAAGGGGGGAATGCCATTGCTGATGTTTTATTCGGTGAATTTAATCCGGCAGGACGATTACCATTCTCTGTGCCCCGTTCCGTCGGACAGGTTCCGGTATACTATAATAAGAAGGCTCCCCAAAGCCATGACTATGTAGAAATGTCAGCTTCTCCACTTTATTCTTTCGGATATGGCTTGAGCTATACCACTTTTGAATATTCAGATTTACATCTGTCGGCTCTGACACCACACTCTTTCGAAGTTTCATGTAAAATCCGGAACACCGGAAAGTACGATGGTGAAGAAGTTGTTCAACTTTATTTGAGAGATGAATATGCTTCAGTAGTGCAACCGTTGAAGCAATTGAAACATTTTGCACGCCTCTTTTTGAAGTGTGGAGAAGAACAGGAAGTGAAGTTTATTTTGTCCGAAGAGGATTTTGCACTTGTCGATCGGAATTTGAAAAGGGTGGTAGAACCGGGAACTTTCCAAGTAATGATCGGTGCTGCTTCTGATGACATCAGATTGCAGACGAAAGTGGAGATAAAATAGGAGATACCCTCTATTCATCTATGAAACAAAAATATCAAATTTAGATCTCACAGTGATTTGCATCTGTTTTATTGTCAAATTGTCAATATAATATCTAAACGGATGAATATCAGGTAGCTACTGTCTGACAATAGCCACTGAAAACAGGCTGACAATAAAAGATATCAACTTTTATTGTCAGCCTTGCTTTTGTATCTTATAATATCTTTACTACCTGATAGACAGTACCTTTATAAGTATGTTTCGAGCTAATTCCGCACTTTTGAAGCATTCTCCCGAAATGATATACTTTGTTGTCGGACAATGAAATACCGCTTTTCTTCTTCTTCAAGTAATTCAGTATTTCTACCGGAGTAAAGAATTCACCTTCCTCTTCCGCTTGTGGAGCCCTAAAGTATTGATAAAACAGTTGGAGCATAGCCGGTGTTTGCTCAAACTCCCGGTTGTTCTCGGTCATAATCTGCTCGTCTTCACTATTAAACCAGTAACGCTCACCATGAGAAATTTCGTGCATGGCTTGCGCGTAAAGCTGCTCATAATCTATCGGCTGTGTAGTGTCGATGTTTCCTGTCACTTCAATACAGATGAAGCGACGGCTCCCCGAAGGGTCGGTCAACAGATCCTTCTGATTGCTTGTACCGATAAATGAAGCATACCGTTGTAACTCAAGCACCGAGCGGCCATGTGGTTTTCGAAGGTTGACCACCGGTTTTTGGAGAATATGTTTCAGAAACCCCTGTTGGGTCAGCGTAATCTGATCGAACTCATCAATGTTGATGAGCGCAAAACGATTCAGATACAGTTCCGCATCCCGTTTCTGGCTGAAATCAATACTGTCCGTATAGTAAGCCCGGAGTGCAGGCGGAATCATTTCACGGCAAAAAGTAGATTTATGAGTTCCTTGTGCTCCCACTAATATAGGTGATGTACTATTGGCATACATTTTATTTACTCCTCTCCAATGCGAAACCATATTCAAGAACCAGCGATGAAAAAGTAATTCCCAATGCGGATTATTGCAGGGAACCCTGTTGGCTAACGCATGGATACGGTCTTTCCCATCCCAATGTGGCAGGTGAAACAGAAACTCCTCTAGCGGATTATAGATAGGCACACGGTTGGAGTGCAAGTAACGGTCTATGTCCCTGTCCCATACCCCGATTCCTTCGGATTGCGCATCCAGCATAATGCTGTTTTGTGCCCGTTTGTCGATGGGATGGAAATAGAACCGGAACGAGAAACGCTCCCGGTATTCCACCTCTCCGATCTGCGTATTGTAACGGAACTCATAACGGCGGTTCATAAATTCATCCATTTGCAGGCTAAGGCGTTGCTCTTTGGTCAGACAGTTGCTTTTCGGCACTCCCTTACATTCCTTATATACGTTTCTTATCATTTCACGTACCAGCATTGGATTCTTTCTTTTGTTGTAACGGATGATGGTGCGTCTGGTTGCCTCCTCTTCCGGAATGCCTGAGTAGTAGCAGTTCTTGGCAAGCGGGACTATTAATATTTGCAAATCATCATCCCGATGCCAGGCTTGGTCCATTTCTTCAAAGGTCTTTCGCAATGCTGCTTCATAAAGCAGTGCCACTGTATCCTCCGTATCATATCCCGGCAGGGCACGATTCAATGGCGATGCTTCTGTGCTCGATTTCTCATGATAAGTCATCTCGCCGGGCATACCGATAGGTTGTGAAAGATAGAAAGGAACAGGAGTGGGGCGATAAATCAAGTCCGGATCATAGCTAAGACGTGAGAACTGTTCCAGTTTCGGCTCTTTTAGCAGAATATTGAAAGGAAGTTGAGGCTGATAACATTTGATGGCTAGGCGATAGGCATGTGCCTGAAACACTTCGGCCTCTTCCGCTGTTTGCGGCAAAGTGCCGTCCGGTCGGGTGAAGCAAGTCCATATCTTGACACTTTTGCCGCTTGCTCCCATGAAAGCCAGCATTGTCTGAGGAAGTTCGGCAGCCTTTTGCTTCACAATCTCCACTTCTGTTTTTCCGGCTAACGGACCGACGGTCAGTTCTACAATCCCATTGTAGGTTTTCATTTGCCTCACTCCGTTCACTCGCCCGAAAGCTGCGGCAGGAATCACTCGCGGCAATTTGCTAGTGAGTGAACAAGGTTCGTCGGGCAGAACAAAATGCAGGGCTTGGCGTAGTTCGGATACCGGGCGGAGCTTGGTCTCTCTTTTCATTTTTTCTATCAACAGGTCGATGTTTACCACACTTAATGCTTCCGTATCTCCATTTTCCCTGATTTGTGTAATTTTCATTTCTATTTATCTTAAATTTTATAGAGTTGTAAGTGTTTGTTTATAGGTTTCAAAGGTACGGATAAGGTGCTTGTAAAACAAGCTATTTGGCTTTTATCATGATAAAGAATAAGCTTTTGGAGGATGAGAAGCGGATATACTTCCACTATCACACGGATGTATTTCCATTTGTGTGCCGATATAGTTCCGCTAAGGTATCAGTGTCTTTAGTTTGTCACGGCCGTGGTGAGATCTTCTCACAGCCGTGGTAGGAACTCATCACAGCCGTGGAGAGATCTAACCACGGCCGTGACAAATTGGCAATGTCAGTGCATTAGTATAAATGAATAGGCTGACAATAGAAGTTCTAGCTTCTTATTGTCAGCCTATTGTCAGGGCTTATTGTCAGCAGGTAAGCGGTTGATAATCATTGCGCTATTCAAGAAAAGACGTCAGCTGACAATAAAAACCTTCAAATTAATATGTAAATCTAAAACCTAATGAAACCTTTCTACTTGTAATAATAATCAAAATCTTTAATAATATAATAGTGTGTGCTTGATTTTACTGCGGCAAAGATAAGGCAGAAAAATAAAATAGAAGTGTAATTTTGTTTCATATATGGTATACAAATGATTCATTGAATCAGGATTTCTATTAATTGGTCAGTTTGTATCATTGTTCACAAAAGAAATCCTCCTTCACTTGCCTAAAGACAGTTGAAGGAGGATTTTATCGATGAATAGGGTTCTTTTTACCTACTTCTCATCATTCTTACGAATTTCTACGCGACGAATCTTACCGCTGATTGTCTTCGGAAGTTCATCGACAAATTCAATCACACGCGGATACTTATAAGGAGCAGTCACTTTTTTTACATGATTCTGCAATTCCTTAATCAGTTCTTCACTTGCACGGGCTTTGTAGTCTTTCGAAAGAACAATCGTAGCTTTTACTACCTGTCCGCGAATTTCGTCCGGTACACCGGTGATAGCACATTCAATGACTGCCGGATGCGTCATCAACGCGCTTTCTACTTCGAACGGGCCGATACGATAACCGGAACTTTTGATAACATCGTCCGCACGGCCTACAAACCAGAGATAACCGTCTTCATCTTTCCAGGCAACGTCACCGGTGTAGTAGATACCGTCATGCCAAGCTTCGCGAGTACGTTCCGCATCACGATAGTACTCTTTGAAGAGACCGATGGGTTTACCTTTGCTGGTGCGGATTACGATTTGTCCTTGTTCTCCGGCTTCAACGGAACGACCTTCGTGGTCTATCAAGTCAACGTCATATTGAGGATTCGGCAGTCCCATGCTTCCCGGTTTCGGTTCCATCCATGGCATCGTGGCGACGGTCAGTGTTGTTTCAGTCTGCCCGAAACCTTCCATTAGTTTGATACCTGTCAATTTTTTGAAGGTATCGAATACGGCCGGATTCAATGCTTCGCCTGCAATGGTGCAATATTTGAGTGAGGACAAGTCGTATTTCGTCAGGTCTTCATGAATCAGGAAGCGGAAAATGGTGGGAGGTGCGCAAAGTGAAGTGACATGATAGTCGTGTATCTTTTGCAGGATATCTCCGGGAGTAAATTTCTCGTGGTCATAAACGAAGATATTCGCTCCGGCAATCCATTGTCCGTAGAGCTTTCCCCAAACAGCTTTTCCCCAACCGGTATCGGCGATGGTAAGATGGAGGCTTTCCTCATTCAGATTGTGCCAGAAACTACCGGTTACGATATGTCCCAACGGATAGGTAAAGTCATGTGCTACCATTTTGGGTTCGCCGGTCGTGCCGGAAGTAAAATACATCAGTGAGATGTCATCATTGGTATTGGCATGGCGGGGACGTACGAACGGAGCGGCATTCTCAATTCCCTGATGGAAATCTTCGAAACCTTCGGGAATCTCAGGACCGACGCTGACCAGCTTCTCCACAGTGGGACAGTCGGGCATAGCCTCCTTGATATGTTGGAGAATCACTCCTTCACCGGCAGCCACAATCATCTTGATATCAGCGGCGTTGCAACGGTAGACTATATCTTTCTTTGTCAGCAGGTGAGTGGCGGGAATGACGGTCGCTCCCAGTTTATGAAGTGCGATAATGCTATACCAAAATTCATAGCGACGTTTTAAAATCAGCATTACCATATCCCCGCGTCCGATCCCCAGACTTTGGAAATAAGAAGCCGTCATATCCGTATAACGTTTCATGTCGGCAAATGAGAACTGTCGGCTTTCGCCTTTGTCGTTTGTCCAAAGCAGGGCTTTCTTGTCGGGTTGCTCGGCAGCCCAAGCATCCACTACGTCATAACCGAAGTTGAAATTCTCCGGGACGTTTATTTTTAAGTTCTTGATGAAATCCTCTTGTGAGGCAAAGTTAGTCTTTGCTAAAAATCTTTCTATCATGATATTGTTACATAATTACAGCCAGAAAACGTACCGTTTTGCCGTCGAGCGCTTTCATGCCATGTGGAAGTTTGGAGTTAAAATAAATGCTGTCTCCTTGATTAAGGATAATTTCTTTCCCTTCGATGTTGATAAGCATACGACCTTCAATCACAAGGTTGAATTCTTGTCCGTTGTGCTTGTTGTAATGAATCGGCTCGTCATCACCTTTCGGCTCAACGGTCACAATGAAGGGATCGGCGGTGCGGTTCATGAATCCGGAAGCCAATGACTGGTATTTGTAGGCTTTCGTACGTTCTATACTGACACCTTTGCCTGCACGGGTTACGAAATAACTGCTCATCTTGGGCTCCTCACCGAACATCAGCGCATCAAGGGCTATGTTATAAGTGCGGGCTATCTTTTGCAGCATACTGACGGAGATGTCATAGTCGCCTGTTTCTGCGAGCCGGTATTCTTCGGCGGATATGTCACTGTCGCGGGCGATGTCCTCAGCGGTCAATTCCAACACATCCCGCAATCCACGGAGACGTTCTGCTATTTGTCTAATCTGATCATTCATGTTATTTAGTGATTAGTTTGTTAGTGATTAATGATTTGCAGCAGCCATTATTTGCTGGCCTTCATGGCTTTAATGATAGCGGAGGTGAAACCGTTATGTTCCAGCTCGTTGATTCCTTTGATGGTGATTCCTCCCGGAGTAGTCACTTTGTCGATTTCCACGCTGGGATGAGTGTCATTATTCAGAATCAATGAGGCGGCTCCTTTCAGAGATTGTGCCACCATAGTCATGGCGTCTTTCGGACGGATACCCATTTCGATACCCGCTTGCATGGCTGCCTGAACGTATTTCAGAACGTATGCGATACCGCAGGAAGCCAACGCCGTAGCGGCTGTTATTTTGTCTTCGGGGATAAGCATGACTGTGCCCATCTCGCTGAATAGCCGGAGGATGAACTTGTCTTGTTCGTCATTTGTATTGCGGGCAGCAACGAGTGTCATACTTTCCAGTTCACTGATGGCGGTGTTAGGGATGAGGCGGAACATCGGCATTTCTGGTACTACCACATAATGTGCCAGCTCTTCAAAACTGATTCCTGCGGCTACGGATATAAGTATCTGCTTGCCCTTCAGCTTCAACTCGCGCATTACCGGCTGCATAAACCAAGGCTTTACGGCGAGGATAACGATGTCCGCTCCCGTTGCCGCTTCCGCGTTATTGTGAGTTGTAGAGATGTTCGGAAATTCTTTCTTCAGCTGTTCCAGCTTGCCGGCGCTGGGGTTGGATACGATAATGTCCGAATCTTCTATCAGACTTCCTTTTGCCAGACCACGGGCGATAGAACCACCCATGTTGCCTGCACCGATAATAGCTATTTTCATACGACGCTTGTTTTTAATGAATTGTTACAGACAAAGGTAACGGTTAATTGCGAAAAAACAAAAAGCAGCCCGGATAAGAAATAAAATTCTGAGGTAGGCTGCTTTTTATCGTTGGCTGTTTATTAATCAATATGAGCGGTTAGAGTACTTTTTTGAACCGGGCGAGGAATTCGTCGGCCTCCTCCATACTGAGACAGAGAGGGGGAAGCAGGCGAAGTACATTCGTGCCGCTTGCGCCGGTAAATACATGTTCGTCATAAATGAGACGGCTACGCAACTCTTTGATCGGTTCTTCAAATTCGAGTCCGATCATGAGTCCGCATCCGCGCACTTCTTTGATTTGCGGGAATTTCTTAAGTTCTTGCAGCAGGTAGTTACCAACCTTAGCCGCATTCTCTACGAGATTCTCCTGTTCGATGACGTCCATTACGGCAAGAGCCGCAGAACAAGCGAGGTGGTTTCCGCCAAAAGTCGTTCCCAATTGTCCGTATACAGGTTTGAACATCGGGCTGATTAAGACGCCTGCCATCGGGAAACCATTTCCGATCCCTTTGGCTACAGTGATGATATCCGGCTTGATGTCACAATATTGATGGGCAAAGAATTTACCGCTACGTCCGTATCCGCTCTGAATCTCGTCGAGAATCAGTATCGTTCCAGTTTCGCTGCAGGCTTTGCGGAGTTCCTGCATAAATTCAACGGTCGGTATCTTGATACCGCCTACCCCTTGAATCCCTTCAATGATCACAGCACAGGTATCTCCTTTTGACAATTCTTGCTTCATCGCGTCGATGTCGTTCAGAGGGAGATAGGTCACGTGACCGTTATTGTTGATAGGTGCGATGATCGACGGATTGTTGGTGGCTTCTACCGCCAGAGACGTACGGCCGTGAAACGCCTTGTTGAAGGAAACGATTTTGGTACGTCCGTTATGGAACGAAGCCAATTTCAGAGCGTTCTCATTGGCTTCCGCGCCACTGTTGATAAGAAACAGGCTGTAGTCCTCGTAGCCGGAGATTTTTCCCAATCGTTCGGCTACCTGTTGTTGCAGCTTGTTGATGACGGAGTTTGAATAGAAACCCAAGTTTGCTACTTGGCTACTGACCATTTCTACATAGTGCGGATGTGCGTGTCCGATGGAGATAACGGCATGACCTCCGTAAAGGTCCAGATATTCCGTGCCGTTTTCATCCCAAACGTGACAACCCTTCCCTTTGACTATGTTGATATTATATAAAGGATATACGTCGAATAATTTCATAATTCTGTTATTTTTAAAAAGCACTCGGCTTCAAACGTAGACCTACGGTTTCTTCCAGATTGAACATCAGGTTCATGTTATGAACAGCTTGTCCGCTGGCGCCTTTTAGCAAGTTGTCGATACAAGAGATAATCAATAGCTTGTCGCCATGCTTTTCCAGATGTATCAGACATTTATTAGTATTGACGACTTGTTTCAAGTCAATATTCTTGTCTACGATGTGTACAAAGGAGTCTTTGGCATAATATTCTTCATACATACGGACAATCTCTTCCTGTGATACTTTGGTCTTTACTACCAGAGTGGCAAAGATACCGCGTGGAAAGTCGCCCCGGTACGGGATGAAATTAATCTCTGCATCGAAGCTGTTCTGCAATTGCTTGAGTGACTGCTTGATTTCCGGCACGTGCTGGTGTTCGAATGCTTTGTACACACTCATATTATTGTTTCTCCAGCTGAAATGACTGGTAGCTCCCGGTTTTACGCCGGCTCCGGTACTTCCTGTAATGGCATTTACCATCACGTCGTCTGTCAACATCAGATTCTTGGCTAGCGGAAGCAAGCCAAGCTGGATACAGGTTGCAAAACAACCGGGATTGGCTACGTGCTTCGCCGTACAGGTGGCGCGGCGGTTCAGTTCCGGCAGTCCGTAGATGAAGTCATGATCGTCACTTTTGATGCGGTAATCCATGGAAAGGTCGATAATCTTCAAGTCTTCCGGTATGTTATGGCTTTCCATGAATTTCTTTGTGTCACCGTGGGCAGTACAGAAGAAGAGAACATCGATTTCGTCCAAAGGCAATTGATCGGTGAATCTCAGATCTGTCTCACCGTACAATCCTTCATGTACGTCGGTAATTTTGTTTCCGGCATTACTGCTGCTGTTGATAAATACGATTTCGGTTTCCGGATGGTTGAGTAGCAGACGGATTAATTCGCCTGCTGTATATCCTGCGCCACCAATGATTCCTGCTTTAATCATATCTCTTCGTCTTTATGGTTATTATAGTAAACACGCAACGGAGTAGAAGTCACTTTGATAAAGCCTTTGGCGTCTTCAGCCGTCCAGCCTTTCTGCATCTCACCGTATTCTCCGAATTTAGTCTTAACAAGGTCATCTTCGGATTCTACGCCTACGGTAGAGAAAGAAAGCGGACGAAGTTCGAGGATAGCCGTACCGTTTACGTTGCGTTGACTTTCCTGCAACATCGCTTCGATATCACGCATGACAGGTTCCAAATACTGGCTTTCGTGCAGGAACATACCATACCAGTTGGCTACCTGATCTTTCCAATATTGTTGCCATTTGCTCAATGTATATTTTTCGAGGAAACGGTGAGCACCGATAATCAACATCGGAGCGGCAGCTTCGAATCCTACGCGGCCTTTGATACCGATAATCGTGTCACCTACGTGCATATCACGGCCGATGCCGTAAGCTGCGCCAATCTCTTCCACTTTCTGGATAGCCTTGATCGGGTCGTCAAACTTCTCGTCGTTGACAGCCTTCAGTTCGCCTTTCTCGAAAGTCAGACGGAGCTGCTCGCTTCCTTCTTTCTGAACGTGTTTCAAGTAAGCCGATTCCGGCAGTCCTTGTGCGGAATCAAGAATCTCACCGCCACAAATGGAAGTACCCCAAAGGCCTACGTTATAAGAGTATTTCAGTTTGGTGAAGTCTGCGCTGAAACCATGCTTGTTCAGATAGTCTATTTCCTCCTGGCGGCTCAATGCCATATCACGGGTTAATGTGATAATCTCCACGTTCGGTGCCAGCACTAAGAAAGTCATGTCGAAACGGATCTGGTCGTTACCTGCTCCGGTAGAACCGTGAGCGATGGCGTCCGCACCGATTTCATTGGCATAGCGTGCAATTGCCAATGCCTGGAAGATACGTTCGGAACTTACTGAGATAGGGTAAGTGCCGTTGCGCAGTACATTACCGAAAACCATGTATTTCAGACTCTTCTCGTAGTATTCCTGAGTGACGTCCAACGTTACATATTTCACAGCTCCCAGTTTGTAGGCGTTCTCTTCGTTCGTCTTTAGTTGTTCTGCGCTGAAACCGCCTGTATTGGCACAAGCTGCATATACTTCGTAACCTTTTTCTTTGGCGAGGTACATGACGGTGAACGATGTGTCCAGTCCGCCGCTGAATGCCACCACTACTTTTTTCTTCTTTTCTTCCATAGTGTGTATATTTTAAATGTTATTTCTTTCTTGTTCTTTTTTTATGTTCCGTGGGTCTGTCGGATCGTACAGCATGGCTGTGCAGATACAGAACTTACGGTTCTTGGCAACCAATATGTCGTGGTTGATACATCCTTCACATCCTTTCCAGAAAGCTTCGTCGTCTGTCAGCTCGTTGAAAGTGACAGGAACGTAGCCCAGTTCCGTATTCATCTTCATTACGGCCGCACCGGAAGTCAGACTGAATATTTTCGCTTTCGGCCATCGGAGGCGTGCCAGTTGGAAAGAAGCCTGTTTGATACGTTTTGCCAGTCCCAAACCACGGAAATCCGGATGAACGATCAGACCGGAAGTTGCTACATATTGCTTGTTCCCCCATGATTCGATGTAGGTAAATCCGGCAAATGTCTCTCCACAAAGTGCGATAATCGCTTTTCCTTCTTTCATTTTTGTCGCTACGTATTCGTGGGTACGTTCTGCGATTCCTGTTCCGCGTACTGCGGCAGCCTTTCTGATAGTGTCCAAAATAGTGTCAACGTAAACCTCGTGTGAGGCGTCGGCTACCATAACATCTATTTGCTGAGTGTCCATTTCTTTATTATATAATATAGGTATAGTTATTCGATATTCGGGATGACGACTGCCAAAAGCTGGCGTATCTTGCTTGGGGTAACTCCTTCACGCAAAACTAACATGATTGTGTCGTCACCGGCAATGGTTCCCAGAATGTCACTGAACTCATTGTTGTCAATGTCGTATGCCATGCTGCTTGCATAGCCGGGACGGGTACGGATGACGGCAATGTTGCCGGAGAAATGTAAAGAGATAAATCCGTTGCTGCGCAACATTTCACCGGCGCTTTGGTCGGTGGAACGTTTATACATGATGTTGTTGGGCAATACATATACATACTTTCCGTTCATACTGGCAGCCTTGGCTACTTTCAGTTGTTTCAAGTCGCGGGAGAGGGTGGCCTGTGTCAGTTCGTAGCCTTCACGGTTCAACTCTTGCAGCAGTTCTTCCTGTGAACCGAGCTCCTTGCTTGAGATAATCATTTTGATGGCATCTAACCGATTTGCTTTCTTCTTCATTGTATATTTATTCTAAGAATGGCGCAAAAGTATGCAATATTTCGGAGAAAAGATGCATAAAACCAAAGTTTTTTTGCATAAAAGTGAAAAATATGCTAAACGGTGAGAGCCTGCTTTTTTTGTTTTGTGTCAAAATGTATACCCTTTCAATCAAAATACATAAGGAAAGGGAGGAGGGAATCGCCTATCTTTGCCATGTAGGTAAATGGATACCTTAAATATATAGACAGAATACCATGAAACAAAACTTTTTTGCAGTCGACCTGGGCGCAACGAGCGGCCGTACAATCTTAGGAACTTTCATCGAAGGCGGATTAAATCTGGAAGAGATTAATCGTTTTCCTAATCATCTGATTGAGGTGGGTGGTCATTTCTATTGGGATATTTATGCATTATATCGCCATATTATTGACGGACTGAAGTTGGTTGCCCACCGCGGTGAATCTATAGCCTCTATCGGTATTGATACTTGGGGGGTGGATTTTGTGTGTGTCGGAAAAGACGGAAACCTGCTCCGTCAGCCATACGCGTATCGTGATCCGCACACGGTGGGAGCACCGGAAGCCCTTTTTTCACGTATATCCCGTAGTGACGTTTACAGTAAAACGGGAATTCAGATAATGAATTTTAATTCACTTTTTCAGTTGGATACTTTACGCCGTAACCATGACAGTGCATTGGAGGCGGCAGATAAGATTCTGTTTATGCCGGATGCGTTGAGTTATATGCTTACCGGAGAAATGGTGACGGAATATACGATTGCTTCGACAGCACAGCTGGTGAATGCGCAGACACGGCGTCTGGAACCGGAGTTGCTGAAAGCGGTTGGACTGAGTGAGAAGAATTTCGGTCGTTTTGTATTCCCGGGCGAGAAAGTCGGGGTATTGACGGAGGAAGTACAAAAAATAACAGGACTGGGGGCAATACCTGTCATTGCAGTAGCCGGTCACGATACGGGTTCTGCGGTTGCCGCCGTTCCGGCATTAGACCGTGACTTTGCATATTTGAGTAGCGGAACTTGGTCACTGATGGGAGTTGAGACTGATAGTCCGGTGATTAATGCTGAAACGGAGGCGTTGAACTTTACCAATGAAGGTGGCGTGGAAGGAACCATCCGTCTGTTGAAGAATATCTGTGGAATGTGGTTGTTGGAACGTTGCCGTCTGAATTGGGGGGATACAAGTTATCCTGAATTAATCAGTGAGGCGGATACGTGTGAACCGTTCCGTAGTTTGATTAATCCGGATGATGATTGCTTTGCAAATCCTGCTGATATGGAAAAAGCCATTATTGAATATTGCCGGGTTACCGGACAACCGGTTCCGGAGAAACGAGGACAAGTGGTGCGTTGTATCTTTGAAAGTCTGGCTTTGCGTTATCGTCAGGTTTTGGAAAATCTGCGTTCACTCTCTCCACGACCTATAGAAACATTGCACGTGATTGGCGGAGGTAGTCGGAATGACTTGCTGAATCAGTTTACGGCCAATGCTATCGGAATTCCTGTGGTGGCAGGACCGTCTGAGGCGACAGCCATCGGTAATGTGATGATTCAGGCTATGGCGGCAGGTGAAGCAACGGATGTTGCCGGTATGCGCCGGTTGATCCATAGCTCTATTCCGTTAAAAACTTATCAGCCGCAGGATACGGAAGCATGGGATGCGGCTTATATCCACTTTAAAAATTGTGTTCGATAATTAATTAGATAACCGACAGAATAATCATTTTAATAAAAGAATATCATGAAAAAAGAAGAACTGATTCAGAAAGCGTATGAAATTGCTGCGGAACGTTATGCGGCAGTAGGTGTAGACACCGAGAAAGTTTTGGAAACTATGCAGGATTTTCACCTGTCACTCCACTGTTGGCAGGCTGATGATGTGACTGGATTTGAAGTGCAGGCAGGTTCATTGACCGGAGGTATCCAGGCAACCGGTAATTATCCGGGCAAAGCTCGTAACATTGATGAGTTGCGTGCCGACATCTTGAAAGCCGCTTCTTATATTCCAGGTACTCACCGCTTGAACTTGCATGAGATTTACGGAGATTTCCAAGGCAAGGTGGTTGACCGCGATCAGGTAGAACCGGAACACTTCAAGAGTTGGATTGAATGGGGTAAGGAGCATAACATGAAGCTTGACTTCAACTCTACTTCTTTCTCTCATCCGAAATCGGGCGATTTGTCACTCTCCAACCCTGATGAAGGTATCCGCCAGTTCTGGATTGAACATACCAAACGCTGTCGTGCTGTTGCGGAGGAAATGGGTAAGGCACAGGGTGATCCGTGTATTATGAACCTTTGGGTACATGACGGAAGCAAGGATATCACTGTAAACCGTATGAAGTATCGTGCGTTGCTGAAAGATTCTTTGGATCAGATCTTTGCTACAGAATATAAGAATATGAAGGATTGCATCGAATCTAAGGTGTTCGGTATCGGTCTGGAAAGCTATACGGTAGGTTCCAACGATTTCTATATCGGTTACGGTGCTTCTCGCAATAAGATGATCACTTTGGATACCGGTCACTTCCACCCGACAGAAAGTGTAGCTGATAAAGTATCTTCATTGTTGCTTTATGTTCCCGAACTGATGTTGCACGTAAGCCGTCCGGTTCGTTGGGATTCAGACCACGTTACTATTATGGATGATCCGACAATGGAACTGTTCAGCGAAATCGTTCGTTGCGGTGCTTTGGACCGTGTACATTATGGTCTTGACTATTTCGACGCTTCCATCAACCGTATCGGTGCATACGTGATCGGCAGCCGTGCTGCACAGAAATGTATGACCCGCGCTTTGCTCGAACCGATTGCGAAATTGCGTGAATATGAAGCAAACGGACAGGGATTCCAGCGTCTGGCTTTGCTTGAAGAAGAAAAAGCGTTGCCTTGGAATGCTGTTTGGGATATGTTCTGCTTGAAGAACAATGTTCCTGTAGGTGAAGATTTCATTGCAGAAATCGAAAAGTACGAAGCCGAAGTAACTTCTAAACGATAAGTTATGGATATTTTAATCGGCTTGTTGATTATAGCCATCGGTAGCTTTTGCCAGTCCAGTTCATATGTACCTATTAAAAAGGTAAAGGAGTGGAGCTGGGAAAGCTTCTGGTTGATACAAGGTGTATTTGCCTGGTTGGTGTTCCCATTCTTGGGTTCACTGCTGGGCGTACCGCAAGGAGGCAGTCTGCTCGACTTGTGGGGAGCGGGAGGTGCCGGTATGAGCATCTTTTATGGTATATTGTGGGGAGTAGGAGGATTGACTTTCGGACTTTCCATGCGTTATCTGGGGGTTGCGCTAGGGCAGAGTATCTCGTTGGGTACTTGTGCCGGTTTCGGAACTCTTCTTCCGGCTCTTTTTGCAGGCACAAATTTGTTTGAAGGTAACGGGTTGATTCTGTTGTTGGGTGTTTGCATCACATTGGCGGGTATCGCTATTATCGGCTATGCCGGTAGCTTGCGTGCACAAAACATGAGTGAAGAAGAAAAACGTGCTGCCGTAAAAGACTTTGCGCTGACAAAAGGGTTGTTGGTTGCCCTCCTTGCCGGTGTCATGAGCGCTTGCTTTGCCTTGGGGTTGGATGCGGGAACTCCTATCAAGAATGAGGCTCTAGCCGGTGGAGTAGAAGGGCTTTATGCCGGTCTTCCGGTAATCTTTCTGGTTACTCTTGGCGGATTTCTGACGAATGCCGCTTATTGTCTGCAACAGAATGTGGCTAATAAGTCAATGGGTGACTATGCCAAAGGAAAAGTGTGGGGCAATAATCTGGTGTTCTGCGCCTTGGCAGGTGTGTTGTGGTATATGCAATTCTTCGGATTGGAAATGGGTAAAAGTTTCTTGACAGAAAGTCCTGTATTGTTGGCTTTTTCCTGGTGTATACTGATGGCCTTGAATGTAACTTTCAGTAATGTTTGGGGAATCATTTTGAAGGAATGGAAAGGAGTATCAAATAAGACTATAACTGTGCTGATAGCTGGTCTGATCGTACTTATCTTCTCATTAGTGTTCCCAAATTTGTTTTAAAATTTATAGGTACGGATTACAGAGATTACGCAGTTTTTTATAACTTGCGGCGAAATCTATGTAATCCGTATACAATTAAAAAATATATATAATGAAATCAATTTTAGAGAATCGTCCGGCACTTGCCAAAGAGGTAAATAAGGTGGCTGAAGTTGCCGGCTACTTGTGGCAGAAAGGATGGGCTGAACGTAATGGTGGTAATATCACTATTAATATCACAGAGTTTGTAGACGATGAAATCCGTCAGATGAAACCGATCAGCGAAGTAAAATCTATCGGTGTGACTCTTCCTTATCTGAAAGGATGTTATTTCTACTGCAAGGGAACTAATAAGCGTATGCGTGATTTAGCTCGCTGGCCGATGGAGAATGGTTCGGTTATCCGTATTCTGGATGACTGTGCCAGCTATGTGATTATCGCTGATGAGGCGGTGGCTCCGACATCGGAATTGCCTTCTCACCTGAGTGTGCACAATGACCTGTTGAGCAAAAACTCTCCTTATAAAGCATCTGTGCATACGCACCCGATTGAGTTGATCGCCCTGACACATTGTAAGAAGTTTCTGGAAAAAGATGTGGCTACCAATATGTTGTGGAGCATGATTCCCGAAACAAAGGCATTCTGCCCGCGTGGCTTGGGTATCATTCCTTATAAATTGCCTAGTTCTGTAGAACTGGCGGAAGCTACCATTAAGGAGTTGCAGGATTACGACGTTGTGATGTGGGAAAAACATGGCGTATTTGCAGTAGATTGCGATGCGATGCAGGCATTCGACCAGATTGATGTGTTGAATAAATCTGCTTTGATCTATATTGCAGCCAAGAACATGGGCTTCGAACCGGATGGTATGAGTCAGGAACAGATGAAGGAAATGACTGTTGCTTTCAATCTTCCTAAATAAAATAAACCAATAAACAACCATGAATCGCATTATTTTAAATGAAACTTCTTACTTCGGTGCAGGCTGCCGGAGTGTAATTGCTGTAGAAGCAGCCAGACGTGGCTTTAAGAAAGCTTTTTTTGTAACGGATAAGGATCTGATCAAGTTTGGTGTGGCTGCCGAAATCATTAAAGTGTTTGACGACAATCAGATACCTTACGAACTTTATAGTGATGTAAAAGCCAATCCTACTATTGCTAATGTACAAAACGGAGTGGCTGCTTACAAAGCTTCCGGTGCAGACTTTATCGTTGCTTTGGGCGGCGGATCTTCTATTGACACTGCTAAGGGAATCGGTATCGTTGTGAATAACCCGGATTTTGCCGATGTGAAGTCTTTGGAGGGTGTGGCTGATACCAAGCATAAGGCGGTACCTACTTTCGCACTGCCTACTACTGCCGGAACGGCTGCCGAAGTTACTATCAATTATGTGATTATCGATGAAGATGCACGTAAGAAGATGGTGTGTGTAGACCCGAACGATATTCCTGCTGTGGCTATCGTAGATCCTGAATTGATGTACTCCATGCCGAAGGGGCTGACTGCTGCGACGGGAATGGATGCCTTGACTCATGCCATCGAGAGTTATATTACTCCGGGTGCTTGGGCTATGAGTGATATGTTTGAATTGAAGGCGATTGAAATGATTGCACAGAATTTGAAGGCGGCTGTGGATAACGGTAAGGATGTGGCGGCCCGCGAAGCAATGTCGCAGGCGCAATATATCGCCGGTATGGGATTCTCGAATGTCGGTCTGGGAATTGTTCACTCGATGGCTCACCCGTTGGGAGCTTTCTATGATACACCTCACGGAGTGGCAAATGCTTTGCTGTTACCCTACGTGATGGAATACAATGCTGAATCTCCGGCGGCTCCGAAATATATTCATATTGCGAAAGCAATGGGGGTAGATACTGCCGGAATGAGTGAGGCAGAAGGAGTGAAAGCGGCAATAGAAGCAGTGAAGGCTCTTTCGTTGAGTATCGGTATCCCGCAGAAGTTGCATGAAATTAATGTGAAGGAAGAAGATATTCCTGCTTTGGCGGTAGCGGCTTTCAATGATGTCTGTACGGGTGGTAATCCTCGTCCGACTTCAGTAGCGGATATTGAGGCTCTGTATCATAAAGCATTTTGATTGATAGGAGAAAGCGTATGAAACGGGAAGCTTTTAAGATGTTCTTGAAACCCGGGTTCGAGAAAGAATATGAGAAAAGGCACGCAGCCATTTGGCCGGAGCTGAAAAAAATGTTGTCCGATGGTGGAGTATATGATTATTCTATCTATTGGGATAAAGATACAAATATTCTTTTCGCCTGTCAGAAAACAAGAGGAGAAGAGTCCTCGCAAGATATGGGAGCCAATCCGATTGTGCAGAAATGGTGGGATTATATGGCGGATATCATGGAAGTAAATGAGGATAATTCGCCGGTTACGATTCCTTTGCCGGAGGTCTTCCACATGGATTGATTAAAAAAAGAGTGCGTCGGTTGTATACGATGCACTCTTTTTTTGTACATTTGTCTGCTGTGGAAAACATTAAAGAAATCGTATGTAAGGATATGGGCATGACCGATGATACAAGTTTAGGGCTTGAATTCAAGTATTTAATAGTAAATGACATGGACCGTAAGTTCGGTTTATGGGTGAATACAGTCGGCTATCAGTCTATCCCGCCCGATTCTCCTTACCCGTTGAAAGAGCATCCTTCCGGCTATTTTTTTAATGCGGAAAAAGGCAGGGTGCTTCGTGAATACCAGCTAGTTTATATTACTAAAGGACGCGGCCTGTTCTCATCCGATTCTACTCCAGAAAAGCAGGTTTGTAAAGGAAGGTTGATGGTGTTGTTTCCCGGACAGTGGCATACGTATCGACCGTTGCGGCAGACCGGTTGGACAGAATACTATATCGGATTTGAAGGTCCGGCAATAGATGCGATTGTGGCTAATTCTTTTTTATCCCAAGAACAGCAAATATTGGAGGTGGGAATCAATGAGGAGTTGGTATCTTTATTCTCCCGTGCTCTTGCGGTGGCCGAAGCGGACAAGATTTCCGCACAACAGTATCTTTCCGGCATTGTGTTGCATATAATCGGGATGATTCTTTCTATCTCTAAAAACAAGGTCTTTGAGATGAGCGATGTTGACCAGAAGATAGAGCAGGCAAAGATTATAATGAACGAGAATGTTTCGGGCAATGTTGATCCGGAAGAACTGGCGATGCGGCTGAATATCAGTTATTCATGGTTCCGCAGGGTGTTTAAGGAATATACCGGTTATGCACCGGCCAAATATTTTCAAGAATTGAAACTCCGTAAGGCAAAGCAATTGTTGGTAGGTACTTCTCAGTCAGTAAAAGAGATTTCTTTCTTTTTAGGTTTCCAATCTACTGAGTACTTCTTTTCATTCTTCAAAAAACGGACGGGGCTTACTCCGTTGGAATACCGTTCATTCGGGAGGGAAGAATAGAACTATTTCATAAAAAAAGGCTATTTTTGCGGTTGTATAAATATTCATTATATAATATATGTTTTAGTATATGAACAAACAAGGGCAATATATACTGTTTTTTGTTCTGATATTTCTGTTTTGTTTTTCATTTCCTCTAAAGTCTCAAGAGTATAAGTTCAAGACATTGGGAGTAGAAAACGGATTATCACAAATAACCGTCAGTGATATTTGTCAGGACGAGAAGTCACGTATATGGATTGCTACTTTGGATGGTCTGAATTGTTACGATGGTAATCATATCAAGGTTTTTAACTATTTCCATAACGACTCTATCAGTTACGGTAACTTATATGTTACTCAAATGATAGAGGATGGTCAAGGAAGCCTTTTCCTGTTGACTTCTACCGGACTTTTTCAATTTGATCTTGAAACGGAAAAGTATTATTTGCTTCCGGTTTCCTCACCTTCTATTATAGCTAAAGGAAAGAGTGGAGTGTGGATTGTAGAAAAAGGAAAGCTATTCTTGTATGATAAAGTTTCTCATTGTCTGATGCAAATGTATAAAGATTTAGAACTGCCGGATACCGGAACAACTATGGTAGAGGGGGTAGAAGGGACTTTGTGGATTGCATTGAAAGACGGTGGGATAATATGTGTGGATATTTATAGCGGAGCATCTTTACATTTACCTGAGATAAAAGTGATGAAACTGATTAGGGGGAATGATCGGAATATTTGGGTTGGTTCTCAAGAGCATGGAGTTTTCTGCTTTTCTCCGGAAGGTAACATGATACACCGATACGAATATGACAATAAGAGCATTTACAAAGTCCGGAATGATATGGCAAGAGCTCTGTGCCAGGATTTGGAAGGAAATATATGGATAGGATATAGAAGTGGTCTCAGTAAGATAGAAGTGGCTTCCGGTAAGATATTCCATTATCAGGCAGATCCGAATCGGGTAGGTGCTATGTCCAATCGTTCGGTGACTTCTCTTTATACGGACAAACAAGGAACTGTTTGGGTGGGGACTTATTGGGGAGGGGTAAACTTCTTCTCTCCGGAATATCAGCATTTTGTGCATTATCATGCTTCGGACACCGGATTGTCTTTTCCGGTGGTCGGTGCTATGGCAGAAGATAAAGTCGGAAATATCTGGATTTGTACGGAAGGAGGGGGATTAGATTTATATCAACCGGAACAGGGAAAGTTCAAGCATTTTAATGCGCATACGGGATATCATTTCAGTACGGACTACCTGAAAGATGTTGTTTTTGATGAGGCTAATAATTGCTTATGGATTGCAGCCGACTTTACCAATAAGGTGAATTGTTTTCATCTTAATAACTATCGGAATGATATCTATAATCTCGAACCGCTTGGAGAAGAAAGTGTCGGAGAAGCCCTGTTTGCCTTGGCGGATACTCCTCGTAAATTGTATGTCGGGACAACATCCGCTATTGTGAGTTTGGATAAACAGACCTTGAAATCCGAGGTGTTGTTTCATCAGAAGGAACTGTTTACACATAATTATAACACCCTATTGCTTGATTCGAAAAACAGATTATGGTTTGCTGCCGACGACGGTTGTGTAGCCTATGTGATTGATGAAATGCGGTTTGAAACCTATAGGATAAGTTTGAAGAAACGGGTCAGATCTCAAAAAGAGTTGGTCAATGTTATCTATGAAGATCGAAAGGGAAATATTTGGGTAGGGACACATGGCAACGGACTTTTCTTGCTGGATAAGAAAGAACGTTTGTTTCGTTTACATACTCCTGAAAGTGTGTTGTCGGGAGAAAATATCAGGGTACTGGGGGAAACCCCTTCCGGGAATTTATTGATTGGTACCGGGCATGGATTGTCAATGCTGGAACAGAAAGAGGGGAAAGTGATAAACTTCAATTCTAAAACCGGATTCCCGCTGACTCTTGTGAACCGGAAATCCATGCATGTATCCCGCAACCATGATATTTATATGGGAGGAGCTACCGGATTGGTAACCATTCGTGAAAGTAGTCTGTATTATCCTCCGAAAATATACGATCTGGAGTTGGCTCATTTGTATGTCAACAACAAAGAGATAACAACAGGCGATCAAACCGGTATTTTAAATAAATCCTTTGCCTATACCGGGCGGATCAAATTGAATTACTTGCAAAATGTGTTTTCTATCGGTTTCTCAACAGATAATTTTCTGCATATAGGCGGTGGTGAGGTAGAATATCGGTTGATGGGGTATAATGATGAATGGAGCGAGAACTGTCTGGGAAATGACATTACTTATACAAATATCTCTCCGGGTGATTATGTCTTTGAGATCAGGCTGAAGAACTTCCCGGAAGTAATCAGATCGCTGGATATAACGATTACGCCACCTTTCTATGCTACTTGGTGGGCCTATACTATTTATGTATGCGTGATTCTGACTATTCTATTCTTCATCGTGAGAGAATATAGAATCCGTCTGTTCCTGAAAACTTCATTGGATTTTGAACTTCGCGAGAAACAATACATTGAAGAGATGAATCAATCCAAACTTCGTTTCTTCACGAATATCTCGCATGAAATCAGAACTCCGATCACTCTTATCCTGGGGCAGGTTGATCTGTTGCTGAATTCCGGCAAATTGTCTACCTATGCTTATTCGAAACTGTTGAATATACATAAAAATGCAGGTAACCTGAAATCATTGATTACGGAGTTGCTTGATTTCCGGAAACAGGAGCAGGGACTTTTGAAACTGAAAGTTTCTCAATTTGATTTATATTCTTTGCTCAAAGAGCATTATGTATTGTTTAAGGAGTTGGCTGCTAACAGGAATATTTCGTTTGTTTTGCATGCCGACTGCGAGCAATGCCTCGTGTGGGGAGACCGGATGCAAATACAGAAGGTGGTTAATAACTTGCTGTCTAATGCTTTTAAATATACTTCAGACGGTGGAACTATCCGTATGGAATTGGCTGATGGAACGGAGGAATGTATGTTTTCCGTTTCCGATAATGGTGCGGGAATATCCGAGGAAGACTATGTTAAGATATTCGAGCGGTTCTATCAGGTTGAGAATATAGGACAGTATGGAGGAACTGGTATCGGGCTGGCTTTGAGTCAGGGTATTGTGAAAGCCCACCAGGGAGATATAACAGTAGAAAGTCAGCTGGGAAAAGGTTCTTGTTTTAAGGTCACTCTGAAAAAAGGGGATGCTCACTTTGATTCTTCTGTCGCCCGGGTTGAACCGGAGCAGGATAAGGAATATATTTATTATTCGGAAGACAAAGAACTGCTGGTTAAAGAGGTGCAGTCAGCCCAAAGTGAAAGCGGGACTACTGACTGTAAATTACTGGTGATTGATGATAATGAAGAAATCAGAAATATCCTTGTAGATATCTTCTCTCCGTTGTATACGGTTGAAACTGCAAGTGATGGCAAGGAAGGGTACGAGAAAGTAAAGGTAATGCAACCCGACCTGGTTATTTCGGATATCATGATGCCCGGAATGCCCGGAACAGAGTTATGTGCCAAGATCAAGAACAATATAGAAACCTGCCATATCCCTGTCGTTCTTCTGACTGCCCTTAGTGCTCCCGAACGTGAGTTGGAAGGATTGAGAATTGGAGCGGATATTTATGTGGTGAAGCCATTTAATATGCGGCGGCTGGTGATGCAATGCAATAATCTGATTAATACCCGCAGACTTTTACAGAATAAATATGCCCATCAACTGGATAGCAAAGCGGAGAAGATTGCGACGAATGAACTCGACCAGAAGTTTATCGAACAAGCTACTCAAGTGGTGGAAGATAATATGGAAAATCCCGAATTCAGTGTAGATGCTTTCTCACGGGAGATGGGAGTAGGACGTACCGTCTTATTCCAGAAGATAAAAGGTATTACGGGAAGTACGCCAAATAATTTTATCATGAATCTTCGTCTGAAAAAAGCAGCATATTTTCTACTGAATGCTCCGGAGATGAACATTTCGGATATTGCTTACCGGTTAGGATTTGGAAATCCTCAATACTTCAACAAATGCTTTAAAGAACTTTTTGATATTGCTCCTACACAGTATAGGAAATCTCATGATGCCCCTTCCGATCCCTCTGTAAAGTGATTAAAATAAGTCATCTGAATTTTTAGACTAGATAAAACGAACAATTCGATAGGGTGCAATATGCTCAAATGCGATACTTTTGTGGCGTTGGATCATGCCAGCTTGTACTTGAGTTTTCTTTAATTGGGTGTGTCCGCACACACTTTTATTTAGCAGACCGGGTATTGTATAATCTTTATTCTAATATAATAATTATTGTATAGTATTATGAAAGACGATTATCTATGTGATAAATAAAAGATAACATCTTACAGGAGAGAGCCAATGTATTTCTCCTAATTAATTAAGTAGTGAGTAAAACCTTGATAATTAACCAATTTAATTTTATTCTAGTTATGAAAAATTTGCAGAGTAGGACAAAAGTGCGGTTGTTGCAGTCGTTTCTTTTGATTTCCTTGAGTCTCTTTTTCCTTGCCCATCCGGCTTATGCTCAAGGCGGGTTTGCAGTGAAGGGAGTTATTGTAGATAAAACAGGATTTCCTTTGCCTGGCGCCAATGTGATGGAGAAAGGAACATCTAATGGGACAATTACGGATTTGGATGGTAATTTCTCATTGAATGTTTCAAAGAAGGGAGTTACTTTGACTGTCTCATTCATGGGGTATACCCCTAAAGATGTGGTAGTGAAAGATAAAACAATGAATATTACGCTTGAAGAGAACGCTAAGTTGTTGGACGAAGTAGTGGTGGTGGGTTATGGTACGATGAAAAAGCGTGATGTAACGGGAGCTATTACTTCCATCTCAAGTGAGGCTATTGAGCAGAAGATGGCTACCAATGTTTTTGAAGCACTGCAAGGTACTACTGCCGGTGTACAGGTAGTGTCCGGCTCGGGACAACCCGGTGAATCTTCTTCTATTAAAATTCGTGGTACATCCACTTTCTCCGCCGAAGGAGTTACTCCTCTTTATATTGTAGACGGTGTGCCTTTGGAAAGTATCGATGGTATCAATACCAATGATATTACTTCCATGGAAATTTTGAAGGATGCGGCTTCTGCAGCGATCTACGGTTCCCGTTCGGCTAACGGTGTGATTATTATCACTACCAAGAGTGGTCAGGAGGGTAAAGCCCGTATTGATATCAAGTATAATCACTCGTGGGGTACATTGTCTCATAAGGTGCCACAGGCAAATCGTAAAGAGCGTCTGTTGTACGACCAGTACCGTAAAGAGTATTTTGAAACATACGGCGGAGGTAATCCGGATGAAAGTATTGATATTCTGGATGATCCGTTGAATTCATTCTTCAATGTAGACAATGATTATCTGGACATGATTACAAGTACTGCGCAGAAAGATCAGGTGGATATCAGCGTAGGTGGCGGTACAAAGAAACTGAAATATTTCATCAATACCGGTTATTATAACGAGAAGGGTATTATTTCCAATACTGGTTTCCAAAGATTAAATACTCGTATCAACTCCGATTATTCACCGACAGACTGGATGAATATGGGTAGCCGTATTTCTCTTACTTATTCTAAAAAGAAAGGTCTGAATGAAGGTACGTTATTGAGCGCAGTGTTGACTCGTCGTCCTTATTTCAATACTTATTATCCGGATGGCTCTTTGGTCGGGGTGTTTAATGGTCAGAAGAATCCTATTGCACAGGTCAATTATACCACTGACTTTACGGATTCTTATAAGGCTAACTTCTTCCAGTTCTTTGAAATCAAATTCAACAAGTACCTGAAGTTCAGAGCCAATATAAATGCCAACTTCTATTTGGACAAGCGCAAAAAACTCGAACCTAGTCTTATTACTGATGAATGGCAGAAACAGAATAAAGGGTATTCTTATAATTACCTCAACTGGAACTGGATGAATGAAGATTTCATCACTTATGCACGCAAGATAAAAGGACATAATTTCAGCGCGATGGTGGGTGTCAGTGCTCAACAATGGCGTTATGAAAATGAAACTTTTGTGGGATTGAATTCCTCTACCGACTTTATTTATACAATGAACGCGTTTGCTGCCAATCTGGATTTATCCTCTACGGGATCTACATTGAGTAATCACTCCATGGCTTCCGTTTTTGCACGTGTGACGTATGATTATCTGGGGAGATACCTGTTTACAGCGAATATGCGTCGTGACGGTTCTTCTCGTTTTGCGAAAGAAAACAAATGGGGTAATTTCCCGTCAGTGTCAGTGGGATGGCGTTTCTCAGATGAAAAATTCATGAAGTTCTCGAAGAAATTCCTGGAAGATGGTAAGATTCGTGTAAGTTATGGTATCACCGGTAATGAAGCGATCGGAAATTATGATTATATTTATTCTTATTCTCCGAATTCTATCTATGACGGAGTGGGCGGCGTTATTCCGACCCGTATCGGTAAAGACAATCTGAAATGGGAGGAAACTAAACAGTTCAACCTTGGTTTGGACTTGAATTTCTGGAATAGCCGTTTGACGATTACTGCCGATTACTACGATAAATACACAGACGGTTTGTTGGCAAACTACCAATTACCTAAGGAGTCTGGTTTTGCATATATGAAAACCAATGTCGGTGAGATGAGCAACCGCGGGTTTGAAATTGCCGTTACCGGTGATATTATCCGCACGAAGGATTGGAAATGGAATGCTTCTTTCAATATCTCCAGAAACATCAACCGTATTGAAAAGCTGTCTGAAGGTAAGGCATATATGGAAGGTGATATCTGGTGGATGCAGGAAGGCGGCCGTGTAGGTGACTTCTACGGATTTAAAAGTGCCGGTGTCTTTGCTTATGATGAATCAAATGCTTTTACGGATAACTGGGAGCAACTGACTCCGGTGTTTGAAAATGGTGTATTCCAATACAAGTATTTATTGAATGGAAAGGAATATGCAGGTGATATTCGCCAGAAAACGTTACCGAACGGCAAACCGTTCCGTGGCGGAGATTACAACTGGGAAGAACCGGAAGGAACCCGCGACGGTGTGATTGATGATAACGACCGTATGGTGATTGGTAATGCCATGCCTGATGTGACCGGTGGTTTGAATACAACCGTAACTTGGAAAAACGTAAGCTTGTATCTCGGATTCTATTATTCATTAGGAGGACAGATTTATAATGCAGCCGAGCATAATCGTAATATGTTCAAATATACCGGAACCACTCCTTCGCCGGAAGTCATCCATAATATGTGGTTGCATCCGGGTGACCAGGCAATCTATCCGCGTCCGTATAATGATGATTATAACAATGCACGTATGGGTAACTCGTTCTATCTGGAAGATGCTTCCTTTATTCGTCTGCAGAACGTACGTATAGCCTATGATCTTCCTGAAAACTGGATAAAGAAGCTGATGTTGAAGAATATAAATATCTACGCTTTTGTAAACAACGCATTGACATGGACCAACTATTCGGGATTCGATCCTGAATTCTCTACAAGTAATCCTCTGCAGGTAGGTAAAGACTCTTACCGCTATCCGAGAAAGAGAGAATATGGTATTGGTTTTTCTGCAAACTTTTAATTGAAGATATCGTATGAAGAATATAAAATATTTTGTTGGAGCTGTATGCCTGGCTCTATCATTGAATAGCTGTTCAGACTTTCTGAATGAGGAACCGGTGAGTGAGATCCCGGCAGGTGACATGTGGCAGACCGCCCGCGACGCTAAGGCAGGTATAAATGAAATCTACGGACTGTTGCGTTCCACTTTACGCGAGAATTATTTTTACTGGGGTGAGTTCCGTTCGGATAACGTAGCTCCCGGAGCACCAGTGATGGCCGATCAGGCACGTGTGATCAACAACCTGATGTCTACGGACGAGAAATGTGCGAAATGGACGACCTTGTATCAGATGATTAACCAGACCAATCTGGCCATCAAATATGTTCCTAATATCAGTATGCCTGATGTGGCAGACCGTAATGATTACCTCGGACAAGCGTATGCGTTGCGTGCTCTGGCTTATTTCTATGCTATCCGTGTCTGGGGAGACGTACCTTTGTTTATAGAACCTACTGAAAAGTATTCGGAGGCTATCTATAAGGAACGTACAGATAAGAATTATATTCTGGAACATGTTATTCTTCCTGACCTGAAAAAGGCGGAAAGCCTGATTAACCGTAATAAGAATTACGAACGCAAGCGTATTTCTATCTGTGGCGTATGGGCTATCATGGCGGACGCTTATATGTGGGCTGAAGAATATAATCTGGCTGACCAAACCATTGATAAAATGGCAACTATTGCCTCCAAAAAGGGTGGACGCTTTGTAGACTTCGAACCTAACATTGCTACTTGGCATACCATGTTTACAGAAGAACTGAACAATAAGCCTTCGGATGATACGCCCGAAAATGATGAATATAACTCCAGAGAGTTAATATTCCTTGTTCATTTCAACATGGATGAAGTCGGCACGAATGGTTACAGTTATATGTATCAATGGTTTTCCGGTTCAGGAAACCGTGCGGCAGTTATGTCCGACAAGTTTATGAGCATCTTTGATGAAAAGGATATGAAAGGTGATTTGCGCAAAGATTATACGGTGAAGAATTACCAGAATGGAAATGAATTGCGTAAATATATGGCAGGTGACATCAGTAACTCTTTGAATAAGACATGCGAAGTAGCCTATCCAATTTATCGTTACACAGATATGATGTTGTTGCAAGCAGAAGCTCGTGCTCATCAGGGAAAATGGGGTGAAGCTTTGGATTTAGTAAAAACTGTACGTGACCGTGCCGGATTGAACACGTTGACTGAAAATGATTTTGCTTCTGAAGACGAAGTCGTTAATTATATATTGCGTGAACGGCAAGTGGAATTAGCCGGCGAAGGACGCCGCTGGTTTGACTTGTTGCGTACCGGAAAGTGGAAGGAAGTGATGAAACCGATTAACGGAATGGAACAGGACGGAAACGAACTCTTCCCGATTCACTATTCACATATCTTGGAAAATCCGAAGATTGTGCAGAACACGTATTATGGTAATACTAACAACTAAAAAAGGTAGAAACAATGAAAAAGACAATATTATATAAGACCCTTTTCTTTTGTTGGGCGATATTGGCATTGACCGGCTGTGACCTGGACTTGCAGAAGAATTATGATTATGAGCCTTCGGTGGATGATCCGTATGTAAAAGTGACAGCGTGGGAATATTTCCAAGATCACAAAGATATGTTCTCGGAGTTGATAGCAGCTATTGAGTATACAGGTCTGAAGGACTATTATACCCAGACTGACAATAAATATACTTTTCTGGCTTTGAATAATGCAGGTATGCAGTTGTATCGTGAAAATGAATTTGCAGGTGCAGCATCCATTACCGATTGTGATAAAGAGAAAGTAACGAACATGTTGCTTTATCACATTGTAGACGGTGAATATAGTTCTTATGGACAGTTGCAGGTGGAACCGATGTTCGTATTGACGATGCTGAAAGGAGAGAATGGACTGATGACAATGTCTGTATGGAAAAACCCATGGCAGGCTGCAGTAGGTAAGATTCTGGTGAATCAGACCGGAAGCAACGGGAAATCTCCACAGCGTCAGGCTAAGACTAGCAACATTCTGCCGACGAACGGTGTGATTCATATATTTGAGAACTATTGCAAATATTCCAAATAACCACAGTTAATTAAAAAGAGAACTAATTATGATTCGTAAAATATATACCTTATTAATACTAGGACTTTGCCTGGGCTTTGCTGCCTGTAGCGATGATAATGATGGTCTGGATCCTAATGCGGCTGCTCCTGTGATTAAATTCCCGATGGAACAACTGGATGTGGATTTAAATAAAGTAGATAATCTGCCGGTAGTGGCTGTCATAAAGTCGCAGGCCGGACTCCAGAGTGTGACAATGAAATTGCAGACAGTGGAGGGGGTGACCGAATATAAAACGGTGACTGAATTTTTTAATCCCAATTCTTACAGCTTGTCTGAAAATCTGGAATACAATGCAAATTACGAAGCCTTTATCATTGAGGCTACGGATAAATTGAATCATGTTACGAGCGGAACTTTACCAATTGCTGTTACCGATGTAATGGCACGTCCTGTCATAACATTCGACCCGGAAGAGATTATATATGATGAAATGGATGAGAATCCGGTAATGCCTCGTACTACTTTTAAAATTGTTTCGGAAGCAGGTTTGAAGAAAGTGGAAAGATTCTTGGTCTCTACGGACGGACAAACACCGAAAGGCAGTGATATACTGAATGGCGACAAAACGTATGAGCACGATGAACTGATAGAATATAAAGAAGGCGATAAGGGCTTTAAAGTGAAAGCGGAAGATATCTATGGTAATATCACAATTTCTACTTTGCAGGTGTCATATAAGACTGTTCCGGTTCCTGTATTGACTTTGGGTAAAGAGCTTATTACTACTGATGAAGGAGTAGATACGGAAGTTCCGATGCACATCGAATCCGTTCGCGGTGTAAAACAGGTAGCTATCTTCCGGGTGGAGAATGGAGTAAGTACAGAGATTTTCCGTGAGCAGATAGTGGGCGATAACAAGAATTTTGATTATAAGCCTAAGGTGCAACTGACAGAAGAAACATCTCAACTCAAGGTGGTTGTTTCTGATGGTCGGGAAGGCAAGGAAGTTATAGGGATCGTAAAGACCTATGTGAATATGGAAGTTGTCCAACTTAAGGTTGGCAGTCATGTATTGGCCAATGCCGAACCGTTCGCTCTGATTTCGTTGAATGATATGAAAACGTATTCGGTAGATGAAGCTATCTCCAGTGTGGAAAGTGCTAAGAATGTTGATATAAAGTTCTTTATAAATTCTGCTAATAGTGTTCTTTCTTTCCGTTTCTATTCGATGGAGAATGTAGATAGCAAGAATAGTCTGTATAAAGGATCGGGCGGAAAGTCCTTGAGCAATCTGCCGGCTAAGAATATGACAAAATTTGTGTTATTCCCGGCAGGCTTTGATTACGATGCGGCTTCTCGTTCTTCTATTAAGAATGAATATTTGGCCGGAAGTGCCGATCAGAAAGTGTATATGACAATTGATAACTTTGTCGGCAGTGTGATTGGATTTAAGACTAGTGGTAATTCAAGTGCCGGTGGAGAAAGATACGGTGTCATGAAGGTACTTGATGTCTCCGGAAAGATGGATAATAATACGACCAAACAGATAGCAACGGTTGAAATCAAATTCCCTAAGAAGAAGTAAGCAGGGTAGTATTACCTACCGTCTGAAGTCTTAATAGAAAACTTCTTTTCTATTAAGACTAAACTTCCCTTTCATTGGGAATAAAGTTGTTCTCTGTCCGATACAAACTATAAACGAAGCTTCCGTTTTTATAAATGCAAGTTGCGTTTATAAAAACAAAGATTTCAATTATAAAAACAAAGCTTTCGTTTATAGTTTATGTTAGGGATAAAAGAAGTTTGCAACAAGGGGGAAGGGAGTTCTCTCCTTGTAGAGAATAACTTTTCTATTAATAGCCAACGCGAGAGTTAGTAACAGCTATCCGGTGAACCGTAGATAGAGTATACGAAAGATGCGACTGATAACAAATACGATGGTTAAGTAATAATGTGCAGTAGCTGAAAGTAATATGAGAAAACATATAATATATAGGTATTTCCTCTTTTTATCTTTGGTCGGACTGATGCAGTTGACGTTTAGCTGTTCCTCCTCTTCCAACGAAATAGAACCTTTGAAACCGGAAGGAGAAGATACTCCTTTGGAAAAAGATGAATATACTTTTATGAATGTAGAATACCGGAAGTGGCAGAACGGAACTTTCCAGGCATGGACAACGGCAGATTCAAGGGAAACACGTACCATTGATAATATGAATTGGTATACTCCCTCTTCGGATTATAGCCGGACTGCATGGGGAGGACGAATCGGTTTACAACCTTCATCTGTGGTTGGAAAAGAAGGCTTTTTCCGAGTGGCTAATTGTGGAGGCCGTTCTTATTTGCTCGATCCGGATAATGGAGCTGTTATCATTCATGGAATTCAGCATGTTCGTCCGGGAGAATCTACTGCTCATAAGAAGGCTTTCGGTACTCGATACGGTAGTGAGGCGCGATGGAGTGAAGAGACTGGCAAACTGTTAGCAGACAATCATATAAACTATATTTCGTATGGCTCGAACCGTATTGAAGTATTTCCTGCTGCAGTACGTGGTAACTTGTTGACCCCTAAGACGCAAAAGATTGCTTATGCAGAGAATCTGTATCTGCTTCGTACCTTTATGTGGGATATGAGTAAGAATTTGGGCTACGCGTTTGATGATGACAAATATAATCGCTTAGTTCTTCTTTTTGAACCCACATTTGCTACGTACATAGATCGTCTCGTACAAGAGAAGTCAGCTTTATTTGCCGGTGACCGGCATTTTATAGGTTTCTATCTTGACAATGAATTGCCATTTGCCAGTTATCAGAATGCTGACCCTTTGCGAGGAATTGATCTGAAACATTTCTTGTCTTTGCCCGAACGCTATAAAGCTGCTCGTGAGTATGCAGAAAAGTTTATGCGGGATAACGGTATAGCTTCTACCGGAGTGATAACCAAGAAAAATCAGGAAGATTTCCGGGGGATGGTTGCTGATTATTATTATCAGTTGACCACCGCTACCGTCAGACGATATGATAAAGAGCATTTGATATTGGGAACACGTCTGCATGATTGGAGTAAATATAATCAGAAAGTGGTGGAAGCGTGTGCTCGTTATTGCGATCTTGTTTCCGTCAACTATTATGCACGTTGGCAACCGGAGGCAGATTTCTTGGCAAACCTGAAAGTCTGGTGTGGAGCGAAACCTTTTTTAGTTTCAGAATTCTATATAAAAGCGGAAGATGCCAGTTATCAGGGAACTGGATATGCTAATACTGAAGGAGGTGGCTGGTTGGTGTATACACAAAAAAATAGAGGTGAGTTTTATCAGAACTTCTGTCTTCGTTTGCTTGAAACTCGAAACTGTGTAGGCTGGGTACATTTTGAGTATAATGATGGTTACGATTCTAACGGAAAAGCTTCTAATAAAGGAGTGGTTTCCATCGAATACGAACCTTATGAATCTTTTCTGTCGCACATGCGGCAGTTGAATCTTTCAGTTCATTCATTGATCGATTATTACGATATAAAATCGGTTCAATAGATTGACGGAAACTTTAAATAGACAAATTGAATATTTAGAATTAAAATAGTTATGACCATGAAGAAGTTTAGTTTATTTGCAATCCTTTTAGGATTTAATATAGCTTTGGGAGCATGTTCCGATGATGATGCCGCTCCTGTAGTAAAAAATGAAATCTTTCAACTTCCGGAAAAGGCTTATGTACTGGCGGAACAATCCAGACGGGCTATTGTCATCAGAGATGCGGAGACGCACCGCAATATTTGGAGTTGGGATCCTTATACTGCCTGTGTTCCTGCTGCACAGCAGGGTTGGTTTGTTAATCCGAGTGAAGTAAAACCGGTTTTCAATAGACGCTATATCTTGATGACTGCCTCCGGCGGAGCTGTGGCTTTAATCCGTTTGTCCGATCATAAATTAATGTTCTATGCAAATTGCGGACAGAATCCCCACTCTGCGGAGGTATTGCCCGATGGAAATATCGTGACGGCAGAATCTAAATCCGGTGAAATCAATACCTTTGTGGTTGACACGGTTAAGGTATTGGGAGCAAAAGCTAATACGGTGAAGTTGGGTAATGCGCATAATGTTGTTTGGGATAAGAAAAGATCGTATCTTTATGCTACAGCTACCAAAAAAGAGGGAGTGACTGCATTATTCCGTTTTAAGTACGATGGCAACCGGAGTAATCCCAAGTTAATAAATCAGACTACCCTTTATACATTCAGCAATGAATCGGGTGGGCATGATTTGTTCCCGGTATATGGTGAAGAAGATAAATTATGGCTTACTGCTGCTTCGGCTGTCTATAAGTTTGATTTGACTGGAGTTACCGACGCTACGACTAATGACTCTACCGAACCTACTTGCGAGAAAGTTTACAGCATAGCCGATATAAAAAGCATCTGCAACGGACCGGACGGAATCCTGATGCTGAAACCGACTGAAGAATGGTGGGCAGAAGGACTTGTAAATGAGAAGGGAGAAGAACTTTTCAAAATGGACGGAGCCAAGATTTATAAAGGCCGTTGGATGATAGACAATCTTTTCAGTTATCCGGAAAAGCATGATTTCGTGTTGAGTGAGGACTGATTAAGTATGGTGGAAGATTGATTAAGTACATAAGTTGAATAATTAAGTTTGGAACAATGAGGAAACTTCTTCTTTTTTTATTGGTATCTATCGCATTACCGGCCTTGGCGCAGAATGGAAAGAAAGTGTATGCCGACTTTCACGGAGTGCGCTATACCCGGCAGCATGACGGAAAGCTGGGGCGTTGGGAGATGTATGCCAATACGGAAAAATCAAGTACCGGAAGAAAGTCGCTGTGTTATAATGCCGACCTGATAGACAGCGAAGGACGGCATGAGATAGCGGCAGTGGCTTATCCCCAAGTCGGAATGCAGTCCAATCTCGATCCCGATTATATCGAATATCAGATATTGTCGGCAAAAGCGGCTAAGATAGATGGATTCTTTATCGAATGGGGGTTCAAGCCTCACGAAAATGACATCTTGCTGCGTGAGATGCAGAAAGTGGCAGCAAAGTATGACTTTGAAATCGGCGTAAACTGGTGCGACGGTTGGTTATATTATGACTGGATTACGAAGATTTATCCGGAAGTTAACACCCGTGAGGCAAAGACCGAATACATGGCCAAATGTTACCAATATCTGGTGGATAGCGTCTTTACCGGTCCTACAGCTCCTATGGTGAAGGGAATGCCTGTTTTTTATCATTTCGGTCCCGGAGCGAAAGTGGATGAATATAAGAAAGTATTATCATTGGCGAAGTTACCGCAAGGAATGAAGCAGCCGGTTGCTTTACGCCGTTGGGCAGATTGGGGAAAACTGGAAAATGATAAATATATCCCCGTCACTCGTAGCGATGAAATGGATACCTGGAAAGAAGTGGGAGAAATACCGACTGCATGGCTTCCTGCCCGTGTCCGTACAAGAGATCAGGCACATGCCGAATGGGATAATTACGCCACTCAGGATGATGTTATTGAGTTTATGAAACCTTTCCGTGATTCAATTTGGCATAGTAACAATCCTGCTTATACCATTAAGTCGGGATTTGCCATGCCGGGAATGGATAACCGGGGATGTGCGGGCTGGGGACGTGGACACTTCTATTATATCCCACGTAACAATGGAGAAACTTATCAAAGTATGTGGAAGTTCTGTATGGCAGAGAAGGACAGCCTGGACATGATGTTTATCGCTTCGTGGAGTGACTATACCGAAGGACACGAAATAGAGCCGACCATTGAAAACGGTGACCGTGAACTACATACGACTTTAAAGTATGCGGCGGAATTCAAAGACGAACAGGCGGACGAGCGTGGATTAACCTTACCTTTAATGCTTTTCCGGCTGCGAAAAGAAGCCCGTTTCCTGGAAAAGACGAAGATGGACGTATCCGCTTGTCAACGTTCGCTCGATAAGGCAGCATTGTTGATTAGCCAGGGACGTTATCCGGTGGCAATAGGCTTGTTGTCACAAATAGAAAATGATGTCAAGACGGCAAAATCCGCTTTGGCGGTTGAGATGATGCGTTTGCGTGAGTCGGACATGAAGATTCAGGGAAAGCGAAAATCCGGTGGTTACAGTGCCGAAGAAACTCTCTCTATCTCTTTGCCCAAAGAGCTGGTTTCCAAATTACAAATGAATAACTATGTAGGGTATCTCTATTTTGAATACCTGGACAAGGGAAATGAATCTCTTTTTATACGTTCATCTACACAACGCGAACCGAAAGAGCCGTTTAAAATTGTGTCCCGGATACGTACCGACAACACGGGTGAATGGAAAAGCGCAAAAGTAGAATTGTATAAGGATAATATCGTGAATGGATTCAATATGCCTACTTTCTATTTAAAAGGAAATGTCGTAGTCCGTAATTTGTCATTGGGCTATACGATCTACACAGTCAAATAAATGCATGGATGAAGAGTTTAAATAATTGGTTATTAGTTTTATCTGTACTATCCTGCTTCGGATGTTCCTCTCCGGTCCATGAAGATGACAGGGGATGTGCTTTCGTATCTGACAGTATTCAATATCGGGTTGAGTTTATGTCGGCGGGGTGCGTGCGGATTCTGTCTTTTCCCGAAGGTGATACACTGGTAACAAGAAGATTGGTGGTCGATTCGGAAAAGCCGGCTTTTAAAGATTATAAATGGGAAGATACGGGACAGAAGCTACTCTTTCGCACCCGTGAACTTTCCGTAGTTTTTGATAAGGCAGATGTGGCTTTCACTTTTCAGGAAACATCCACAGGTAAGTTATTACTAAAAGAGAAAGGGGATAGAAAGGCACGGAACTTCAAACGTTCGGTTGCCGGAGGTGAACAATGTCTCGAAGTCACTCAACGCTTTGTTCCTACCGAGGATGAGGCCATTTATGGACTGGGACAGTATCAGAATGGAATCATGAACTATCGGGGGAAATCTGTACTTCTGTTACAGGCCAATATGGATATTGTCAATCCGTTCCTTATTTCGACCAACGGATATGGTGTCTTATGGGATAATTATTCTTCTACGAAGTTTGAAGATACGAAGGAGGGCTACTCATTTACTTCCGAAGTAGGTGATGCCTCCGACTATTATTTTGTCTATGGTAAGAATATGGACGAAGTCCTTGCCGGTTATCGGGAATTGACGGGGGACGTGCCGATGTTTGGAAAATGGGTGTATGGCTTCTGGCAGTCCAAAGAACGATATAAGTCGTTCGATGAATTGAAGGCAGTCGTTAAAGAATACCGTAAACGGGGAATTCCGTTGGATAACATTGTGCAGGACTGGGAATATTGGGGAGACAAACCTCATTGGAACAGCCTGACCTTCCATCCGGCAAACTTTAATCATCCCCGTCAGGTTATTGATGAACTGCATCAACAGGACCATGTTCATTTTATGCTTTCCGTATGGCCCGGATTCGGACCGGAAACGGCTGTCTATCAGTCTTTGGATTCTATCGGTGCATTGTTTAGTGAACCTACATGGGCAGGTTATAAGGTTTTTGATGCCTACAATCCTGTTGCACGGGATATCTTCTGGCAATACCTCAAGAAAGGACTCTATGATATGGGCGTGGATGCTTGGTGGATGGATGCAACGGAACCATCTTTCCGGGACGGATTCACACAGCTGAAGCAGGAAGAAAAGACCAAATCGGCAGGTAATACTTATCTGGGTAGCTTCCACCGTTATCTGAACACTTATTCTTTAGAAATGCTAAAGGACTTCTATCAACGCCTGCGCGCCGAGAGCGATCAGAAGCGTATATTTATCCTAACTCGTTCCGCCTTTGCCTCGCAACAGCATTATGGTACAGCCGTATGGTCGGGTGACGTTTCGGCTTCATGGGAGAATATGCACAAACAACTGGTTGCCGGCTTAAACTTGTCTATGTCCGGTATTCCGTATTGGACTTCCGATACGGGAGGATTCTTTGTCACAGAACGGGATGCAAAATATCCCGACGGACTGAAAAGTAATGATTATAAAGAGTTATATTCCCGTTGGTTCCAGTTTAGCGCATTTACTCCTATCTTCCGTGCTCACGGTACGAATGTGCCGCGTGAAATTTGGCAATTCGGTGAAGAGGGGACATTATCTTATGATAATCAAGTGAAGTATATTTATCTGCGTTACCGTCTGTTGCCATACATTTACTCAATGTCCCATCAGGTAACCGCCAATAATTATACCATGTTGAGAGGTTTGGCAATGGATTTCACAACAGATACCCGGACATTTGATATTGATAATGCCTATATGTTCGGTACTTCCTTATTGGTGCGTCCGGTATTTCATCCGCAATCGGAAGAAAAGAACATCTGTATTTATCTGCCGGAACATAGCGGTAAATATTGGTATGACTTCTGGACCGGAGAAGCTTTTGAAGGAGGAAGAGAACAAATGCAGACAAATATCCTCGACATACTTCCGCTCTATGTGAAGGCTGGTTCTATCTTGCCTTTGGCAGAAGTGAAACAATATGCGATGGAATATCCCGATCGTGAACTGGAATTGCGTATCTATGGAGGAGCGGATGCTGCTTTTTTATGGTATGAGGATGAAGGTGATTCCTACCGCTATGAAGAGGGTGTATGTTCGAAAGTGCCGATGCAATGGAAAGATTCGGAACGGACATTGACTATTGGACTGCGTGAGGGAACTTATCCCGGTATGCCGGAACAAATAAAAATGCATGTGAAATTATATCTGCCTGAAGGTGTAGCTCTTGATAGCAAAGAGTGCGTCTACACAGGTAGAGAAGTAAAAATAAAGTTTTAATTATAAGTATATATCGATTATGAAGAAGTTTCTCTATATTTTTATTCTATTGTTTATTGTGGGATGGGCACAGGCGCAACAGCGTGTGGTATACACAATCAACGACGGATGGAAATTTACAAAAGGATCTCCGTTTGAAGCGCAGCTGGCCGGCTGTGACGACTCTTCTTGGGAGACGGTCAATATACCTCATACATGGAATAATAAAGATGCAGACGACGAAACTCCGGGATTTTATCGGGGACCGGCTTGGTACCGGAAACAATTGTTTGTAGATAAAAGCCAGGAGGGACGTCAGGCAGTGATCTATTTTGAAGGAGCCAATCAGGAAGTACGATTTTATCTGAACGGTCAGTTCGTGGGAGAACACAAAGGAGGGTATACCCGTTTCTGTTTTGACATCACTTCCCATTTGCGTTATGGACAGGAAAACCTGTTTACCATTTATGTGAACAATGTCTATAATCCGAATATTCCTCCCTTATCTGCCGATTTTACTTTCTTTGGCGGTATCTACCGGGATGTCTATCTGCAGTTTATGAATCCGGTGCACATTGCAACGAATGATTATGCTTCGTCAGGAGTTTATATCCGTACACCCGAAGTGAACAACTCCGCAGCCTCGGTAGAAATTACTACATTACTGACGAATAATACACTCCAACCTGCAGAAATCAGGGTGGAAAATGTAATCTGCGATGCGGATGGTAAGGAAGTGAAAAAGACTCATGCGGAAATAAAGCTGGCATCCGGTGAAACAAAGACAGACATCTCTAAAAAGATAAAAATAGATTCGCCCCGTTTGTGGGATATAGACGATCCTTATCGGTATATGGTATATACGCGTATTCTCGATAAGAAAAAGGGTACTTTGCTGGATGAAGTGGTGAATCCGTTAGGCTTGCGCTGGTTTAAATTTGATTCGGAAAAGGGCTTTTTCCTGAATGGCAAAGGACGTAAACTAATCGGAACTGCCCGGCATCAGGATTATTTTCAGAAAGGAAATGCCTTGCGCGACGAGTTGCATGTACAGGATGTACTACTGTTGAAAGAGATGGGAGGGAACTTCCTGCGTGTGTCACATTATCCCCAAGATCCTGTAATCATGGAAATGTGTGATAAACTGGGTATTGTGACTTCGGTTGAAATCCCCGTTGTCAATGCTGTTACGGAAACTGAAGAGTTTTTGCAGAACTCCGTTGAGATGGCTAAAGAAATGGTACGTCAGGATTTCAACCGCCCTTCTGTTATGATTTGGGGGTATATGAATGAGATTTTTCTGCGTCGCCCTTATACCGAAGGCAAGCAATTGGAAGATTACTACCGCTTTACTGAAAAAGTAGCCCGTGCCTTGGAAGCGACCATCCGCGAGGAAGATCCTTCAAGATATACCATGATGGCTTATCATAATATGCCTCAATATTACGAAGATGCCCATCTGACCGAAATCCCGATGATTCAGGGATGGAACTTGTATCAAGGCTGGTATGAGCCGGATATCAATGAGTTTCAACGTTTGCTCGACCGTGCCCATAAGGTATACAAGGGAAAAGTGTTGATGGTTACGGAATATGGACCGGGAGTAGATCCGGGACTTCATTCCTACCAGCCGGAACGTTTCGACTTCTCACAGGAATATGGTTTGGTGTATCATAAACATTATCTCCGTGAAATGATGAAACGTCCGTTTATTGCCGGTTCCAGTCTGTGGAATCTGAATGATTTTTATTCCGAATCCCGTGTCGATGCTGTTCCTCATGTAAACAATAAAGGAGTTGTCGGATTAAACAGGGAGAAGAAGGATGTTTATTGGTTTTATAAGACAGCTTTGTCACGTTGTCCGATACTTGTTATAGGTAATCGGGAGTGGAAAAGCCGTGGGGGAGTGGTGAATACTGCACAGAAAGAATGTATTCAGTCTGTTCCTGTATTCTCCAATGCGGAAGAAGTAGAGCTGTTTGTGAACAATAAGAGTCTGGGAAAGAAAAAGGTGGAAGATAATTATGCTTTGTTCGATGTACCGTTCGTTGGTGGGGAGAATCTCCTGGAAGCGGTTGCTGTGGCTGGTGATAGCAAATTGCGGGATATGCTCCGGATTCAGTTCCGGTTGGTAGGCTCACAGTTGAAAGACGAAGCAATTCCATTTACGGAAATAAATGTAATGTTGGGTTCTCCGAGATATTTTGAAGACCGTACAGCAAATGTAGCATGGATTCCCGAGCAGGAGTATAAGCCCGGTAGCTGGGGATTTGTAGGCGGAACTTCTTATCGTCGTAAAACAGGATTCGGCAGTATGCTTGGTTCGGATATTGACATTCTGGGAACGGATATGAATCCAATCTTCCAGACTCAACGTGTTGGAATAAAATCTTTTAAAGCTGATGTACCGAATGGAGAATATTCCGTATATTTGTACTGGGCAGAATTGGAGTCGGACAAAGAGAGGGAAGCGTTGGTTTATAATCTGGGAGCTGACTCGGAACAGACGTTTGCCGGAAACCGTAGCTTCGGAATTTCAATGAATGGAACGACTGTTTTGGATGATTTCAACATAGCTCGTGATTACGGATATGCCCGTGCTGTTATCAAGAAATTTGTAGTAACGGTGAAGGATGGAAAAGGATTGAGTGTTGACTTTCATAAAAAAGAAGGAGAACCTATTCTGAACGCTATCCGTATTTATAGAAACTATTAATCATAAACACTGTCAATATGCTTAGGTCTATTTATTTACTGTCTTTTCTCCTCCTGCAATCTTTATTTGCTTTTGCCGGGAATGTAAAGGAGAATGTTCCGTCTTCTTTTGACTTGTATGTATGCATCGGACAATCCAACATGGCGGGGCGTGCAACATTAACTCCGGAAGTCATGGATACCCTCCAAAATGTGTATCTATTGAATGATAAGGGGAATTTTGAACCGGCAGTAAATCCTCTCAATCGTTATTCTACAGTTCGGAAAGATTTGTCAATGCAGCGTTTGGGACCGGCTTACGGCTTTGCTAAAGAGATGGCCCGACAAACGAAACGTCCTGTCGGGCTGGTAGTAAATGCGCGTGGAGGCTCATCCATCAACTCCTGGCTAAAAGGGAGTAAAGACGGATATTATGAAGAAGCTCTTTCCCGGGTTCGGATTGCAATGAAGCAGGGAGGTGTTTTGAAAGCAATCCTTTGGCATCAGGGAGAAGCCGATTGTTCGAATCCGGAAGCGTATAAACAGAAACTGATTTCTTTGGTGAAAGACTTGCGGGAAGATCTGGACATGCCGGATCTACCGGTTGTTGTAGGACAGATTTCACAATGGAACTGGACGAAAAGAGAAGCAGGTACAGTCCCCTTTAATCAGATGATTAAAAAAGTTTCTTCATTTATTCCCTATTCCGATTGGGTATCATCGAAAGGATTGGGATGGTATAAAGATGAGAAAGACCCTCATTTTAATACGGAAGCACAACTGTTATTAGGAAAACGTTATGCGAAAAAGATACTGAAGTTTTATAAACATCAATAGGATACCCTTTTTCGAAGGAACATAAAAGCCGGCTGATCCCTCATGAATCAGCCGGCTTTTGTATGGTGAATAACTAAATACTGCCTTGTTGATAGAAAAGGAGTCTATATGCTTAATTGTCTTGTTATAAGCAAATTAACCTGTTAATAACTTTGTTGATATCCTTGTTGATAACTGAAATTAGGTTGTGAATAAAACCAGTAAAGAAGAGTCGTCATAAAAAAGAAGAACCGCATTTCTGCGATTCTTCTTATCTTTAGTTGCGGAGATCCGACTCGAACGAATGACCTTTGGGTTATGAGCCCAACGAGCTACCAACTGCTCCACTCCGCGATGTTTAACGGGTGCAAAGGTACGGCTTTTTTTGAAACAAACAAATAATTTGCTGAATATTTTTCGAGTAAATCATCATTTTTTTCTTATTTAGTTGAGAATGAATGAAATAATGATGAAACTTTTTCTTAGCACCTATTAATATACAAATGTTAATATTCTCTCTATTTTCTTGTATGGTCTAAAGAAAAGAATTACTTTTGCTCAAAATATTCAGCAATGTGCAATTTGTAACCTATGACCGTATCCAAGACAAAAGCCAAATTAGTAGATGTAGCCCGTCAGCTTTTTGCGAAGATGGGAGTAGAAAACACAACTATGAATGATATCGCTCTTGCTTCTAAAAAAGGTAGACGAACGCTCTATACTTATTTTAAAAGTAAGGATGAAATTTATTTGGCTGTTGTGGAATCGGAATTGGATATTCTGTCGGATATGATGAAGCGGGTGGCCGAGAAAAATATCTCACCGGACGAGAAATTGTTGGAGATGATATATACCCGGTTGGACGCGGTAAAAGAGGTGGTCTATCGAAACGGAACATTGCGTGCTTATTTCTTCCGTGATATATGGCGGGTGGAAAAAGTTCGCAAGAAGTTTGATGCAAAGGAAGTCCAGCTCTTTAAAGCCGTTCTTCTGGAAGGACAGGCAAAAGGAGTTTTCCATATTGACGATGTGGAGATGACTGCCGACTTGATACATTATTGTGTGAAAGGAATTGAAGTTCCTTATATTCGAGGCCATATAGGTGCACATCTGGATGAAGATACAAGAAATAGATATGTGTCCAACATTGTGTTTGGCGCACTGCATAGAACAGAAATTTAATTAAATAACTTTTAGTATGGGATTATTAGACGGAAAAACAGCCATTGTGACCGGTGCTGCTCGCGGTATTGGTAAGGCTATCGCTCTTAAGTTTGCTGCCGAAGGTGCAAACATCGCATTTACTGACCTTGTCATTGACGAAAATGCAGAAAATACAGCTAAAGAATTGGAAGCAATGGGCGTGAAAGCCAAAGGTTACGCTTCTAACGCGGCTAACTTTGAAGATACTGCAAAGGTCGTTGAAGAAATCCACAAGGACTTCGGACGGATCGATATATTGGTAAACAATGCCGGTATCACTCGTGACGGTTTGATGATGCGCATGAGCGAACAGCAATGGGATATGGTAATCAACGTGAACCTGAAGTCTGCATTTAACTTCATCCATGCTTGTACACCTATCATGATGCGTCAAAAAGCTGGTAGCATTATCAATATGGCCTCTGTTGTAGGTGTTCACGGAAATGCAGGACAGGCTAACTATGCTGCTTCCAAAGCAGGTATGATTGCATTGGCTAAGTCTATCGCACAAGAGTTGGGCTCTCGCGGCATCCGTGCCAACGCTATCGCTCCGGGATTCATCCTGACAGACATGACAGCTGCTCTTTCTGACGAAGTAAGAGCTGAATGGGCAAAGAAAATACCTTTGCGTCGTGGTGGTACTCCTGAAGATGTGGCAAACATCGCTACCTTCCTGGCTTCTGATATGTCTTCTTATGTATCAGGTCAGGTGATTCAGGTAGATGGTGGTATGAATATGTAATCGAACAGAATGACTGTTGTATACGAAGACAACCATATCATTGTAGTCAACAAGACCGCTTCCGAGATTGTCCAGGCAGACAAGACGGGGGATACGCCGCTTTCGGAGACTGTGAAACAGTATCTGAAAGAGAAGTATCAGAAACCCGGAAATGTTTTCCTCGGTGTGACACACCGGCTGGACCGCCCCGTAAGCGGTCTTGTTATTTTTGCCAAAACGAGTAAGGCATTAACAAGGCTCAACGAAATGTTTCGCACCAGTGAGGTGAAAAAGACTTATTGGGCGGTTGTGAAAAATGCTCCGCAAGAACCGGAAGGTGAACTGGTACATTTTCTTGTACGTAATGAAAAGCAGAACAAAAGTTATGCATACGACAAAGAAGTGCCGAACAGCAAGAAAGCGATCTTGCATTACCGGTTGATCGGTCATTCGGAGAATTACTATTTGCTCGAAGTCGATTTAAAAACCGGACGTCATCATCAGATTCGTTGTCAGCTGGCAAAAATGGGATGCCCTATCAAGGGAGATTTGAAATATGGCTCTCCACGCTCCAATCCGGATGGGAGCATTTGTCTGCATGCCCGGAGAGTACGGTTCGTACATCCTGTCTCAAAAGAACTGATAGAGCTTGAAGCTCCTCTTCCCGAAGGGAATTTATGGAAAGGATTCGCCATAGATTAACACGGATTTCCACAGATTCATTTATTATGTTATTTAGTAGACGGTACGCAGTTTTTCTGTGGAAAACCGTGTAAATCTGTGGTTGGAACTTGCCAAAAGAGTAAACCTGCCTGCCATTTTTCTTGTAAACTCTAGCGACAGTTAGTTAATTCCTAAATAGGTAGTATATTTGCATCATTCGCTAACTATAATTTTCAATCATACCAAAGAAAAATACGAATGAAGGCATTTAAACTACTTGCACTTACTTCTTGTGTCTTGCTTGCAGCGGGAAATGGAGTAGCGCAACAGAACTATTCAAAAAGTGAAGGATTATTGCAGTACGTCGATCCGTATATCGGATCCGGTTATCATGGACACGTCTTTGTTGGGACGAGTGTTCCGTATGGAATGGTACAGCTGGGTCCTACCAATATCCATAAAGGTTGGGACTGGTGCTCGGGTTATCATTATTCCGATAGTATTTTAATAGGCTTTTCACATACCCATTTGAGCGGTACGGGCTGTACTGACTTATGTGATATTCTCATCATGCCATTGAATGAGATCCGTACTCCCAGAGGCAATCAGGATGATATACGTGATGGGTATGCTTCCAGATATTCTCATGCGAATGAAATCGCCCGTCCCGAATATTACTCTTTGCTTCTCGACCGTTACAATATCAAAGCCGAGTTGACAGCTACAGATCGTGTAGGCTTCCATCGTTATACTTATCCTGAAGGAAAACCGGCTTCCATATTAATCGACTTACGTGAAGGAAACGGATCGAATGCTTACGACAGCTATATCCGTAAGGTAGATGATTATACAGTAGAGGGTTATCGTTATGTGAGAGGCTGGAGTCCTTCCCGCAAAGTTTATTTTGTGTTGAAAAGTGATAAGAAGATAGAGCAGTTTACTGCCTATGATGATAATACCCCGCAACCTTGGGACCAACTGAAAGTGGCATCGGTGAAGAGTGTCCTCACTTTTGGTAACGTGAAGGAAGTGAAGATAAAAGTCGCCCTTTCTTCTGTCAGCTGTGACAACGCAGCGATGAACCTGCAATCCGAACTTACTCACTGGGATTTTGATAAGGTGGTGGATATGAGTGCCGACCGATGGAATAAGCAACTGGAGAAGATGACAGTAGAGACTGATGATGAGGCTTCCAAACGTGTATTCTATACCGCCCATTATCATACTATGATTGCCCCTACGCTTTTTTGCGATGTGAATGGAGAGTATAGAGGGATGAATGACATGATTTACACAGACCCGAAGAAAGCCAACTATACGACTCTTTCTTTATGGGATACCTACCGTGCATTAAATCCTTTGATGACTATTACTCAACCTGAAATGGTTGACCATGTAGTCAATTCGATGATTTCCATCTATCGTCAGCAGGACAAACTCCCTATCTGGCCTTTGATGAGTGGAGAGACCGATCAGATGCCGGGGTATAGCTCCGTGCCGGTGATTGCCGATGCATATCTGAAAGGATTTACTGGGTTCGATGCGGAAGAAGCATTGCAAGCAATGATAGCTACAGCTACTTATGAAAAGCAGAAAGGAGTACCTTATGTAGTCAAAAAAGGCTATATCCCTGCCGACAAAGTTCATGAAGCTACTTCCATAGCCATGGAGTATGCAGTGGACGACTGGGGAATTGCCGCTATGGCACGTAAGATGGGAAAGACAGAAGATGCTGAAACATTCTCAAAACGTGCTCATTATTACAAGAACTATTTTGATTCTTCTATCCATTTCATTCGTCCGAAACTGGAAGACGGCTCTTGGCGTACTCCTTACGATCCGGCACGTTCCATCCATACTGTTGGAGATTTCTGTGAAGGAAACGGATGGCAATATACTTTCTTTGCTCCACAAGACCCCTATGGGCTGATTGCCTTGTTTGGAGGTGACAAACCTTTTACAACGAAGCTTGATGGTTTCTTTACCAATACCGACAGTATGGGGGAAGAAGCATCGAGCGACATAACCGGATTGATCGGACAATATGCACATGGAAATGAACCTAGCCATCATGTTGCTTATCTTTATGCGTATGCCGGTGAACAATGGAAAACGGCGGAAAAGGTTCGTTTTATCATGAGCGATTTTTACACAGACCAGCCGGACGGTATCATCGGTAATGAGGATTGTGGCCAAATGTCTGCCTGGTATCTTCTTTCATCTATGGGACTCTATCAGGTGAACCCGTCGGATGGTGTATTTGTTTTCGGTAGCCCTTGTTTTAAGAAAGTAGAAGTGAAGGTACGTGGTGGTAACACTTTTACTGTAGAAGCACCCAATAACAGCAAAGAAAATATCTATATCCAGAAAGTGTATTTGAATGGCAAGCCTTATGATAAGAGTTATATCACTTATCAGGATATAATAAATGGCAGCACATTGAAGTTTGTAATGGGGAAAAAGCCTAATAAGAATTTTGGTAAGGCTCCGGCAAACAGACCGGTTGTTTTGAATAAGATAAATGGATAAAGATGGCTTACTTATAAAAGACAGCTAATTGTTGAAAGGAGGAAGAAGCCTCCGACAATGAAAGAATAAAGCTGGTTCTCAATATTCAATTCAGTTTTCAATAGGTATTATAAGGCTTTCCGATTGTAGCATTTAATTCTGCTTCGGAAAGCTTTATTTTATACTAGAAACGGCTGAAAAGCAAATCCTTAACAAGAACTTACTGTTTTCAGCCGTTTTGGGGAATATAGTTTTAAGAAATAAGTTAGTCCTGATTACATCTTTCCTTTAAAAAAGAATGTAATCAAGACTATTTTTATAACTATGGAAGCGGATCAGCTTTTGCCGGTCGTTTCGGATCATAAACGGCTACTCCTACTTTGGAGTCAGCACAACCATAATACAAATACCATTTGTTTTTGAAGTAGACCATTCCTTCTATAAATACGGTTCCATCCACATATTGCCCACTCTTTTCAAAGCTATCCATCGGACGGAAGAACGGTTCATCGAGACGGGTGATAAAGCGGGTAGGATCATTGGCGTCGAAGAGTGCTTGTCCGGCAGCATAGACATTGGCGGTATAGCGTTTGTCACCTCTTCCTGAATGGTTCTTACCATTATAAAGAAGGACAATTCCTTTCGGAGTGTAGATAGCTGGAGGCCCACATTCGGTGAGATGGCTGTCGAAGTAGCCGTCACGGGGAGAAAACAGCTTTTTTAGGGAGCCGTCAATGTTGACAATCGGTGTCCAGTGGATTAAGTCATCGGAAGTAGCTGCGAATACATGCTCCTCTCCCCAGTACATAAAGTATTTCCCGTTGACTTTCTTGATAACCTGTTTCCCTTTAACAACTTCGGTCAGGATAGAGCCGGACTTACAACCCAGGTTGAAGAACTTTCCATCAAATGCTTTGGCAAAAGCAGGACCGTGTTTTGTCCAGTCTTTTAGGTTGCGGGAGGTCGCTACTGCCAGGCGAGGTACATGGCGATTCCATTGGGTGTACATCATTACATATAATCCGTCATCGGTTACGGCAATTCGTGGGTCTTCGCAGCCGCCGGGCCATTCCAACTCTTTTTGTGAATCATTATCCGGATAGAATACAGGAGTCTTTTCCCGTTGGAAATGTGTGCCGTCGGTAGAAGTGGCATAACCGAGGCGGGAAGTCCGGTGTCCGATACCGACACCTGATTTATCCTCTGCACGGTATAACACGACAATCTCACCATTGTAGAGTGTAGCAGCCGGATTGAATGTATCGTTCGATTCCCACGCAATAGAATCTTTGGTCAATGGACAGTAAAACTTGGTGTTTTCTATAGGAGATATTACCGGATTGACATTCTTTGGACGTTCAAAACCACCGAAAGCCCAATCGGGTAATTTGTTCTCTTTATGATTGGAAGACTGTCCGTAGGCAGTACAGGTCATCATGGTTGTAGTAAGTAGGAATAAAAAAGTTGATTTCATATTGTTCATATTATATGGGTCATTTATTTTTTAGGAGTCATATACTCCCTACATATAAATTGGAAAATAAATAAAATGCTGTCATCTGTCACCTGATTGGGCATAAATGATTGATTATAAATATACTGCAGTGTGACAGCATGATGTGACGGCAAGGTGACGACAACTTTGCTGTCACTTTGTTGAAAGCAAGGATTTTATTGTTTCTCTGCTATGTGGGTACTTATTTCTCTATCCGGAGCGGTATTCAAGGATTATCAGACTATTACAGAAGAGAGAGTTTCAGTACTTGAAACTAAAAGTTCTATTGCTTGAAACTTCTGTTTCGTCAGTGGGAAACTTTAGTTTCATCGGTGAGAAACTCTAGTTTCTCTTACTTGAAACTGTGGTTTCAAAGGCGTGAAACTAAAGTTCTTCAACCTTGAAACTACTTTGGAAGCGTAAGCTTCAAGGTTAGAAACAGTTATCTCATAAGCAGGAATACAATAAAAACATAATAGAAGACTATTGGATACTATTCAGCAAGTCTACCTTTCCTTCATTCACGAGTTTTAGGATTAGTTCTCCGAATAGCGTATTTTGCCATGCAAACCAGGAACGAGTAAAGTTCTTCGGGTCATTCTTGTGGAAAGATTCATGCATGAACCCTGTTCCGGCATCCGTATCCATCAGCATTTTGATACAGGTCTTGATTTCTGCGTCGTTTTGACTGGTGAATGCTTTCATCATAATACTCATGGGCCAAATCATATCATATCCGATGTGCGGACCGCCAATTCCTTCACCGGCAGTACCTTTGAAGAAGTAAGGATTATCTTCGCTCCATACAAACTTACGGGTATTCTGATAAATAGGATCGTTCACTTTCACATCTCCCAGATAAGGAAGGGCAATGAGACTCGGCACATTGGCATCATCCATTAACAGTTGGTTGCCGAAACCATCCACTTCGAAAGCATAGATTTTGCCATATTTCGGATGATTGTAAACCGCATATTTTTTTAGGGCTGCTTCCACTTCGTTCGACAGTGTAGTACATTCTTTAGCTAAATCAGGTTTCTTGTTGACCGTATTCAGAATTTCGGCAGCTTTGCGCAATGAAGTTACAGCAAAGAAGTTGGACGGAACGAGGAACTGGAAAGTTGTAGCATCATCCGAAGGACGGAAAGCAGAAGCAATCAGTCCGACCGGCTTTACAGGATTACCCCAGCCGTCGTTGGTCATCGTATCGAGTGCACGTTCCGTTTTACGTTGGAAACGATAAGGACCTTTCGGCTCTTCTTTTCGTTGCTGTTCCTTAAACGTTTTCAGAACCTTCGCGATGGCTGTAAGCCATTCGTCGGAGAATATACTGGCATCTCCCGTCGTCTTCCAGTAATGATAAGCAAGACGGATAGGATAGCAGAGCGAGTCGATTTCCCATTTGCGTTCGTGCAGTTCGGGCTTCATGTCCGTAAGGTCGCTCATCCATTCGCCGCCTTCGGAATTCATGTTGAAAGCATTGGCATACGGGTCGATATTGATACACTTGAACTGACGTTTGATAACGCCGGCCAGCATCTTTTTCAGTTCCGCGTCTTTGTTGGCGAGTTGCACGTAAGGCCATACTTGTGCACCCGAATCGCGCAACCACATGGCGTGGATGTCGCCTGTATAAACAAACGTATCGTCTTTGCCGTCAAAATGAACAGTAGTATCCAGGGTGTTCGGGAAACAGTTTTCGAACATCCATGCCAAGCGGGCATTCGTCAGCAGTTGCTTGATATGCGCAATCTGTTGTTCCACAGCTTGCGAGACAAACAGACGTTTCGATGCTTCCGGACGGTTCGTCTGATAGTTGTTGATTTTGGTATTATCTTGTTGGATGACAAAATCACTGTTCGTTATAGCCTGCATATTGCTAGCACCAAAGAGTGCTATGGACAAACAAAAGGCTTTAGTTATATTCATGGTAATAGTCTTTTTTTGTTGATTAGTATTGATTATGAAAGTGTTGCGGAGAAGAAGTGTTAAATCTCTGCAAAGAATTCAATAAGACAGGCATTGTCGAGCAGCCATTTATACTGTTCCTTGTTATGTCCCGACCAATCCCTGCCTAATAATCCGTTTTCATCCCGGTAGTTTTCCCAGGCGTGAAGCGCATTTTCCACCATCGCATTGACATACGCCGGATTCTTGTCAATCTTATACAGAGCTTTCAGTCCTCTGAATAAGATCACGTTAAACCAGGCCATGTCTTTATGCACTTTGACAGTCGGGTCTTTCTTGTCGGCTTTTGTGCGGAAAAAAGCATCAGTTCCTGCGGCTGTCTGCTGTGCATCGCGCAAATACTGTTCATCTCCTGTTTCCTCATAGAGCAATACGCCCGCCTGAATCATCTGTCCACTGTTGTAGGCGTACTTCTCTTTGGAAACTTTCCCTTTCAGGTTGATGTTATCCCAGTAAAGATGGTCGGTAGGGTCGCACAGATGCTTTTTCGTCCAGGCATACGTCTCTTTTGCTTTTTCGAGGTATTTGGCATCCTTCGTCAGCCGGTACAACTTGACACCGAGCACAGTAGACGGTGCATTGGAACAAGTATGCTTCGCTTCCTTCTGCTGTTCACACCAAAAGATGCCACCGCCTATCTCATCGCTCCATCCACTGTAGATATATTGATACAATGCAACGGCTTTTTCCAAAGATGCAGGCTTGTGAGTCAGTTGGTAATAATCGCAGTAATCCAGTGCAATCCAGATGTTATCGTCATAATAACGTCCGTGCTGCCCGTACTTGGTGGGGTATGACTGATAACAGGCCGGCAAGCGACTGTTATCCCAATACTGCTCCATTCCCGGTAGAATTCTTTTCTCGAGAATCTTTTTGTACTTCTTGTTTCCGGTCGCTTTGTATAAAGCCACACAACCCGACATCATCCCGGAATACGGCCATAGAAAAGAAGCCTTCAGCGTTCCGTTCTGCTGCGTTCCGCCCGCCAGATAAGTAATTTTTTGGTCGGGATTGACAGGATACGTTTCTGTTAGTAGTCCGTCATTCGTCTGATAGAGATTCAATACATTAGATAGAATTGAGTCGGCAATAGAAAGATAACGGGTATTTCCCGGTGTCTTTCCCACTGCGGAGGTAAGGCAAAATAACATACAGGCTACAAAACATATATTTCTCATAGGAATATCGGGTTGTGTGGTGAAACTTTCAGGTTATAACTAGATACAAAGATTATTTCTGCTGACGCTGGTCGAACTCCAGTTCCACCTTTACGGGGAAATGGTCTGAAGGAGTGCGCGCCTGATAAGTCTTGATGTCGATTTCTTCCGGGCAATCGTTCGCCTGCTTCTTTTCTCCCTTGCCTACGATGCTGCGGTAAGTATCAGTCAGCACACCATATCTTTTCACTTGGAAAGACGGAGAAACGAATATATGGTCGATACGGCTTTCCGTAAAGCTGTTCGGGTCGAAGTCGTTGAACGTGCCGTTGATAGCATAGCGGAAGCCGGCCTTTTCGTAAGAGTCACACAACACCCCTTTGCTCACAAAAGCATCATAAGATTGGTGGGTCTGGTCGACATTGAAGTCTCCCGTCAGGATGGCCGGAAGCTCTTTGCCTTTGCCAAGTTCTTTCATCTTGTCCTGTACGAGGAATGCACTTTCCACACGTGCCTTCTTGCCGATATGGTCCATGTGCAGGTTGAAGAAAAGGAATTCGAAGCCGGTATCTTTGCATTTGAAGTGTCCCCAACTGCAAATACGCGGCAACACGGCATCCCATCCTTTGCTCGGCACGTCGGGAGTTTCCGACAACCAAAAATCACCTTTCTCTATCACGTCAAACTTGTCTGTGCGATAGAAAATAGCAGAATGTTCACCTTTCTCTTTGCCGTCGTCGCGACCTACACCGATATAATCATAACCGGGTAATGCCTCTTTTATATCTTTCAGTTGATGAATAAAGCACTCCTGCGTGCCGAAAATATCGAAATCGTGGTATTGCACTATTTGGGCAATGACCGGGTAACGTTGTCCCCAACCGTTTCCGTTGATTGAATCGCCACCGTTGGCGTTTCTCAAATTGTAGGAGGCAACGGTGATAGAAGTAGGCTGATAGTTACTTTGACAACCGCAAAAGACGATCGCAACAAGGGCAATTAGTAAAAGGTTTTTCAGTTTCATGTTTTTATAGTTTGTTTGGTAGATAATTCATTGATCTCCAAAAGTACAATATTTTATTCAAACGAAAGAGAGTAAGGTACATCTTTTTCTGTGGTTCCCCGTTGTTTATTGGGTACGGGGCTCATTTGAAATTGAATATTAGCACCTTTAATCAGCTGGTCATGTGTAAGGAAATTACGGGTTTGTGATTTCCCGTTTACTTTCATTTCCTTGATGTAGCGGTTGTCAAGCTGGTTGTTATCTGCCTTGATTGTGATGGTCTTTCCGTTCTCCAAATGTAACTTCGCTGATTTGAAGAGCGGGGTTCCTATGATATATTCATCCGTTCCCGGGCAAACCGGATAGAAACCGAGTGCGGAGAATACATACCAGGCGGAAGTCTGTCCGTTGTCTTCGTCACCGCAATAACCGTCGGGACCGGCGGTATATAGCTTGTTCATAATCTCACGTATCCAGTATTGGGCTTTCCAGGGCTCGCTCGAATAGTTGTAGAGATATACCATGTGCTGAATAGGCTGGTTGCCGTGCGCATATTGCCCCATGTTCATTACTTGCATTTCACGCATTTCGTGAATCATGCCGCGGCTTTCCATTCCCAGTTTACCCGGGATGACAAAGACGGAATCCATCATCGCGTTGAATTCTTTCTTGCCTCCCATCAGGTTGATAAGTCCTTGCGGGTCGTGGAATACGCAGAAGCTCCAGTGCCAGCTATTCCCTTCGCAAAATTCACCGCTCCAGTCCACTGCATCGAAATTCGGATTGAATACGCCTTTGTTGTCTTTGCCAACCATCAGTTTGCGTTCCGGGTGATAGACATTTTTGTAGTTCAGCGCGTGTTTCTTATAAATGTCGATTTCGCTCTCCGGTTTACCGAGTTTCTTGCCTAATGTATAAATTGCCCAGTCGTTGTAAGCATACTCCAATGTACGTGCAACGTTTTGTCCTATGCCGATATTGTTGGCAACATATCCCAGTTGGTTGTAAGACTCGTAACCGAGACGCCCCGAAGCAGTCCCGCGAAGATGTGCATTTGCTCCATGTTTCAATGCTTCCCAAAGAGTTTCGATATCATATCCTCGCAATCCTTTGATGTAAGCGTCGGCCACTACGGAAGCCGAGTTGTTGCCTACCATACAATCTCGATGTCCCGGGCTGGCCCATTCCGGCAGGAAACCGCTTTCCTTGTAAGTATTTACTAGTCCCTCCTGCATCTTTTGATTCATTGACGGATACATCAGGTTGAGGAAAGGGAACAGGCAGCGGAACGTGTCCCAGAATCCGGTGTCGGTAAACATATAACCGGGACGCACTTCGCCGTTGTAGGGGCTGTAATGCATGACTTGTCCCTTAGCATCTATCTCGTAGAAACTGCGTGGAAAAAGCATGGAACGGTATAAACAGGAATAGAAGGTACGTAAATTATCGATATTATCGTCTTCTATCTCTATTTTACTCATTTCACGGTTCCAAATCTCTCTTCCGTTCGCTACCAGTTGGTCGAAACTGTTTTTGCCAAGCTCTTTGAGATTCAACTCCGCCTGTTCGGGGCTGATAAAGGAGGAAGCAACACGTGCGTGTACGATTTCTCCCTTTTTCGTGGCGAATCCGATCACGGCCCCTGTGTGGTTTCCTTTTGCTTCTGTTTCATTCGGAAGAATGTTGTTTTCGAAAACTGTGGAAACGAATGTGAACGGTTTGTCGAATTGAATCACGAAATAGTTTTTGAAGTTTTCCGGCACACCGCCGCTATTCTTGGTTGAATAGCCGATAATCTTGTTTTCTTCCGGAATCACTTTCACATAAGAACCTTTGTCGAAAGCGTCTACAATCACGTAGGCATTCTTTGTCTCCGGATACGTGAAACGGAACATGACGGCACGCTCCGTAGGAGCAAGCTCGGTTGTTACATCATGGTCGGCAAGGTATACCTTATAATAATAAGGTTTGGCAACTTCCGCTTTGTGAGAGAACCAACTGGCACGTCGGTCTTGGTCGAATACCAGTCCGCCGGTGATAGGCATGATGGCAAACTGCCCGTAGTCGTTCATCCAGGGACTGGGCTGATGTGTTTGTTTGAATCCCCGGATTTTGTCGGCATCATACGTGTACGCCCAACCGTCTCCCATTTTACCGGTCTGAGGTGTCCAGAAATTCATTCCCCACGGCAATGCCGTAGCCGGATACGTGTTTCCGGTAGACAGTTCAAACTTGGACTGAGTGCCTACCAGTGTGCTGACATAGTCTACCGGATTCTTAACGGCAGAAGATTGCAGGCTGTACAACACGGCACCTCCAAGAAATAGCAAGTGTTTAAATGAAAAATGTGTTTTCATGAACAAATGAATTTATAGATTTGAAAATAATTTCTACGACGAAAATAGGGAGAAAAGGAATGTGCTTCTAGTAATAGAGGGGCTAAATCGTTTCTTGTCGCTGAAATTAACTACTCTGGCACGGAGCTTTACTTATATTCCGGCCAAAAAAAAGCTCGGAATGTTTTTTTGTTTACCTTTGTCATATAGCAAATCTAAGAATAATACACTATGGGAAAACAGTTGGTTTTTATTCTATTCTTTTTTCTTAATCTGTTGATACATAACGCTTATGCTTATAATTTGAAGCAAGTTGCAGATAAAGAGTATATGTCTAATAGTTCGATTACATCTCTGTGCCAGGATGAGCGTGGATTGATGTGGATCGGGACCTGCGACGGGCTGAATATTTATGATGGACAGGAGATTGAGGAATTTAAGACTCGTGACAAGGAGGATTACTTATCTGGTAATCTGATTGACAATATTGTGTATACGGGCGAAGATGTTTACTGGATTCAAACCTACTATGGGCTGAACCGTTTGAACCGGAAAACCAATACAATCACTCACTATAATGAATTTCAGAAACTCTTCTTTATGAATAAAGATAGTCATGGTAATCTGTTCATTATCCAGGATAGTAACTGCATTTATTATTATCATAAAAAAGAAGGAGTCTTCAAGAAAATCAATATCACGGGAATCCCGATTTCCGATATCGTAAACTTCTTTATCGACGGTAACAACCGGATGTGGGTAGTCATGAAAGGATATAACCGCTGTTATGATATACAGCAGGAAGCCGCATCGGGAGATATCACCCTGTTACCCCAGAAAACGAACCTGATTTATCAGACTTCCTTGATTTATTGTTTCAATGACGAGCAATCTCTTTATTACATAGACAAGGAATTTAATTTCTATGCTTTCCATATTCCGACCCAGAAGAATGAGTTTATTGCCAATCTAGGTAAAGAAATACAGGAACGTGGTAAAATTTCTTCCATCGTTCATTATCATAACAGCTATTTTGTGGGCTTTTTGATGGATGGTATTCTGCTGTTGGAGAAACAGAAGGAGACGAATCATTATCAAATTCAGTCGTTACCTATCAACAGCGGTGTATTCTGTCTCAAGAAAGACCGTTTTCAGGATGTTGTTTGGATTGGTACCGACGGGCAGGGTGTTTATCTTTATTCGAACCCGCTTTATTCTATCAAATCAATGGTGCTTAGCAATTATACCGAGAAAATAGAACGCCCCGTGCGTGCCATCTATCTTGATGATGAACGTACTTTCTGGGTGGGAACCAAAGGAAACGGAATTCTTAAAATCTATGATTACGAATTCGATAAAAACATCTCCGACTGTCGGGCGGAGGTGTTGACTACCTCTAATAGTGCTTTGAGTAGTAATGCCGTTTATTGTTTTGCCAAGAGCCACCGGAATTTGCTTTGGATAGGAGACGAAGAAGGATTAACTTATTATTCATATCGGGAAAAACGTATCAAGAGTATACCAATACGGATCGGTAACGAAGATTTCAAATACATCCATGACATTTACGAAACAGCAGATTCCGAACTGTGGCTGGCGAGTGTCGGCATGGGAGTGGTGAAAGCTCGTATTGCCGGAACACCGGACAATCCGGTGATTGTGGATGCGCAACGTTACATCATCAATGACGGCGAACTGGGATCGAACTATTTCTTTACTATTTATGCGGAGAATGAAGCCAACCTGTTGTTTGGCAATAAAGGATATGGGGTATTCCGCTATAACGAAACGACGAATGGCCTGGAACCGGTGTCTACTCACAAATACGAAAACATGACCCTGAATAATATTCTCGCTATCAGTAAAGACAGCAGCAATAACTATCTTTTCGGAACGAGCTACGGATTGATAAAGTACACATCGGAAACCTCTTATCAGCTCTTCAATGCCAAGAATGGTTTCCTGAATAATACCATTCATGCAATTCTTAGAAACTCGTCCGACGACTTCTGGTTGAGCACCAATCTTGGATTAATCAATTTCGATACGAAAAGGAATGTCTTTCGTTCATACGGTTTTGGAGATGGTTTAAAGGTGGTAGAGTTTAGTGACGGAGCCGCTTTTCGGGATTCCCAGACTGGTACTCTGTTCTTTGGCGGAATCAATGGAGTCGTAGCTATCCGGGCGGATGGCCGTCCGGAGCAGCTTTATATGCCTCCTGTTTATTTTGATAAGCTGTCTATCTTCGGTGAACAATACAATCTGGGCGAATTTCTCACCCGGAAAAAAGAAACTGAAGTCTTGAATTTGCAGTATGACCAGAATTTCTTTTCTGTTTCATTTGCCTCTGTGGATTATCTGAATGGTAATAACTGTACCTATTTTTATAAACTGAAAGGATTGAGTGACCAATGGGTAAACAATGGTTCGGAAAGCGGAGTCTCTTTTACGAATATGGCTCCCGGCGAATATACCTTACTGGTGAAATATTACAATAGTGTCTTTGATAAAGAGAGTGATGTCTATTCTCTGGTGATTCGTATAGGTGATCCGTGGTATGCTTCCTGGTGGGCTTATTTGATTTATGCCCTGTGTCTGCTTTTACTGGCAGCCTTGCTGATACGTTCCTTTATCCTGCGCTCCAAACGTAAAAAGCAGGAATTGCTGAACGAGATAGAGAAACGCCATCAAAAGAATGTCTTTGAGTCCAAACTTCGTTTCTTTACTAATATCGCACATGAATTTTGTACTCCGCTGACTTTGATTTATGGTCCTTGCGGACGAATCCTTTCATCGAAGGGACTTAGTAAATTTGTCGTGGACTACGTACAGATGATTCAAACGAATGCGGAGCGTCTCAACAACCTGATTCATGAGTTGATCGAATTCCGTCGGATTGAAACGGGAAACAGGGAAGTGCGGGTTGAGTCATTGAATGTGTCTTCCATTGTGAAAGGAATAGCCAAAACGTTTGTTGAAATGGCTAAATCCAGAAACATCACTTTCTTGAGCAAGATACCCGAGCAGGTGATGTGGAACTCGGACAAAGGATTCCTGAATACAATTATTATTAATCTGATTTCTAATGCCTTTAAATATACTCCCGACGGACAGAGTATCAAGATTGAAGTGGATACGAGCCGGGAAAATATGCTGGCTCTTCGTGTAGCAAATGAAGGAAGTACCATCAAGGAAAAGGATTTTCAGTATATTTTTAATCGGTATGCCATTTTGGATAATTTCGAGAATCAGGATGAAAAGAACTTTTCACGGAACGGACTGGGGCTAGCCATCTCTTATAATATGGCAAAGTTGCTGAATGGTACGTTGAAAGTGGAAAATACTCCTGACGGATGGGTGATGTTTACACTAACCTTGCCGGTCGTGAAACTGACTACCGGAGTGTCGGAAACCAAGCGGCTCACAGCGGAATACATCCCTAAGATAGATACTCAATCGATACTGAAACTTCCCCAGTATGAGTTTGATAAGATGCGTCCTACGCTTTTGGTTGTCGATGATGAAATCGAAATGCTATGGTTTATTGGAGAAATCTTCTCGGCTGACTTCAATGTGGTAACCTTGCAAGATCCTGAACGGCTGGATCAGGTGATGAATGAGGTTTATCCGAATGTGATTATCTGTGATGTCATGATGCCGGGAATGGGCGGCATTGAACTGACCAGGCGGATCAAATCGGTGAAAGAGACAGCGCATATTCCTATTATTGTGGTTTCCGGACGGCACGAGATGGAACAACAGATGGAAGCTCTTTCTGCCGGTGCGGAAATGTATATCACGAAACCGTTTAGTGCGGAGTACCTTCGTATTTCTGTCTGTCAGGTGATGGAACGGAAAGAGGTGTTGAAGAATTATTTCAGTTCGCCGATCAGTTCTTTTGAAAAGTCGGACGGGAAGTTGACGCATAAAGAGTCGAAGAAGTTCCTTCAGTCGGTTTTGAAGATTATCAATGATAATATAACGAACAAAGATTTGACTCCACGTTATATCGCCGATCGGCTGGCAATCAGTCCCCGGAGTCTTTATCGGAAGATGGAAGAGATAGGAGAGGATAGCCCGACCGATCTGATTAAGGAATGTCGTTTGCACATAGCGAAAGATTTATTGCTGACCACTAAAAAGACGATTGATGAAATTGTATTCGATTCGGGATTCTCGAACAAAGTTACTTTCTTTAAGGTGTTCCGTGAAAAGTATGAGTGCACGCCAAAAGAGTTTCGGATGAAACATTTGGAAGAGGTTCAGCAGTAGCCTGTGGCGGGAATTTTTAAAGAAAAAGAAGAAGTAAATATCCGTGTTAATATAGTAAATATCCGTGCCAAAAGGTAAAAAAGGATAGTTAATTTTCTTTTGGTAGAGTTTAGTGATTTTATCTTTGTCTCATCGAAGTTTTTAAGTAGATAAACTTGAAAAGTATTAATTTATTAATCTTTAATCTAATGAAAAGGAAACTTAGTTTTTTATTTCTTTCAGCATTGACCATTCCATTTTTTATGGTATCGTGCAGTGATGATAAAGAAGAACAGGAAGTGAAACCGGCAACAGATCTGGTTGTCGATAATAATTCGGTGACACTACTACAAGGAGACGAAATTACGGTGAGTATCACCTCCGGTAATGGCGATTATTATGTGAAGCCATTTGATGAAAACGTGGCGACGGCTACAATCAATGGTAATAAGGTGACTATTAAAGCTACCGAAAATAGCCAGTTGGAAGAAAATAACCGTACGGAAACTACTATATTAATAGTAGATGGACGTAAGAAAGTGGCTAGAGTGCTGGTTCGGGTAGCAAAACTCTGGGATTTGACGGTAGATGCACCGGAAGAAGGTTTTGACCTTTTTATCGGTGAAAAGAGACTGGTGAAGATTTTGACCGGTAACGGAGATTATCAGATTTCCATACCGGAAGGTGCTGATAAGTTTTTGGAAGTGGGTGAACTATCCGGACAAGTTATTCCGTTGACTGCCAAGTTCGAGACTGGAGCCGATCCGGTAAATATTACGATAACAGATAAGAAAGGTAAGACAATCACTATTCCTGTGGTAGTGAACATCGTGGATCTGACACTGAAAAGTAATGAAGCCACTTTTGCCGAACCGGATGCCGAATCTCAATATATCTCTATTGAGAGAGGTAATGGCGGATATAGTTTCACTTATCAGGTGGGAGACGGCGAGCCTACTACGGATGCAACGATTGTGGAAGCTACTGAAAAAGAGAACCTGATTACCTTGAAACCCAAAGCTAGAGGTGATGTGAAAGTGATTGTGACAGATCAGAAAGGTTCTGTGGAGGAGATTTCGGTGAAAGTGAATCCATATAACCTTAAACTGGAAGATGAAGCAACTTCTTTAATCATCGGTGGTTATGAGGCATCTACAGAAATAGCTATTACCAGAGGAAATGGTGATTATAAGTTGGCACAACTCACAGATGATAATAAAACCTATTTGAAAACCGCAGAATTGATTACGGAAGACGGGGCTACCAAGTTAAAACTAACAGGAAAGAAGCTCGGGGCTACCACACTGGAACTGTCTGATGCGGCAGGTCAGAAATTGACGTTACCAGTTTATGTGAATCCGGTATGTTATCGTATGGAATATGACGTATGCTTTAAAATTGATATTAAAAAGTATGCCGAATCACATTCAGAGGTGAAAAGTATGAATCAGCTTACTTTTGAGGTTGTGTTCTACCCGACTTATACTCGTTCTATGCAATCGTTTATAGGTTTGGAAAGTGTATTCCTGCTTCGTGCAGAAGCTAAGGATGTGAATCCGCGTTTTGAAATAGCCACTAAAATTAATGGTAAGAGTGATCCCCGTTTCCGTAGTCAGCAAACTATTTATTGCGATGATTCGGAAGGTGGACGTAAGACTCCGGGTAAATGGTATCATATAGCCATTGTATATGATGGAACGAAATCAAGTACTAAAGAGGCTTATAAAATGTATATAAACGGGGTGAGAGAAACGTTGACTCCTGCAGATAACTCTTATGAGGATTGTGCCCCTAATTCATCTCTCAATCTGACAGATGTAGGTGGAAATGATAAAGCACTGTTGATTGGACGTTCCGGAGATTCATATCGGGTAGGATATTGCAAAGTTTATCAGGCACGGATGTGGAAGAGAGCGTTGGACGAAAGTGAAATTAAAGCGAATATGTGCAAAATCCTTAATGCAGAAGAACACTCTGACTTGATGGGATATTGGGTATTCTCGAAAGGTGTCGGAGGTACTACAGTTTTTGAAAATTGGGGAAATGGCGGCAGCGGATTGGATGCGCAAGTTTGTTTGCAGAATATAAGCGAAAATAAACCTGCCTGGGGAGCGGAACTTCCTGCAACTTATAATGGAGATAAGAGCCGCTTTGAACCAATTGAATGTCCTCATTCATACTAAAACTAGGAATATAATAATATGAGAAACAATATGATAACAAAAAAACTAATCAAATTTGCCCTGCTGTTTTTTCTTATCGGACTGACGGCTTGTGACAATAAACTGAATCCGGGATTTGATCCGGATGATTATGAACCGATTGTTCCGCCTGAACCTGTTAGAACAATGGATGCAATGGCTAGTGGCGAGCGAGTAGTACTTTCGGGTGCTTCGTTGACGGATATTGTTCTGAAATGGACGCCTACCGAGAAACACGGAAATACAGTATATCGTTATGAAGTATTGATTGATACGATCGGGGGAGACTTTACCAAACCGGTAGAAACGATCTTTTCTGACAATAACGGTTTGGAATCACAGTTGACTTTAACCCATTATCAGGCAAACACAATAGGTAAACTGGCTAAATTCCGTTGCAATACCAACGGCACACTGCGTTGGAAGGTGCGTGCTTATTGCGGATTGGATCAGGCTCTTAGTAGTCTGGAAGGTTATTTCGTAATTTTTATGATGGACGGCATTGATGATATGCCTTCTGAAAACGAGCCGGTTTATATCACTGGCGTGGGCACGGAAGATGATGGTGATGAAGCGGAAGCACAACAAATGCTCCGTCAGAATGAAGGAATCTATCAGACTTTCACTCAATTGAAAGCCGACCAGCCATTTATATTTATGTCTACTGTAGAAGGTCGCAAATGCTATTATTATGTAGACGACAACGGAGTGTTGCGTGAGCGTAATGATGGTGAAGACTATACAGTTACGGTTCCTCAATCAGGCATCTACCGGATTACCATCAATATGGGTGAACAAACGATCAGTTACGATGAAATAGGAGCTGTATATCTTTATAACCATTCGGGTGGGTATAGACAGGATTTCAACTATCTGGGATATGGCAAATGGGGTGTGAAGAATTATACTGCCCGGAAACAAACGGAAAGTTGGGCAGGAAGCGGTGAAACCCGTCATAGCTTTAAGATGGAAATCAACGGAACAACCTACCGTTGGGGACATAAGGAGAAAGATAAAGGGCAACCGAATCTGACTACCGACAACAGCTATTATAATTTATATCAACTGGCATTGGGCACAGATCCATGGGATTACAGTTTCCGTTTCTGCGACGAATTACTGCAATGGGGCGAAAAGCAGGGAAATGTCTATTATGCTACGGTGAAAACCGATGTAACCCTCTATTTCAATGCAGAGTTTGGAACGTACACCCACCGTTGGGTAGCTTCGGAAACGAATGAAGATTAAAACTGAATAATAATATGAAGAACTATATAGTATCATTATCAAAAAGAGCTTTGTTGTTAAGCGGTGCACTGGCAATATTTACAGCTTGTGACGACGGCGATCTGGGAGACATCTACAAAGGTAATTCATCCGGTGAATATGTGTCGGATGTGAACTGGACAGATGCAGCCGACAAAAGTACGGGAACTTATATCAAATATTTCTATGAGAATGCCAGCGGACGGGATACCTTTTGCGGAAGCATTTACTGGGAAAAACCGAATACACCGGAAACCGGAGAACCGGCAAGCACGGGCGGTAGCGGCGGATGGTCGCAGGGACATGCATTGGACATCGTGATCGATGCTTATATCCGTCACGCAAACAATCCCGAATATCAAGCTCATTTGTATGAAAACATCATGAAACCTTTCCTGCCGGCTTTTGATGACTGGAATGAACATTGCGGTTATGGTGGCAAAGACTTCTGGAATAACTTCTATGATGATATGGAATGGATGGCACTGTCTTGTCTACGGGTTTATGAATTGACTGGCGATCAGGATTACTACAGTGCGTTGATGAAGATGTGGAACCATATCAAGGGAGCGAAGAATGACTATAAAGGGGTAGGAGGAATGGCATGGAAAACGGATGCGCCGGCTTCACGTATGTCTTGTTCCAATGGTCCCGGTTGCCTTCTGGCTATGAAATTGTATCAACTTACCGTTAAGGAGGCTAAAGATGGCTGGGAAGAGCAGGCTGCTTATTACCTGAACTTCGCCAAAGAGGTATACAACTGGATGACGGCTTATCTGTGTGATATTTCCACCGGACAGGTATATGATAATCTTAGTATTAAAGATGACGGAACACCGGGAGATCCTGATAAAGTAGCCTTGTCTTATAATCAGGGAACATTTATGGCGGCTGCCCTGGAGCTGTACAACGCTACAGGTGAGGATGAATATCTTCGTAATGCGGTTGCTTTCGGCTCTTACCAGGTGAATAAGAAAATGGATTCCAACTATCCGGTATTCAGTGGTGAAGGAAATTCGGGAGATAATCTTTTATTCCGTGGAATATTTGTCCGTTACTTCCTGGATATGGTGAAACAGCCGACTAACAGCCTTTATCCGGAAAAGACCAAGAATAAGTTTATCGCTGCATTGCGCAGCTGTTCTGATGTGCTTTGGACGTTGGCTCATCCCGAAGGCTATTATGTGTGGGAGTACGACTGGGCAAAAGCACCGACCTTCGGTAATCGTGACAACAGGGAAGATCGCCTGACAATCTCCTTGAATGCGGAAGTCCCGGGAGCAACAATGATTGAAATCCGTGCCCGTTATGAAGACTGGGTGCAAGGTAAAGCAACGGAAAAGGCCAACTGGGTCGGACCGGATTTCGGTAAGAAAGCAGAGGAATAAGATTGATTTATTACACATAGAAAATCGAAAAGAAAGATGATACATATAAAAAGAAATATTTGTCTGGTGGCTGTTTCTTGCACTCTTCTTGCAGGTATACCTTTGCAGGGTGTGGCGCAAACGGGAAGAACGGCAAAGGTGCAGACCACACAAAACCATAAAATAACAGTGTCGGGTACGGTATTGGACAAGACGACAAATGACCCGTTGATCGGTGTGTCTGTTGTCGTGAAAGGGGTGGTCAATGCAGGTACGATTACAGATATGGATGGTAAGTTTACATTGAAACTGCCTTATGCGGAAGCTCCGTTGGTGTTTTCTTACCTGGGTTACCAGCCACAGGAAATTGTTCCCGGTGCAAAGAAGGAATTGACTGTCTTACTACAGGAAGATACGAAAGCCTTGCAGGAAGTGGTTGTGGTAGGTTATACCAAACAACGTAAAGAAACGATGATCGGTTCTGTTGCTACCATCACGACAAAAGATCTGACGCAAAGTCCTACTGCCAATATCAACAATGCGCTTGCCGGACGTCTGCCGGGGTTGATTGTAAACCAGTATGCGGGTGGTGAACCGGGTGTGGATCAAAGTGAATTGTTTATCCGTGGTAAGGCAACTTACGGTAACCAGAGTGCCATTGTCATTGTCGATGGAATCGAACGTGACATGAGTTACCTCGCACCGGATGAAATTGAAACATTCACTATCCTGAAAGATGCTTCCGCCACTGCCGCTTATGGTATCCGTGGTGCAAATGGTGTAATCGTTATTACTACCAAACGTGGTAAGGCAGCGGAAAAGGCAACCGTGAACCTGAAAGCCTCTATCGGTATTAACCAGCCGATCGGTTTCCCCGAATATTTAGGCTCTGCCGATTATGCAACTTTATATAATGAAGCCAGATTGAACGATGCCAAGATGACGGGCGCAGACATCAGCAGTTTGAACCTTTTCTCTCAACAGGCGATTGACAATTTCCGCCGTGCGAAAGGAGACAACTCCGATGGTTTGGGATATGACTGGGATTATTATGATTTTGCCTTCAAACCCGGTTTGCAGGAAGATGTCAGCCTCTCCATTCGTGGAGGTACGGACAAGGTACGTTATTATGTATTGGCCAATTACTTTTCACAAGGCGGTAACTACAAATATTCGAATGCCGGTGAATATGACTCGCAAACCAAGTTCACCCGTTACAACTTCCGTTCGAACATCGATATCAACATTAATCGTTATTTGAGTACCCGTTTGGATTTGGGGGCCCGTATTACCGACCGTAATGCACCGGGTACAACAGCCGGTCGCCTGATGACCATCTGTGCTACCCAGCCTCCATATCTGCCCATCCTGGTGGAAGAAAATGCGCATCCGCAGAATGAGGAATACATTCAGCAAAATCCTCGTGGAATGCTTTATGGTGACAATATCTACCGTTACAATCTTCTGGGTGAATTGAGCCGTACCGGTTATCTGAATGAAAAGAACACGTATCTGAATGGTAGTTTTGCCATGAATCTGGATATGGAATTTCTGACGAAAGGATTAAAAGCGGAAGTGATGTTCTCTTATGATGCTTCTGAAGGACGCTGGATTAATCGTAAACTGGATACTTACAAAGACGGTTATCGTGAATATCCGAAATATGCGACGTTTATGCCGATCGAAGGTTCGGATGCTTATATGGCAGGCGGACACTATACGGGTGCTTACAAAACGGGTAACAAATATGATATTGACCAGACTATTGGCAACGGATTCAGTCATAACGCTTCTGACGGACGTACTTATATACAGGCACGTTTGGATTACAACCGTTTGTTTAGCAACCGCCACGAAGTGACCGCCATGTTATTGGCAAACCGTGGTAACCGTACTGTTAACAATGAACTGGCTTATCATAGCCAGGGTATCACCGGACGCTTTGCTTATTATTATAATCAGAAGTATCTGATGGAATTTAACTTCGGTTACAATGGTTCCGAAAACTTCGCTCCGGGCAAACGTTACGGGTTCTTCCCAGCTGGTTCAATCGGTTGGGTAGTCTCTGAAGAGGAATTTATGAAAAAGGCTTCCTGGATTGACTTCCTGAAAGTAAGAGCCTCCTATGGTTTGGTAGGTAGTGACAATGTCAGCAGCCGTTTCCCATATCTGGCTTTCTACGGTGGTGGCAGTGGTTATGATTTCGGTAATAACTTTGGTACGAATGTAGGCGGTACTTCCGAAGGTAATCTGGCTAATGCGAATCTGACTTGGGAGAAAGCCCGTAAACTGAATGTCGGTATTGACTTTACTACCCTGAACCAACGTTTGGCATTGACGATAGATGCATTTTATGAATATCGTTTTGACATTATTACAGATATGAATAGTGACGGTATCATGGGATATCCGGATATTGTAGGTAAAGATGCAGCTTTACAGAATCTGGGTGAAGTAAGCAACCGCGGTGTGGATATCGAATTGAGCTGGAATGATAAGATTGGAAAGGATTTCCGTTACTATATTCGTCCGAACCTGACTTTCTCCCGCAACCGTTTGGAATATAAAGCGGAAGTTGCCCGCAAGAACTCCTGGCGTAAAGAAACCGGTAAACGTTTATACGAAAACTTCGTTTATGTGTTCGATCATTTTGTAGCCGATCAGGAAGAGGCTGACCGTTTGAACAAGATCGGTTATCAGCCGTGGGGACAATTAATTCCAGGAGATGTTGTTTATAAGGATTTGGATCGTAACGGAGTGATTGATGATGAAGACCGTACAGCAATGGGAAATCCGCGTAGTCCGGAACTGATGTTCGGTATTCCTTTCGGTTTCCAGTATAAGAACTTTGATTTTAGTGTATTATTGCAAGGTGCGACAAAATCATCTATTCTGTTGAATGGGGCTGCTGTATTTGACTTCCCGCAATTTGAACAAGATAAGATCGGACGTGTGAAGAAAATGCATCTGGACCGTTGGACACCGGAAACGGCTGCTACTGCCAAATATCCGGCATTGCATTATGGAACACATGATAACAACAAGAATGGAAACAGTAGTTTGTTTTTGTATGATGCTTCCTACCTGCGTCTTAAGAATGTGGAAATTGGTTACAATGTATCACCCAAATTATTACGTAAATTCCATGTGCAACAGGCACGTATCTATGTGCAAGGTCTGAATCTGTTGACTTTTGATAAACTGGGTGATGTGGATATAGATCCGGAAACGAAATCCGGAGACGGAGCTTCCTGGTATCCTATTCAAAAGGTATTCAATTTTGGTATTGATATAACATTCTAAATAAGATAGAAATATGAAAAAGTTATATAGATTTTCAGCAATTGCTTTATTGGTCCTGCCGTTGGTCTTTACTTCATGTAGCGATTACCTGGATCGGGACGATGATGATAATATTACGGAAGCGGACGTTTTTGCCCGTTACGAAAAAGTGAACGGACTGGTTTCCGACGTATACGCGGCTGCAAAGAAAGCAGACCGTCCGCTGGTGTTCTTCGAGCACTTCAGCAACAGTGCCATTACGGACGAATGTGAAGGAACCAACGTAGAGGGAAACATTACGAATAACTTCAATAACGGTGCCTGGAACCCGAATTCTTTGCCCGGTAGTGTAGGGCAATATTGGGAAGCTCTTTATGAAGGAATCCGTAAAGCGAACCTGATTATAGAAAATGTACAGAAGTATAACACGCCCGACAACCCACAGCAGGATGGTGATCTTCGCAACCGTATCGGTGAGATGTATTTCATGCGTGGTTATTTCCACATGCTGTTATTGCGTATGTATGGCGAAGCTCCTTATATTGACCGTGTGATTAATGCCGGAGATAATATGGACTTCAAGAAAGAATCTGTTCATTCGATGGTTGAAAAGATTGTGACGGATGCGCAAACTGCTTATGGCATGGTTCCTAATAAATATGTGAAAACTTCCGAGAATTTTGGGCGTGTGGATAAGGGAGCCTGTCTGGGATTGATTTCTTTTGTTCGCTGGGTAGCGGCTACTCCGTTGTGGAACGGTGCTTCTCAATATGGATACAACTTGCGTCGTGTGTTTGAAAATGAGTATGCTTATGATGCTACTCGTTGGAGAAAAGCCAAAGAAGCGGCTAAAGCCGTTCTGGATTTCGAAGTCGGCGGAACCAAGCGTTATTCTCTCTATACGAAACATGATGCAAATGATTTCAAGGATCCGGCTGACGGTAATCTGAATGACAGCCGTGTATATGCTCGTTTGTGGGATATGTTTTATGATATGGATGCCTTTGCCAATGAGTATGTGTTCTTTATGACGAAGAGCAAGGATCAGGCATGGCAGGGTGATATTTATCCGCCCAGCCGTGAGGGAAGTTCGCGCCAGCAACCGGTGCAGGAACAAGTGGATGAATACGAATATATCGTAGGTGATTATGGCTATCCGGTATATTCGGCAGAAGCCCGCAAAGGTGGCTATGATGATACTAATCCGTATGTGAAAGGTACTCGTGACCCGCGTTTCTATCGTGATGTAATTTATCACGGAGCTCCTTACCGTAATAATAAGAACGAGTCGAAAACGATCAATACGGCGAGTGGTTCCGATAAGATTGGTGCTACCAATGCAACTACTACCGGTTATTATTTACGTAAATTCCAACAGGAGTCATGGAACAAATCCGGTAACTTCAGTATCAATGCGCCCGCCATCTGGCGTCTTCCGGAGTTTATTTATATTTATGCAGAGGCTTGTAATGAATTGGGCGAGGATATCGATGAAGCTTATAAATTGGTGAATACGGTTCGTGAACGTTCTTTTATGAAACCGATGCCGCCGGAAGTAAAGACTAATCAACAGTTGATGCGTGAATACATTCAGCGCGAACGTCGCGTGGAACTTTTTTATGAAGGAAAACGTCCGTGGACTTGCCGCTTGTATCTGGAACCCACCAGTAAGGAAGAGCTAGCAAAGGAAAGCCTTTGGAAATCGAGCGGGAGTGACAATTCAAAACGTACACAGAAATACTGGGCTGCCAATAACGGTGCATTGCCCCGTTGCCAGCGAATGATTAACGGAATGCGTCCGGTGCAGGATGAGAATGGGGCCATTACGGTTGACGGTGTGAAATATAGAATGGAGCGTTTCTGCGTGGAAGAACGTACGTTCTCTATTCAGCATTATCTGTTCCCGATTCGCCAGAGTGAGTTGCAGAAGACACCGACCATTGAACAAAATCCCGGATGGTAAACCGGTAGGAATGTATAACTTTAAAAAGAAAATCAGATGAAACGAATCTATACATATATGTGTCTGTTGCTTTTGTCGGTATTATCGTTTGCCGTTACAGGTTGTGATGACGATGATGACGACGATGTGGCTAAAGACTTGATAGAGTTGATTGTGAACAAACCGGTAATACGTATCGGGCAGAATGAGGAAGCCAAAGTGAATGTAGTGGTTGGAAACGGAAACTATACCGTGAGAAGTTTCAACACTGCCATTGCAACGGCTACCGTTTCCGGCGAATTGATAACTGTAAAAAGTGGCTCACAGAATGGGGCCACTACCGTCGAAGTAATGGATGGAGAAGGAGTAGTTGCCAATATTTCTGTGAATGTAGGTGTATTTGAATTGGAAGTGAATGAACCGGAGGTGATCTTGGAAGTTGCCGGTGAAAAGCAACTGATTGTTAGCATGGGAAACTTTTCCAGCAATGATGAATTGTCTTATGAGGTGGAGGATGAAACGGTTGTCAGCATGGTTAATACAGATCAGTTCCGTCCTTTCTATACTTTGACAGGTTTGAAGAACGGACATACAACAGTGACTTTTACAGACCATAAAGGAAAACAGGCAGTGGTTCAGGTGACGGTAAATCCGATTTCTATCGATGTCTCCAACCTGACACCGAGAGTGGGAGTCAACAATAAGATCATGATTACGGTAGAAAAAGGGAACGGAGGTTATAGTCTGACAGCAGAGGATGAAGAGATTGTAGCTATTCAGCAGGTGGATGACACTCGTTTCAATTTAATAGGTAAAAAAGCGGGTATCACTACCGTGTTTGTCAGAGACGAAGCGGAACAGGAATTAAGTCTGACCGTTACGGTGGTACAGGCAGATAAAGTAGCGAACCTAGGTAGCGGTAATTACTTTAAAGTACCGTTTGAATATAATGGTACGGCAGATGAATCGCTAAAGAATTTGAGTACGATCACATTTGAGGCTCGTTTCAATATTGAGTCGTTGAATGGCAATGACAATGGAAATGCCCGGATTAATACGGTGATGGGTATAGAGAAGAAATTCCTGCTGCGTGTCGACGTGCATAAGGGAGGAAGCAATGATGAAGAACGTTTCCTTCAGCTTGCTGCAGATGATAAAGGTAGTATTCGCTATGAGGGCTCTACTAAGATAGAAACCAATAAGTGGTATGATGTGGCTGTGGTATTGGATAATAGTAAGAGCGGAAGCGAACGGATTGCATTGTATGTAAATGGTGTCAGAGAAACGCTTCAATTATCAAACGGTACGCCGGATGATTTGAAAGAGATCAATCTTACTTCTGATTTCTACATCGGCCAGTCTGATGGTAAACGCCGGTTGAACGGAGCTATCAGTTATGCCCGTATTTGGACAAAAGCCTTGTCGGATCAACAGATCTCCGAGCAGAGCGGCAAGTTGTTGAGTGAGGATAAGGATGGAATGGTAGCTAATTGGTTATTCAATAATGGAAATGGTAATACCAAGACATTTGTGTCCTTGGCAGGAAAGAGCTTCGAAGCAGAGGCGGCAAATATTGTTTCAAGTTGGAAAACAGATCCGATATTGGAAACAAGTACTCCTACAGAATAATTGTAAGAAGATAGGATAATAAAAAAGCCATCCCCGGAATAGACGAAAGTAGGGATGGCTTTTTTTGTAGTGTGCTTACTATTCTTCGGCAGACTATGTCCTGCATGTTGTTGGCAAGGTTATTCCTTGACAGGCTCAGCCGGTTTGTCTTTTGATGTAGTGTCTGTGACAACTGTATCATTGACATTGGCGGCGAGTGCAACCAGTGATGCCTTTGCAGGCGCGTCTTCTTTAGTTACAGTATCTTTTACTACTGTATCATTGACAACTGTTGCATTGATTTCTGTCGGGGCTGTCACAGCTTCTGCAGAACTCTGAGCCTTTACAAGGAATGAACCACCACAAACAAACATAAACATTGCTACTACTAATACTAATTTTTTCATAATCGTTTGCTTTAATGATTATTAGACATATGTTTTCAATTCTCTACCTTTGTGTTAAGGAATCGGTTATTGCTTTTCGCTAACGCCTAATTAAAGATCAAAGCGCGTGCCAAAATTAGATAATGTATGATAAGTGATTGATAAATAAGGGAATGAGGAAGATGATGCCAATTAGGATAGTGGGGAAGTATGTGTGGAGTGTGTGGAAACTGTGGCGGGGGGGGGGGGGAGTGTCTATTACCCCCCCCCCCCCCGCCACAGTTCTTTTATTTAGGTAATCTATTTACTTAATTTCATCCGGCCAGGGACAAGGTTTACCTGTCGCTTTGAAAGTCGGTCGTTGTGCATCTACTTTTCTTAGAAAGTTGCCCAGCTCTTTAGAAAGTTTCTTCACGATGTCCGGATGCTGTGCACTAAGGTCGTTGCTTTCTCCTATATCATCAGGTATGTTGAATAACTCTTTCTTTCCTGTTCCATAGTAATAAATCAATTTCCAGTCACCGTTTCGAACGGCACAATTAAAGTTGATTCCGGGACCGTCATTTCCCCAGTTGTTAGGCATATTCCAGAAAAGACTCCGACCCTTAGCTGGGTTGCCTGTCTGTTTCAGCAGAGGGATGAAACTGATACCGTCTATCGGTTGAACTGTCTGGTAGTTCTTGACACCTGCTATTTCAAGAATAGTAGGGTAGAAGTCTTCTATCAACAAGTAGTTGTTGCATTTGCTTCCCGGAGCTACTACTCCCGGCCAACTGACAATCATCGGTTCGCGGATACCGCCTTCATAAGTAGAACCTTTACCACTGTTCAATGGATAATTCTGTGTATGCAGCTTGCCGTCACGCCATCCGGATTCGGATGCAAGTCCTCCGTTATCACTCATAAAAATGATAATAGTGTTGTTGGCTTCTCCATTCTTTTCCAGCCAGTTCATTAAATCACCTAAACTTTTATCCATTCCTTCAATCAGTGTGGCATAAGCAGCTTCATGGTCTGTCATTCCTTTTTTCTTGTACTTCTCATAGAAGCGCATATCTTTGTTCAAAGGAAGGTGGATGGCATATTGCGACATATACAAATAGAAAGGCTGATTATACTTTTTCGCTTTATCCAGTGCTTTAATGGCTTCCAACGTCAATGCTTCAGTTACAAAGGTTTCCGTTCCCCAATATTTCTCTAATCCGGGAACAGACATCAGTGATACCGCTTTCCCATCTTTGGTATGTCCGTAGTTCTCTTCTCCCAGGTAACTGGCAAGTCCACCGGCCGCATGTCCGGCAATATTTACCTCGAATCCCCAATGATGCGGATCTTCCCCTGGAGTATCTATCGCTCCGAAATGGGCTTTTCCACAATGTATAGTATGATAACCGCTGTTCTTTAGCAGTTGCACGAAGGAGGTTCCTACGAAAGTATGATTAGTGCCGGACACTTGACTTACTCCATTGTAATTCCAGTCAGGGACTGCCAGAATGCTATCTTTACGGTCTGTCATTGTATTCTTTTGCAGCGTCCAGTTAGTTACTCGGTGACGTGCGGCGTTTGTTCCGGTGATGAGGCTGCACCGGGTAGGAGAACTGATACTGTTGGCATACGCTTGAGTAAACATCATTCCCTGTTTGGCTAACCGCTCCATATTGGGAGTCTCGTACAATTCGTTATAGTGTGTTTTCTGTGTCCAGAATGGGAGTGAAGTATCCTGCCATCCCATATCGTCTACCATAAAGAGAATGATATTCGGACGTTTGTCCGCGTGTTCTATTTGCATATTGCTTTGTGCTTGCAGATTGGTTGCAGCGAGTGGCACAAATGCAAGGGGTAATAATGTTTTTTTATTCATGGGGGTCATTTTATTCTATGGAATATGCATTAAAATTAATAATATCTGGTAATGCGATAGATTCGGTTAAAGATAAGTTCGAGCACTACAAAAAGGAATCATTTCTCACCGTGATGAGAATAAATACTCATAGTAGTGAGAATTTTTTCTCATTGCATTGAGAAAATTTTCTCATAGGCATGAGAACACTTGAGAAAATGCAAGAATGTAACTTGTTACAAATCAATATTGTATAATTTCAATTTATTATATAAAGTCTTTCGATCAATATTCAGTAATTGTGCTGCTTTACTCTTATTGTTTCCTGTTTGGCGTAGCGCCTCCAAAATATGCTCTTTTTCAGTCTCTTCATTGCGTAATGCAATGCTCGTATTGCTGGATGCAGGAGTTTCTAAAAGCTCGGTCCCCAATTCCAATAAAGTAATGAAACTGCTTTGTGCCAATAAAGTTGCTCTTTTGACGATGTTCTTCATTTGGCGCAAATTTCCCGGCCAATGATAATTCATTAAAGCTTGCGATGCTTTTGCATCAAAGCCGATCAGATGTTTATCCAGTTCTTTGTTTGCCAGATCAAGAAAGAAATTTGCAAAAAGCAAAATATCCTCTTTCCGCTCTTTCAAGTCAGGTATCCGCAGAGTGAACTCATTGATACGATGATAAAGATCTTCACGGAAAGTGCCTTTTTCGATGGCTTGTTCCAGATTCTCATTGGTGGCGGACACCAGACGGATATCTACCGATATTTCCTGTGTAGAGCCTACTGGACGTATTTTTCGTTCCTGTAAAGCACGGAGTAGTTGTATCTGCACCTCATAACTGAGGTTCCCGATTTCATCCAGGAAAATAGTCCCTCCGTTGGCTGCGACGAAAGCACCGGTTTTATCAGTCAACGCACCTGTAAACGACCCTTTCACATGACCGAAGAACTCCGAAGCCGCCAGTTCTTTCGGGATGGAGCCGCAGTCTACAGCGACAAACGGCTTATCGCTTCGTTTGCTAAGTTGGTGAATGCGGTGCGCCACATATTCTTTTCCGGTTCCGCTGGAACCGTTGATGAGTACGGACATATTGGTCGGGGCTACCAGGCCAACGTAATTGTAGAGTTGCTTGGCTGCGTCACTTTCTCCTTCTAGGTAGGCACAGTTGTTTTCTGTAGAATCTTTAGATGAAGCAGTAGGGCCTTTTTTAGAAGACGATTTAGCTGTATTATGAATAACAGAATCCTCTCCGGACTGTAAAGCTTCAGATATCTTCTTCAGTAATTCTCCCGGATTCACGGGTTTGGCAATATAATCCCGTGCTCCGAGTTTCATTGCCAGTACAGCGGACTGGATATCCGCATAACCAGTCATAATGATCAGAGGAATGGCTTTTCCCTGTTCATTCATCCATTTCAGTAAATCGATGCCTTCATGATCGGGCAACCGCAGATCTGATAATATTAAATCTACAGTTTGGCTTTCGATATGCTTCCGGGCACGTGCAATGGTACTTACTGATGATACTTCAAATCCTTTTTTGCCTAGCCAGGTTTTGAGCATCATTCCAAAAGTTATATCATCTTCAACGATCAATATGGATCTCATCATGTCAGGTTTTGATTCTTTTAAGTCACAAAGGTAAGAGGATTTAGGCGAAAGTGGTATATTTGCAAACTTAAATTAAATAAAAGCGTTATGAAAAAGATTGTATTGATATTATTAACCATATCGTTTTGCGGACTTATTGCCTGCAAGACCGGAACTAAAAAAGGAGAAGACATGGATAAAGAAACATTGGTAAAGATTGAGACAACTGCGGGAGACATCAAAGTGAAGTTGTATAATGAGACTCCCAAACATCGTGATAATTTTATTAAATTGGTGAAAGACGGAATGTATGAAGGTACACTGTTTCATCGCGTTATCAAAGATTTTATGATTCAGGCGGGTGACCCGGATTCGAAGAATGCTCCGAAGGGCAAGATGTTGGGTGCCGGTGATGTAGGTTACACCATTCCGGCAGAATTTGTATATCCGAAATTCTTCCATAAGAAAGGCGCTCTTTCGGCGGCCCGTCAAGGAGATAATGTGAACCCGAAGAAAGAGTCTTCCGGCTGTCAGTTCTATATCGTGACAGGAAAAGTCTACAATGATTCTACGTTGTTAAGTATGGAGAGCCAGATGAATGAGAATAAGATTAATGTTATTTTCAATACATTGGCGCAGAAGCACATGAAAGAAATTTATAAGATGCGGAAAGCAAACGATGAAGACGGGCTTTATGACTTGCAGGAAAAACTGTTTGCAGAAGCACAGGAGATAGCTGCCAAGCAACCGGAATTTCATTTCACTCCGGAGCAGATTGAAGCATATACTACGGTAGGCGGTACCCCGCATCTGGATGGTGAGTATACCGTATTCGGCGAAGTAGTGGAAGGGATGGATGTAGTAGACAAAATCCAGCAGGTAAAAACCGACCGTAGCGACCGTCCTGAAGAAGATGTGAAGATAATAAAAGCGACCATACTTGACTAAATGATATGAAAATCAACAGGCATATTCTTGACAATGGATTGCGTCTGGTGCATTCGCAGGATGAAAGTACGCAGATGGTAGCCCTTAATATATTATATAAGGTGGGAGCTCGTGATGAGCATCCCGAACATACCGGTTTCGCGCATTTGTTTGAACATTTGATGTTCGGCGGCTCGGTCAACATTCCCGATTATGATATGCCGCTCCAATTGGCGGGTGGGGAGAATAATGCCTGGACGAATAATGATATTACCAACTATTACCTCACTGTTCCCCGCCAGAATGTGGAAACCGGCTTTTGGCTGGAGTCAGACCGTATGCTGAGCCTCGATTTCAGTGAACGGAGTCTGGAAGTGCAACGGGGAGTGGTAATGGAAGAGTTTAAGCAGCGTTGCCTGAATCAGCCTTATGGAGATGTAGGGCATCTCCTGAGGCCATTGGCTTACCGGTCGCACCCTTACCAATGGCCTACCATCGGTAAGGAACTGTCGCATATCGCCAATGCAACGTTGGAGGAGGTGAAAGCATTCTTTTTCCGATTTTATGCTCCGAATAATGCGATACTGGCTGTCACCGGCAACATCTCTTTCGAGGAGGCAGTGACACTGACAGAGAAATGGTTCGGCCCTATTCCCCATCGGGAGGTTCCTCAACGGAACTTGCCGCAGGAACCGGAACAGACGGAAGAACGACGATTAACGGTAGAGCGGAATGTTCCTCTTGATGCGTTGTTCATGGGATATCATATGTGTGACCATCATCACCCTGATTACTATGCCTTTGATATCCTTTCGGATATATTAAGCAACGGGCGTTCCAGCCGCCTGAACCAGCGTCTCGTACAAGAAAGGCAGTTATTTTCAAGTATTGACGCTTATATATCCGGCAGTGTAGACGCGGGTTTGTTCCATATTGCCGGAAAGCCGTCGGCAGGCGTGGCACTGGAACAGGCGGAAGCTGCCGTTCGGGAAGAATTGGATCGCCTGCAACAGGAACTTGTCAGTGAGCAGGAGTTGGAAAAAGTAAAGAACAAATTTGAGTCTACTCAGATATTCGGTAATATTAATTATTTGAATGTAGCGACTAATCTTGCCTGGTTCGAACTGCTCGGACGGGCGGAAAGCATGGAGCGGGAGGTGGAACGTTATCGTTCCGTCACTGCGGGACAGTTGCAGGCTGTAGCCCAATCGGCTTTCCGGCGGGAGAACGGGGTTATACTCTATTATAAAAGTAAATGAGAAATATTTATAGAACATACAGAGAGCATTACAAGGCATTATTCTACCTTGGACTTCCTATTGTCATCGGACAGATAGGAGTGATCATACTTGGATTCGCAGATACGTTGATGATCGGTCACCATAGCACGATAGAGTTGGGCGCGGCTTCTTTCGTGAATAATGTGTTTAATCTGGCTATTATTTTCAGTACGGGATTCTCGTACGGGTTGACACCTATCGTGGGAGGGCTGTATGGAACTCACCAATTTGCCCCTGCCGGACAGGCATTGCGCAATAGTTTGCTGGCCAATCTGATGGTTGCGCTTCTGCTGACTATATGTATGACGCTGTTATTCCTGAATATAGAGCGTCTCGGTCAACCGGAGGAATTGATTCCTCTGATTAAACCTTATTATCTGGTTTTACTTGCTTCTTTGGTGTTTGTTATGCTTTTCAATGGCTTCAAGCAATTTACGGATGGAATTACAGATACTAAAACAGCCATGTGGATTTTGCTTGGCGGAAATGTATTGAACATCATCGGAAACTATATTCTGATTTATGGAAAGCTCGGCTTTCCTGAATTGGGATTGTTGGGAGCAGGTATCAGTACTCTGTTTTCACGTATAGTGATGGTCGTTGTCTTTGTAATCATCTTTATGCGTAGTCCGCGCTTCATTCGTTATAAGGTCGGCTTTTTCCGTTTGGGATGGTCGCGTGCTGTTTTCAGCCGTTTGAACGGATTAGGATGGCCGGTTGCCTTTCAGATGGGAATGGAGACGGCTTCCTTCAGTCTGAGTGCCATCATGATTGGCTGGTTGGGGACGATTGCGTTAGCTTCCCATCAAGTCATGTTGGCAATTTCACAATTTACTTTTATGATGTACTACGGGATGGGAGCTGCCGTTGCTGTCCGGGTCAGCAACTTCAATGGTCAGGATGATATGGTGAATGTGCGTCGTTCCGCCTATGCCGGTTTCCATCTGATGATGGCATTGGGTGTCGTGTTGTCTTTCATTGTTTTTCTTTGTCGGAATTATCTGGGAGGTTGGTTTACCGACAGTTCTGAAGTTGCCGCTATGGTTACTTCGTTAATATTTCCTTTCCTTGTCTACCAGTTTGGCGACGGCTTGCAGATCACTTTTGCCAACGCTTTGCGTGGAATTGCAGACGTAAAACTGATGATGGTCATCGCTTTTATCGCTTATTTCATTATCTCGTTGCCCGTAGGCTATTTTTGCGGTTTCGTGATGGGATGGGGTGTTGTAGGCGTATGGATGGCGTTCCCTTTTGGACTGACAAGTGCAGGGCTGATGCTTTGGTGGCGTTTCCACTACATGACGAAACAGCCTGCCCTCCGACAATAACTTGTAATTCGTTGTTCCTATGGCTTCCTACCGTTCTACAAAACTCAAAATAACCATTGGTTACACTTTGCTACTGGCTATTCTTCTTTTCTCGTTGGTGTTTGTGCATCGTGAGATGGAAGCGTTATCGGCTGCGGACAACCAGCAGAATTTGCGTACGGATAGCTTGTTGACCCTTCTCCATGAGAAAGACCGGAATACAATTCAAATGTTACGAGTGCTGAGCGAAGCGAACGATAGCCTTCTTTCTGCATCGGAGATTAAGGAAATTATTTCCGAACAGGATTCCGTCATTACCTACCAACGGGTACAACATCGTGTCATAACCAAACGCGATTCTCTGCTGACTGCTCCGAAGAAGAAAGGTTTCTTCAAGAGGTTAGCGGAAGTATTTGTCCCTTCCAAACAGGATAGTGCCGTACTTGTCAACACTTCTTTGGAGGTAGCTACGGATACGATTCTGGAACCTGCCACTTCTAAGGATTCCTTGCAGCAAAAAATCCGTATGGCTACGGAGGAAAAACGTTTGCAACGGAAAAAGACCATCCGGCGTACCAGTACGAAGTATCAGCGGATGAATACACAGTTGACTGCAAGAATGGATAGCTTGATAAAGGGTTATGAGGAAGAAATGACTCAGCGTGCACTCCAGGATGCGGAGCAGCAACAAGCAGTAAGGATGCGTTCGGCACGTACTATTTCGGGAATCGCTATTGGGGCGGTGTTTCTGTCTGCCTTTTTCTTGATATTGATCATACGCGATATATCTCGGAGCAACCGCTATCGTCGACAACTGGAGGAAGCCAACAAGCGGGCGGAGGATTTGCTTGTCGCCCGTGAAAAGTTAATGCTTGCCATTACTCATGACTTTAAAGCGCCGTTAGGCTCTATTATGGGGTATACCGAACTGCTATCCCGGTTGACTCGGGATGAACGGCAGCGTTTCTATCTTGAAAATATGAAGAGTTCTTCGGAACATCTCTTGAAGTTAGTCAGTGACCTGCTCGATTTTCATCGGCTCGACCTTAATAAAGCGGAGGTGAATCGCGTCACCTTTAATCCTTCGCAGCTATTTGATGAAATTTATATTAGTTTTGAGCCTTTGACTGCCGCCAAAGGATTGACTTTACAAAGTAATGTCGCTTCCGATTTGAATGGGAGATTTATTAGTGACCCTTTGCGTCTCCGTCAGATTGTGAACAACCTTTTATCCAATGCCGTTAAGTTCACTCAAAAAGGTAAGATAACATTGACGGCTACATACGACTCTTCAAAGTTGACAATAGCCATCGCAGATACCGGAAAAGGGATGGCTCCGTCAGACCGGGAACGCATCTTTCAGGAATTTACTCGTTTGTCCGGTGCACAAGGTGAAGAGGGGTTCGGGCTCGGATTGTCCATCGTGAAGAAACTGGTAACTTTACTCGAAGGAGAAATTGATGTGCAAAGCACACCGGGAGAAGGAAGTTGCTTTACGGTGATTCTTCCTCTTTATCCGGTGGGGAAATCGGTAACGGAGGGTGAACTCTCGGAAAGTGATAAAGGGGAATCTATCCAAGAGCCAGCTACCATTCTTCCGATGAAGGTGATCCGTGTTCTTTTGATTGATGACGATAAAATCCAACTCAGCTTGACGGCAGCTATGCTGAAACAGCACGGCATTGATGCTGTTTGTTGCGAGCAATTGGAGGAACTTATAGAACAACTTCGCACTTCTGTTTTTGATGTATTACTGACCGATATACAAATGCCGGCCATCAATGGTTTTGATTTGGTGAAACTACTTCGTGCTTCCAATATTCCACAGGCAAAAACGATCCCCGTGATTGCTGTTACTGCTCGTAGTGAGATGGATAAGGCGGCGTTGTACGAACATGGATTTGCCGGATGTCTGCATAAACCATTTACGGTAAAGGAATTGTTGCAGACGATCAATGAAGGACAATTGGTTGCGGATGAGGCGCATATCACAGAAGATATGGGGAGCGGATTGATGAATTTCTCCGCATTGACAGTTTATTCGGAGGACGACCCGGAGGCGGCGTGTTCCATTATTGAGACTTTCATCGAAGAAACTGAGAAAAATATTGATATAGTACAACAAGCCTTAGACAATGAAGATACGGACGGAATAGCTGCTATGGCTCATAAACTTCTTCCGCTTTTCACACTGATTGGCGCATCCGAAACAATTGCTCCTTTAAAATATTTGGAAAGTTGTCGTGGAGAGATGTTCGTTGACGAGATAAAGCAAACAACACTTACAGTGCTGGCAACGGTTCCGCATATAATTAGTGAGGCAAAAGAGTATCTTTCTTATCGTTATCCAAACCTTTTCTCAAAATAATTTGTTTACTTTGTGTCTTCAATTTACACTGACACGCTTTGCATGAAACGAAAATGGATACGATGGGTAAGCTGGATATTGCTTACTCCAATAATACTCTTTGTAATACTGATGGTATTACTTTATATTCCTCCGGTACAAAATCTTTTACGCCGGGAAGTGACCGCATACGCTTCTGAAGCAACCGGTATGCAGATTCAGGTGGAACGGATTGACCTTCGTTTTCCGCTCAATCTGTTAGTTCGTGGTGTAGAAGTCATTCAACAGCCGGATACTTTGTTGTCTTTAGAGAGCTTGAATGTGCGGGTGCAGGCGTGGCCACTTATCAAAGGAAAAGTAGAAGTCGATGAAGTTACACTAAATCAGGTTGCAGTCAATTCCGCAGGTCTGATAGAGGGAATGAAGATAAAAGGTGTCTTGGGGCGTTTCTTTCTGCAGAGTCATGGGGTGGATTTATCCAATGAAATAGCGATTATTAATCAGGTCGATTTATCAGACACCCATGTCCAATTGGTAATGAACGACACCACGACCGCTCCTAAAGACACGACCGCTTCCGCTCCTGTCAATTGGAAAGTAGACCTTCATCAGTTGAATTTGGGAAATGTGTCATTCAGTATGCAGCTTCCGGCTGATTCCATGCGTATGGCAGCCTACATCGGCGAAGCGTCTGTAAATGATGCGCAAGCGGATCTGAAGAATCAGTTTTATAGCTTGAAACAATTCCTGTTGTCGGGAGGCTCTGCCAATTATGATACCGGAGCTGCTAAACCGGTCGAAGGCTTCGATGCTTCTCATATTGCGGTCCGTGATATCCGGATCGGTTTGGACTCCTTATTATATAAAGGTAGGAATATGAATGCCGTGCTCCGTGAATTTTCAATGAATGAACGTTCGGGACTGAGCATTACCTCGTTGGCGGGCAGGGTTTATTCTAATGATTCAATTATTTGTGTTCCGGGCTTAAAGCTGCAGACTCCTCATTCTGAAATTGATTTGTCTGCCCATACGTATTGGGAACTTGTCAACATCCCTACTACGGGACGTTTGTCCGCCAATCTCAACGCATACATCGGTAAAGAGGATGTTATGCTGTTTACGGGTGGGCTGCCGGATAGTTTCAAAGAAGCCTATCCTTTCCGTCCTCTTGTTATTCGTGCGGGTACGGACGGTAATCTGAAAGAGATGCAGATTTCGCGCTTTACGGTAGATTTGCCGGGAGCATTTTCTTTAGAGGGTGGTGGGCTTCTTGAAAATCTGGCGGACAGTATCACGCGCTCGGGAATGGTCGGGTTGAAGATGACTACCCAGAATCTGAACTTCCTGACTGCTTTGTCCGGTGAGGCTCCCAATGGGACTATTGTAATTCCCGATAGTATGGACCTGGTTGCGAAGGTTGATATAAACGGTCCTGCATATAAGGCCAATTTGAAACTGAGAGAAGGACAGGGTACTATAGATATAGACGCGGCATTGAATACGCTCACCGAGGTCTACAAGGCAGACTTAAAAATAAACAACCTTCAACTGCATAATTTCCTACCGAAAGATTCAATTTATGAACTTTCACTTTCGGCTGACGCTGAAGGGCGAGGACTGGATGTGACGTCCTATCGTTCTTTTGCCAAATTGAATCTGTCGTTAGATCAGCTTCATTATGCCCAATATCATCTCTCGAATGTTAATTTGACTGGAGCTTTGAAAGGGGCATTGGTAACAGCCCGTCTGACCAGTGACAATGTTTTGCTGAAGATGACGACTGAGGCCGAATATAACTTGGCACACAGTTATCCCGATGGAAAAGTGACAATGGATGTCACTCAATTGGATTTGCATGAGTTGGGATTAATGCCGCAGCCGATGAAGCATCCGCTTGCTTTTAACTTTTCTGCGGAAGCCCGCCAGAATCGGGTGTTTACCCATTTGGTGTCCGGAGATATGAAACTCAACTTGAGTGCACGTTCTGGGGTGGAACCGTTGATTCGGCAGTCTACTCATTTTGTGGATGTGCTGATGAGACAAATTGATGAAAAAGCATTGGACCATGCCGAATTGCGTGAAGCCTTGCCCACTGCTATACTCTCTTTCTCTGCAGGTAAAGAGAATCCGTTAGCCTATTTCCTGGCTACTCAGAACATATCCTATCAGGATGCATCCATGAAGTTTGGAACCGCTCCGGACTGGGGTATTAATGGTAAGGCAGCCATTCATACATTGAAGGTCGATACTTTGCAACTGGATACCATATTCTTTACTGTCAAGCAAGATACTACCTCCATGAAGCTGCGTGCCGGAGTGATTAACGGACCGAAGAATCCGCAGTTCTCTTTCTCGACTGCTATTACGGGAGAAATTCGTGACCGGGATGCGGAGTTGCTGGTCGATTATAAAAACGAAAAAGGAGAAACAGGCGTACTGTTGGGTGTCAACGCCCGTCCTTTATTTGAAGGACACGGAAAAGGCAACGGTATTGCTTTTACCTTAATCCCGGAAAACCCGATTATCGCTTTCCAGAAATTCCATTTCAATGAGAAGCATAACTGGATCTATCTGCACAAGAATATGCGTGTATATGCCAATGTGGATATGTGGGATGATGAAGGGATGGGTTTCCGTATTCATTCCGTTCCGGGAGATACCGTGTCTTTACAGAATATCGATGTTGAAATCCGGAGAATTCGTTTAGCGGAGCTTAGCAGTGTACTTCCCTATTTCCCGGAGATAACCGGACTGTTCTCTGCGGAAGCTCATTATGTACAGACGGAAAAGGACCTTCAACTGTCTGCGGAGTTGTCTATCGATGAGTTAATATACGAACGGCAACGTATTGGAGATGTTACGCTAGGGGCTACATGGCTACCGGGCGAGCAGGGAAAGCAGTATCTGAATGCGTACTTGAATCACGACCAAGCGGAAGTATTGCTGGCGGATGGTAAGTTGATACCTACCGGGACGGGGAAAGACAGCTTGGAGGTGAATATGGAGCTGGATCATTTCCCGCTTCGGGTAGCTAATGTGTTTGTTCCCGATCAGATGGTTACTTTATCGGGCGATTTGGATGGTAATCTGAAAATAACGGGCAGTACCGAACAACCTCTGATTAACGGAGAACTGTCATTGGATAGTGTAGCTGTTCTTTCCCGACAGTATGGTGCTCGTTTTATGTTCGATAATCGTCCGGTGCAGATAAATAATAACCGTCTGTTATTTGATAAATTCGCAATTTACACTACATCGAAAAATCCGTTTACGATTGATGGCTATGTAGATTTCCGCGATATGAGTCGTCCGATGGCAAATCTGAATATGCTTGCGCAGAATTATACACTTCTGGATGCTAAGCGTACCCGTGAAAGTTTGGTTTATGGAAAGGTATTTGCCGATTTCCGTGCAACAGTAAAGGGACCTTTGGATGGATTGAATATGCGGGGAAACATCAGTCTGCTGGGTAATACAGATGTTTCGTATATACTGACAGACTCACCGTTGACAGTACAGGATCGTCTGGGTAGTTTGGTCACTTTTACTTCGTTTAGCGATACTACTACCGTTGTCCGTCAGGAAGTGCCGACAGTTTCTTTAGGCGGTCTGGACATGGTTATGATGGTTCATATTGATCCTTCCGTCCGTTTGAAAGTAGATTTGGATGCGAGCAATGACAATCGTATCGAACTGGAAGGGGGAGGTGACCTTTCCATGAAATATACTCCGCAGGGTGACTTGACCCTGACAGGACGTTATACCTTGAGCGGTGGTTTGATGAAATATGCTTTGCCGGTGATTGCAGCCAAAGAGTTTGCCATAGATAACGGCAGTTACGTAGAATGGACAGGCAATCCGATGGACCCGATGTTGAACTTTAAGGCGACCGACCGTATCCGCGCTTCCGTATCCGAAGGAGAGAATGGTGGAACACGTACGGTTAATTTCGATGTTTCCATTGTAATCAAGAACCGGTTGGATGATCTTTCGTTTGCATTTGATGTGTCGGCTCCCGAAGACGCGACCATACAAAATGAACTTACAGCTATGGGGGCGGAAGAACGTGGCAAGCAGGCGCTTTATATCATGGTGATGAAAACCTATCTCGGTACCGGACCGATTGGCGGTGGAGGTGGTGGAGTAGGCAAGCTGAATATGGGGTCTGCCTTGAATTCCGTGTTGAGTAGTCAGATTAACTCGTTGATGGGCAATTTGAAGAATGCAAGTGTCTCGGTGGGTATCGAAGATCATGATCTTTCAGATACTGGTGGTAAGCGTACGGATTACAGCTTCCGTTACTCGCAACGTCTCTTCAATAACCGGTTCCAGATCGTTATTGGCGGTAAGGTATCTACGGGTGAGAATGCGACGAATAATGCCGAGTCATTTATCGACAATATCTCTTTGGAATACCGTCTGGATAGGACAGGAACCCGCTATGTCCGTCTGTTCTACGACAAGAACTATGAGAGTGTGCTCGAAGGCGAGATTACGGAGACCGGAGTAGGTCTGGTACTTCGCAAGAAACTGGATAAACTCAGTGAACTGTTCATCTTTAAGAAAAAGAAGTAAGAATGAAAGGAATATATAGTAACATATTAACAGGCTGTCTGATTGGTATCATGTTGTTTTCGGGGTGTTCGGTGACGAAGCATCTGCCCGAAGACGAAATACTCTATACCGGGAATAAAACGGTTATTCAGAATAAATCGAACACTTCGGTAGGTCAGACGGCATTGACCGAGATAGAAGCGGCGCTTGACAAGGCTCCGAGTACGAAAATTCTGTTTCTGCCCATTCCTTTTAAGATGTGGATGTACAATGATTTTGTGAAGTACAAGAAAGGATTCGGGAAATGGATGTTCAACCGTTTTGCAGCCAATCCTCCTGTTTTTATTTCTACTGTCAATCCGGAGGTGCGCATCAAAGTCGCCACCAATCTGTTGCATGATTATGGCTATTTCAATGGAAAAGTAACTTACGAAACATTGGCGGATAAGAAGGATAGCTTGAAAGCCGGTATTCTTTACACGGTGGATATGAAGAATCCCTATTTCATAGATACGGTGTATTATGAGCGTTTCACTCCGCAGACATTGCGGATTATGGAGCGGGGACGCAGGTATTCCTATATAAGTCCCGGAGAACAATTCAATGTTGTGGATCTGGATGACGAGCGTACACGTATCAGTACGTTGTTGCGTAACCGGGGATACTTCTATTTCCGTCCCGACTATATGACTTATCAGGCGGATACCACTTTAGTGCCCGGCGGGCATATCAGCCTCCGGATGATTCCCGTACCCGGTTTGCCTGCTGCTGCGCAACGTCCTTATTATGTAGGCAATGGCTCTGTTTATCTGTTTGGAAAGAATGGAGAATCCCCGAATGACAGCATGATGTATAAGAACCTGAATATTCACTATTATAAGAAGTTGCAGGTTCGTCCCAATATGCTTTATCGTTGGTTGAATTATCAACAGTTTGTACGTAATGCACAGATGCGTGCTTCCAATCGTACTAGGCTTTACAGTCAATACAGGCAAGAGCAGGTTCAGGAAAAGTTAAGCCAGTTGGGTATATTCAGCTATTTGGATATACAATATGCTCCTAAGGACACGACAGCAGTTTGTGATACGCTGAATGTGAGTGTACAAGCCACTTTTGCCAAGCCACTGGATGCCGAGTTGGAGTTGAACGTAGTAACTAAGAGCAACGATCAGACCGGTCCCGGTGCTGCTTTTGGTGTTACCCGTAACAACGTTTTCGGTGGTGGAGAAAGCTGGAATGTAAAGCTTAAAGGCTCTTATGAGTGGCAGACTGGAGGTGGAGAGAAAAGTTCTTTGATGAACAGTTGGGAGATGGGACTTTCCACATCACTGACTTTTCCCAGAGTGGTGTTCCCACGTTGGGGCAAAATGGAATTTGACTTTCCGGCAACCACAACTTTCCGGTTGTATATCGATCAGTTGAACCGTGCGAGATATTATAAATTGTTGTCATTCGGTGGAAATGCGACATATGATTTCCAGCCGACACGTATAAGCCGTCATAGTATCACTCCTTTCAAATTGACATTCAACGTCCTGCAACATCAGTCGGAAGAGTTTAAGGAGATCGCTCAGGAGAATCCGGCATTGTATATCAGTTTGAAAGACCAGTTTATTCCTGCTATGGAATACACGTATACGTATGACAATGCTTCGACGCGGAGAATAAAGAATCCTATCTGGTGGCAATCTACAGTGACTTCTGCCGGAAATCTGACCTCAGTGATCTATCGTGCTTTCGGTCAGCCTTTTAATAAAGAAAATAAACGATTGCTGAATGTTCCTTTTGCACAATTCGTGAAGTTGAATACGGAATTCCGTCATTTATGGAATATTGATAAGAATAACAGAATAGCGTCCCGTGTGGCATTGGGAGCACTTTTCTCTTATGGAAATGCTACGATAGCTCCTTATAGCGAACAGTTTTATGTCGGAGGTGCTAACAGTATCCGTGCTTTTACGGTGCGTAGCATAGGTCCCGGTGGATATCATCCGGTGGAAAGTCGTTATTCTTATCTCGATCAGACAGGTACATTCCGCTTTGAGGCAAATGTGGAATATCGTTTCCGTATTTATAAAAGTATTTGGGGGGCCACTTTCCTAGATGCGGGAAATGTCTGGCTGATGCGTAAAGATGAGGCTCGTCCGAATTCACAACTCGAACTGAAGACTTTTCCGAAACAGATTGCTTTGGGTACAGGTGTCGGTTTCCGTTATGATATGGATATTCTTGTGTTCCGTCTCGATTTCGGTGTACCTTTGCATCTGCCTTACGATACGGATAGAAGTGGGTATTACAATGTTACCGGAGCCTTTATGAAAAATCTGGGAATACATTTTGCTATCGGTTATCCCTTCTAATGAATGATTTTTGTATGATTTTGGTAAATAATGATTGATAATTGTCCTGTCGGATTCAACTATTTTTGTACTTTTGCAACGAAATCTGATGCCGTTGACATCACTAACCTTTTAATATTACACAATTTATGAAACCAACTTTATTCTTATTGGCAGCCGGTATGGGCAGCCGCTATGGAGGCTTGAAACAATTGGACGGTCTGGGTCCTAATGGCGAAACTATTATGGATTATTCAATCTATGACGCTATTAATGCCGGATTCGGCAAACTTGTATTTGTAATCCGCAAAGACTTTGAACAGGATTTCCGTGAGAAAATTATTTCCAAATATGAAGGTCATATTCCTTGCGAGCTTGTATTTCAAGCGTTGGATGCTCTTCCCGAAGGTTTTACTTGTCCGGCAGACCGTACAAAACCCTGGGGTACTAACCATGCGGTAATGATGGGTGCCGATGTGATTAAAGAACCGTTTGCGGTAATTAACTGTGATGACTTTTATGGTCGCGATTCTTTCCAGGTGATGGGTAAATATCTGGCTGCTCTTCCCGAAGGTTCGAAAAATGTTTATTCAATGGTAGGCTTCCGCGTAGGAAATACCTTGAGCGAAAGCGGTACGGTATCTCGTGGAATCTGTAGCACAGATGCGAAAGGATTGCTGACTTCTGTTGTAGAACGTACGAAGATTCAACGCTTGGACGGTGAAGTGAAATATATCGATGATAATGGTGAATGGACTGCTACCCCCGACACAACTCCGGTAAGTATGAATTTCTGGGGTTTCACTCCCGATTACTTCGCTTACAGCGAGGAGTTCTTTAAAACTTTCCTGAGCGATCCGAAGAACATGGAAAATCTGAAGAGCGAATTCTTCATTCCATTGATGGTGGATAAATTGATTAATGACGGAACCGCTACTGTTGAAGTGTTGGATACTACTAGCAAATGGTTCGGTGTTACTTATCCGGAAGATCGCCAAAGCGTAGTAGACAAGATTCAGGCATTGGTAGATGCCGGTGAATATCCTGCTAAATTGTTCTAAAGAGGGACTTAGATTAAGATAGGAAGCAGTCATTCGTTCAGAATGGCTGCTTTTTTGTTTTTGATAACGGATGATACCGACATTTATACAATAATTATTCATTATCTTTGCAGTCCAAAATCTTATAAATCAGAGACAGAAGTGATTTCAGTAGAAGGATTATCAGTAGAATTTAATGCGACACCCCTTTTTGAGGATGTCAGTTATGTTATCAATAAGAAAGACCGCATTGCGTTAGTCGGCAAGAATGGTGCGGGCAAATCGACCATGTTGAAGATATTGGCAGGTTTACAATCGCCGACACATGGAGTTGTAGCTACTCCGAAAGATGTAACTATCGGATATTTGCCTCAGGTCATGATTCTTTCCGACAACCGGACGGTGATGGGAGAAGCAGAACAGGCATTCGAACATATTTTTGAACTTCAGGCGAAGTTGGAACGAATGAATCAGGAACTGGCTGAACGGACAGACTATGATTCGGAAGAATACCATCAGTTGATAGACCGTTTCACGCATGAGAACGACCGCTTCCTAATGATGGGGGGCACGAACTATCAGGCGGAAATCGAACGGACACTTCTCGGACTGGGATTCAGCCGTGAGGATTTTGATCGTCCTACTTCAGAGTTTTCCGGTGGTTGGCGTATGCGTATCGAATTGGCAAAATTGTTGTTGCGCCGTCCGGATGTGCTGCTGCTCGACGAGCCGACCAATCATCTTGATATCGAAAGTATCCAATGGCTGGAAAATTTCCTGGCAATTCGTGCCAATGCTGTCGTACTAGTCAGTCATGACCGCGCTTTCTTGAACAACATAACCACACGTACTATCGAAATTACCTGTGGACAGATTTATGATTACAAAGTGAAGTATGACGAATTTGTTGTCTTGCGCAAGGAACGTCGCGAACAGCAGCTCCGCGCTTACGAGAATCAACAGAAACAGATACAGGATACGGAAGATTTCATTGAACGCTTCCGCTATAAAGCAACTAAAGCCGTGCAGGTACAAAGCCGCATCAAGCAATTGGAAAAGATAGAGCGTATTGAAGTGGACGAAGAAGACAACTCCTCGCTTCGCTTGAAATTTCCTCCTGCCAGCCGTAGCGGAAACTATCCGGTGATTTGCGAAGACGTGCGCAAAGCGTATGGTAATCATGTTGTTTTTCATGATGTAAACCTCACTATCAATCGGGGAGAGAAAGTAGCTTTTGTCGGTAAGAACGGTGAAGGTAAATCTACATTGGTGAAATGTATAATGGGTGAGATTGACTTTGACGGCAAACTGACCATCGGTCATAATGTTCAGATCGGTTATTTTGCACAGAATCAGGCACAGATGTTGGATGAAAATCTGACGGTGTTTGATACCATAGACCGGGTAGCAACGGGAGATATCCGTTTGAAGATACGGGATATTTTGGGTGCCTTCATGTTTGGCGGCGAAGCTTCGGACAAGAAAGTCAAAGTCCTTTCCGGTGGAGAACGTACCCGATTGGCAATGATCAAACTTCTTCTTGAACCTGTAAACTTCCTGATTCTTGACGAACCGACCAATCACTTGGATATGCGTTCAAAGGATGTGTTGAAAGAAGCGATCCGTGAATTTGACGGCACAGTCATTCTTGTCAGTCACGACCGTGATTTTTTGGACGGACTTGCGACTAAAGTATATGAGTTCGGTGGAGGAATGGTGAAAGAGCATCTCGGAGGTATTTATGAATTTCTGCAAAAGAAAAAGATAGATAGCCTGAATGAACTTCAAAAAGGCGCCGGATTGTCTGCTTCTCCTACGGCAACAGCCAAAGGAAATGGAGAACAGGAAGCTGTGCAACCTTCGGAAAACAAACTTTCTTATGAGGCACAGAAAGAGTTGAATAAGAAGATTAAGAAACTCGAACGTCAGGTAGCGGACTGTGAAGCCTCGATAGAAGAGACGGAAGCCGCGATTGCCATTGTGGAAGAGAAGATGGCGACTCCGGAAGGGGCTTCGGATATGCAGCTATATGAACGCCATCAAAAACTGAAACAACAGTTGGACACAATCGTTGAAGAGTGGGAACGGGTGTCGATGGAACTGGAAGAAGTGAAAGGCTAGGGCCTTCCTTCGCATAACATGATAATTCTATAATATATTATATTGAGTATGAAAGTAACCAAGTATTTACCAATTCTTGCGGTATGCCTTATGACAACAGGATGTAACAGTAAGAAAGAGGCCGTACTGACGTCCGGTATCGACCTTGCTAATCTGGATACCACGGCTGTGCCGGGTACAAGTTTTTATCAATATGCGTGTGGCGGTTGGGTGAAAGCTCACCCGTTGACTGACGAATATTCCCGTTTCGGAACATTCGATATGTTGCGTGAGAACAGCCGTGAACAATTGAAATCCCTGATTGCCGAACTGGCCGCAAAGACGGACAATGCTCCGGGAAGCGCTGCTCAGAAAGTTGGCGACCTTTACAACATCGCAATGGACAGTGTGAAGTTGAACCAGGAGGGAGTAGCTCCGATTAAAGACGAATTGGCCGCTATCGATGCGCTGAAAGACAAGAACGAAATCTACGCATACATTGCCGAAAGTCAGAAGAAAGGTATACGGCCTTACTTTACGATGTTTGTCGGTGCGGATGATATGAACAGTTCGATGAATATAGTACAGACCTATCAGGGTGGTATCGGAATGGGACAACGCGATTATTATCTGGAAGAAGACGAACAGACTACCAACATCCGTAACAAATATCAGGAACACATCGCCAAGATGTTCCGGTTGGCAGGTTATGATGAGGCTACTGCACAGAAAGCGGTAAAAGCTGTAATGAACATTGAAACCCGTTTGGCTAAAGCGGCCCGTTCACAAGTGGAATTGCGTGATCCTCATGCCAATTATAATAAGATGGATATGGAAACGCTGAAAAAGAACATCCCGACTTTCGACTGGGATACTTATTTCGCTGTTTCAGGTTTGAAAGACCTGAAGGAAGTGAACATAGGTCAGCCTGCCGCTATGAAAGAAGTTGCCGATGTGATTAACACTGTATCATTGGACGATCAGAAATTGTACTTGCAATGGGGCTTGATAGATGCTGCCGCTTCATATCTTAGCGATGACTTTGAAGCTCAGAACTTCGATTTTTATAGTAGGACGATGTCCGGCAAGAAAGAAATGCAGCCTCGTTGGAAGCGTTCGGTAAGTACGGTAGACGCTGTTCTCGGTGAAGTGGTAGGACAGATGTATGTAGAAAAATACTTTCCGGCTGCTGCAAAAGAGCGTATGGTTACCTTAGTGAAGAATCTGCAAACTTCTTTGGGCGAACGTATCAAGGCGCTGGAATGGATGAGCGAACCGACTAAGGTGAAAGCATTGGAGAAACTGGATGCTTTTCATGTAAAGATCGGTTATCCGGACAAGTGGAAAGATTATTCGGCTTTGGAGATTAAGAATGATTCTTATTGGGCGAATATCGAGCGTGCCAGTCAATGGGATTACAATGAAATGATTGCCAAAGCCGGTCAGCCGGTAGATAAGGATGAATGGTTGATGACACCGCAGACTGTTAATGCTTATTACAATCCTACTACCAATGAGATCTGCTTCCCTGCAGCTATCCTGCAGCCGCCATTCTTCGATATGAACGCCGATGATGCAATGAATTACGGTGCTATCGGAGTCGTTATCGGGCATGAGATGACACATGGATTCGATGATCAAGGACGTCAATATGACAAAGACGGAAACCTGAAAGAGTGGTGGACGGAAGAGGATGCTGAAAAGTTCAAGGAACGTGCCCAAGTAATGGTGAACTTTTTTGACAGTATTGAAGTAGCTCCCGGTGTGCATGCTAACGGTCAGTTGACTTTGGGTGAAAATATTGCCGATCATGGCGGTCTGCAAGTTTCTTTCCAGGCTTTCAAGAACGCGACAGCTAATGCACCGCTTGAAACAGTAGACGGATTTACTCCCGAACAACGTTTCTTCCTTGCTTATGCTAATGTATGGGCAGGAAATATCCGTCCGGAAGAAATTCTCCGATTGACAAAACTCGATCCTCACTCATTAGGCAAGTGGCGTGTAGACGGTGCACTTCCTCATATTGGGAATTGGTACGAAGCATTCAATATTACTGAGCAGGATCCTATGTTCGTGGCTAAAGACAAACGGGTGTCCATCTGGTAATAGTTTTTGAACAAAAATATACTTTGCGAAGAAGCGTTGATTTTCTGTTTGGGAGAGTCAACGCTTTTTTTTATTAATTCACACCTTATTTATTACGTACGATAAACAATATTTCGTAACTTTGCACACCAAATACTTAATAAGCAATTCAATGTCAGAGTCTAAAAGAATAAAAACTGCATTGGTATCTGTATACCACAAAGAAGGTTTGGATGAAATTATTACCAAACTTCATGAAGAAGGAGTAGAGTTCTTGTCAACAGGAGGAACTCGTCAGTTTATTGAATCATTGGGATATCCTTGTAAGGCAGTGGAAGATTTGACCACTTACCCTTCTATTCTCGGTGGTCGGGTAAAGACATTACATCCGAAAATATTCGGAGGTATTCTTTGTCGTCGCGGGCTGGAGCAAGATCTGCAACAGATTGAAAAGTATGAAATCCCTGAAATAGATTTAGTCATTGTTGACCTGTATCCGTTTGAAGCTACTGTAGCTTCCGGTGCATCCGAAGCAGATATTATTGAGAAAATCGATATAGGCGGAATCTCTCTGATTCGTGCCGCAGCCAAGAACTACAACGATGTAATTATCGTTGCTTCTCAGGCTCAATACAAACCGTTGTTGGACATGTTGATGGAGCACGGTGCCACTTCCTCACTCGAAGAACGCCGTTGGATGGCAAAAGAAGCGTTTGCCGTTTCTTCCCACTATGATTCAGCGATCTTCAATTATTTTGATGCAGGCGAAGGTTCTGCTTTCCGTTGCTCGGTAAATAGCCAAAAACAACTTCGTTATGGTGAGAACCCGCATCAGAAGGGCTATTTCTACGGAAATCTGGAAGCGATGTTCGACCAAATTCACGGAAAGGAAATCTCTTATAATAATCTTCTCGATATCAACGCTGCCGTTGATTTGATTGATGAATTTGACGACCTCACTTTCGCTATTCTGAAACATAATAACGCTTGCGGTCTAGCTTCACGGTCTACTATGCTGGATGCATGGAAAGATGCATTGGCCGGTGATCCTGTTTCCGCTTTCGGAGGCGTGTTGATTACAAATGGGGTTGTTGACAAAGAAACAGCCGAAGAAATCAACAAGATTTTCTTTGAAGTGATTATCGCACCGGATTATGATGTGGACGCACTCGAAATCCTTGGACAGAAAAAGAACCGCATCATCCTCGTTCGCAAGGAAGCCAAATTGCCGAAGAAGCAATTCCGTGCTTTGCTGAATGGCGTATTGGTGCAGGATAAAGATACTAACATTGAAACGGTAGCCGACCTCAAAACCGTAACAGACAAGGCTCCTACTCCGGAAGAGGTGGAAGATATGTTGTTTGCTAACAAGATTGTGAAGAACAGTAAGTCAAACGCTATTGTATTGGCAAAAGGCAAGCAGCTTCTCGCAAGCGGTGTCGGACAGACCTCACGTGTAGATGCATTGAAACAAGCAATTGAAAAAGCTAAGTCATTCGGATTCGACTTGAATGGCGCGGTGATGGCTTCGGATGCCTTCTTCCCTTTCCCCGATTGTGTGGAAATTGCGGATAAGGAAGGTATTACGGCAGTAATCCAACCGGGCGGCTCGGTAAAAGATGATTTGTCTTTTGCTTATTGCAATGAGCATGGCATGGCGATGGTTACTACCGGTATCCGTCATTTTAAACACTAAAATAATAATTAAGAATGGGATTGTTCTCTTTTACACAAGAAATAGCGATGGACTTGGGTACAGCCAATACCATCATCATCACGAACGGGAAAATCGTGGTGGATGAGCCTTCGGTTGTGGCTTTGGACCGTCGTACGGATAAGATGATTGCCGTGGGGGAAAAGGCGAAATTGATGCACGAAAAGACCCACGAAAATATACGCACTATCCGTCCGTTGAGAGATGGTGTGATTGCCGACTTCTACGCTTGCGAGCAGATGATGCGCGGTTTGATTAAGCGGGTGAATACACGCAATCACTTATTCTCACCCTCTCTTCGTATGGTGATCGGTGTTCCTTCGGGGAGTACGGAAGTTGAACTCCGTGCCGTTCGTGACTCTGCCGAACATGCCGGCGGACGGGATGTCTATCTGATCTTCGAACCGATGGCTGCGGCTATTGGTATCGGCATTGATGTAGAGGCTCCGGAAGGGAATATGATTGTGGACATAGGTGGTGGTTCTACGGAAATTGCCGTTATCTCTTTGGGAGGTATTGTTTCCAACAACTCCATCCGTGTGGCGGGTGATGATCTGACGGAAGACATCCGTGAATACATGAGCCGTCAGCATAACGTGAAAGTCAGCGAACGTATGGCGGAACGTATCAAGATAAATGTGGGCGCTGCCTTAACCGAATTGGGTGAAGGAGCTCCGGAAGATTATATCGTTCACGGTCCTAACCGTATCACGGCTCTTCGGATGGAGGTGCCTGTATGCTATCAGGAAGTGGCTCACTGTCTGGAAAAATCAATCTCGAAAATAGAAACAGCTATCTTGAGTGCGTTGGAAAGTACACCTCCTGAACTTTATGCTGATATTGTGCACAACGGTATCTATCTTTCCGGTGGTGGCGCATTGCTTCGTGGGTTGGATAAGCGACTGACTGATAAGATCAATATTCCTTTCCACATTGCAGAAGATCCTTTGCACGCTGTAGCTAAAGGCACGGGAGTTGCATTAAAGAATGTAGATCGTTTCTCTTTCTTAATGAGATAACTCAGGGATGCGGAATTTAATAAACTTCCTTCTGAAATACAATTACTGGTTCCTCTTTATCTTATTAGAGGTAGCCAGTTTTGTTTTGTTATTTCGGTTCAACCGTTATCAGCAGAGTGCTTTTTTCACTTCTGCCAATACGGTTGTGGGGGCGGTTTATGATGTGTCGGGAGGCATTTCCTCTTACTTTCATTTGAAATCGGTCAATGAGGATTTACTGGACCGGAATATGTTGCTCGAACAGCAGATCTCCAATCTGGAGAAAGCGTTGAAAGAACGCCAGGTGGACTCTATCACCATTAACAGTGTCCGGCAGATGCCTCAAAGTGACTATCAGCTGTTCAAGGCTCATGTGATAAAAAACAGTCTGACACTGCCCGATAACTATATCACGCTCGACAAAGGTTCTTCCTCCGGCATTCGCTCTGAGATGGGAGTGATAGACGGTAACGGAATTGTAGGTATCGTGTATGAAACTTCTCCATCTTATTCGGTGGTGATTTCTGTACTGAACAGCAAGTCCAATATAAGTTGCAAGATTATCGGCAGTGATTATTTCGGCTATCTGAAATGGGAACGTGGAGATTCGCGTTACGCTTATCTGAAAGACCTGCCCCGTCATGCGGAATTCAATTTGGGCGATACCGTAGTGACCAGCGGATTCTCGACCGTATTCCCGGAAGGTATTATGGTAGGTACGGTGGATGATATGTCCGACTCTAATGACGGGTTGTCCTACCTGCTGAAAATCAAGCTGGCTACCGACTTCGGAAAGCTCGGTGATGTCCGTGTGATAGCCCGGAATGGGCAGGAAGAGCAGAAGAAACTTGAAAATAAGGTAACAAAAGAATGATTATCACCTATATACATAGAATCGGATGGTTTATCGGCTTGGTGCTTCTTCAAGTGCTTATCCTGAATAATGTCCATATAGCGGGTTATGCCACTCCTTTTCTCTATATTTATTTTATCCTAAAGTTTGACTCCGGCACTTCGCGGAATGAGTTGATGTTGTGGGCTTTCTTTTTCGGACTGACTATCGACGTATTTGCTGATACTCCGGGAATGAATGCGGCTGCAACGGTGCTGCTTGCTTTTCTCCGTCCTTCTTTACTGCGACTGTTCACACCTCGCGATAATCTGGATAGCTTCATCCCATCTTTCAAGACGATAGGGATTACTCCTTTTCTTAAATATACGACTGCAAGTGTTTTTGTACATAGTCTGGCGTTACTCTCCATTGAGTTCTTCTCGTTTTCCAGCATTTGGCTGTTGCTGCTGCGGGTGTTACTTTGCACCATTCTGACTGTAACCTGTATTGTAGCTGTTGAAGGCATAAGGAAGTAAAAATGGCAAAAGATTATAGATTAGAGAAACGTAAATTTGTTATCGGAGGCATTGCCCTGTCTATTGTCTTGATTTATCTGGTACGGCTTTTCGTATTGCAGATCACAACAGATGACTATAAGAAGAATGCTGACAGTAATGCTTTTCTGAATAAAATCCAATATCCTTCGCGTGGAGCGATTTACGACCGGACCGGGAAATTGTTGGTATTCAATCAGCCTGCATACGACATTTCGATTGTTCCGAAGGAAGTCGAGAATCTAGATACGCTCGACTTGTGCCAGTCGTTGAATATTACCCGTGCCCAATTCTTGAAGATTATGAGCGATATGAAAGACCGTCGCCGCAATCCGGGTTATTCCCGCTATACCAACCAGTTGTTTATGTCGCAACTTTCGGCGGAAGAATGTGGTGTCTTTCAGGAAAAGCTGTTTAAGTTTCGTGGCTTTTATATCCAACGGCGTACTATCCGTCAATATTCTTACAATGCGGCTGCCCATGCGTTAGGCGACATTGGAGAGGTGTCTGCCAAAGAGATGGAAGCGGATGAAGACGGATACTACATTCGCGGTGATTATGTCGGAAAGTTGGGTGTGGAGAAATCGTATGAGAAGTATTTGCGTGGAGAAAAAGGTATTGAAATCCTGCTTCGTGATGCACATGGCCGTATTCAGGGACACTATATGGATGGGGCCTACGACCGTCCCTCTGTTCCCGGCAAGAACCTGACATTGAGTCTGGATATTGATTTGCAGATTTTAGGCGAACGCCTGCTGAAGAACAAGATTGGCAGTATTGTAGCTATCGAGCCGGAAACCGGCGAAATCCTTTGTCTGGTATCTTCCCCGAACTACGATCCGCATTTGATGATCGGTCGTCAGCGTGGTAAGAATCATCTGATGTTGCAACGCGACAAGATGAAACCATTGTTGAACCGTGCTTTGATGGGAGTCTACCCTCCGGGCTCTACTTTCAAAACAGCACAAGGGCTGACTTTCTTGCAAGAAGGTATTGTTACAGAGCAAAGTCCGGCTTTTCCCTGTTCGCACGGATTCCATTACGGCAGGTTGACGGTGGGTTGCCATAGTCATGGGGCACCGATTCCGCTGATACCCGCCATTGCTACATCGTGCAACTCTTATTTTTGCTGGGGACTGTTCCGTATGTTCGGTGATCGTAAATATGGCTCACCGCAAAATGCTATTACCGTATGGAAAGATCACATGGTTTCGCAAGGGTTCGGTTATAAACTGGGAGTCGATTTGCCGGGAGAAAAACGGGGCTTGATTCCGAATGCGCAGTTCTATGATAAGGCTTATCGCGGACATTGGAACGGATTGACGGTGATCAGTATTTCCATCGGCCAGGGAGAAATTCTGACTACCCCTCTTCAGATAGCCAATTTGGGAGCGACGATTGCCAATAGAGGATATTTTGTCACACCTCATATTGTGAAAGAAATTCAAGATAACCGGATAGACAGTCTTTATCGCACTCCTCGTTATACCACAATTGAAAAAAGACATTATGAATCGGTGGTGGAAGGTATGCGTGCTGCCGCTACGGGAGGAACTTGTCGTATGTTGTCAATGATGGTTCCGGAATTGGAAGCTTGCGGAAAAACAGGTACGGCACAGAATCGCGGGCATGACCATTCGGTGTTTATGGGCTTTGCGCCAATGAATAAACCGAAAATAGCAATAGCCGTCTATGTGGAGAATGGGGGATGGGGCGCTACATACGGAGTGCCGGTCGGTGCTTTGATGATGGAACAATATATGAAAGGTAAATTGTCTCCGGAAAATGAGATAAGGGCGGAAGAAATTAGTAACAGAGTGATATTGTATGGTAACGAGGAGCGATAGTTTATGGAAATCTTTGGACTGGGTAACGATTTGTATCTACCTGCTCCTGATTATTGGGGGATGGTTCAGCGTGTGCGGAGCCAGCTATGACTATGGTGATCGTGATTTTCTTGATTTCTCGACTCGTGCCGGTAAGCAGTTCGTTTGGATTATCTGTTCTTTCGGACTGGGATTCGTGTTGCTGATGTTGGAAGACCGGATGTACGATATGTTCGCGTACATTATATATATAGGGATGATTCTTTTGTTGATTGTCACAATCTTTATTGCTCCGGATACGAAAGGTTCCCGTTCTTGGCTGGTGATGGGGCCGGTCAGTCTGCAACCTGCCGAGTTCGCCAAGTTTGCTACGGCTTTGGCGTTGGCTAAATATATGAATGCTTATTCGTTCAGTATCAAGAAGGAAAAGTGTGCTTTAGTTTTGGGACTGATTATTCTTTTGCCGATGTTATTGATTATCGGGCAGAGGGAAACAGGGTCTGCATTGGTATATCTTGCTTTCTTTTTGGTTCTTTACCGTGAAGGAATGCCGGGAGTAGTGCTTTTTGCAGGTGTCTGTGCGGTAATCTACTTTGTGGTCGGTATTCGTTTTGACGAGGTCTTTATAGCGGATACCCCTACGCCGTTGGGAGAGTTTATTGTATTGCTGCTGATTTTATTGTTTGTCAGCGGCATGGTGTGGGTATATCGTAAGAAGTGGGTAGCTGCCCGCAATATTATCGGTGGAAGTCTGGGGATATTGCTGATTGCCTATTTGATATCGGAATATTGGGTACACTTTAGTCTGGTCTGGGTGCAGTGGGGACTGTGTGCTGTTGCGATAGGTTATTTGATTTATTTAGCATTAAGTGAGCGTCAGCGTGCTTACTTTCTAATTGCTTTATTTACCATCGGCTCTATCGGATTTTTATATTCCAGCAATTATGTATTCGATAGCGTATTGGAGCCCCATCAACAAGTCCGTATCAAAGTAGTATTGGGCTTGGAAGAAGATTTGACCGGTGCGGGATACAACGTCAACCAATCCAAGATTGCCATCGGTTCCGGTGGATTGACAGGGAAAGGTTTCCTGAATGGTACGCAGACCAAACTGAAATATGTTCCCGAACAGGATACTGATTTCATCTTCTGTACGGTGGGAGAGGAACAAGGTTTTGTTGGTTCGGCAGCCGTCTTGATAGCTTTCCTGGTCTTGATTTTCCGCTTGATTTTCTTGTCGGAGCGTCAACCCTCTACCTTCGGTCGGGTTTATGGCTATTCAGTCCTCAGCATTTTCCTGTTTCACCTATTTATTAATATAGGCATGGTACTGGGGCTTACTCCGGTCATCGGTATCCCATTACCTTTCTTTAGCTACGGAGGTTCTTCTTTATGGGGCTTTACGATACTGTTGTTCATTTTCCTACGCATTGATGCGGGACGGAGTAGAAGACTCTAACAAATTGTTTATCTTTCGAATAACGTTTACGGCGAAGGTAGGGTGAAGAAGCAGGCGAATAGTCGTCCCTTCACCCGTCAATGCCCAGCTTATGTATTTTATAGTTTTTGTTCTTTAATTATAAAAATCTTTCCTTTCTCGGTGAGTTGCCAATAACCTGCTTTGTTGGACCCTTGACGGGTTATGTATCCATAAGCTTTTAAATTCTGCAATGATCGTTTCGCTGTAGCACTTGATGATGACAAGGCTTCAGCAAGAGTATTGTAGGTTAATTTTGTATTCGTAGATAATATATGTAATACATTTATGTCAACTGATGATAATTTTATTGGGTCATTTAGGGTCATTCGTTCTACTATGTGATTTCTCATTTGTCATTGTAGGGTAATTTTTTTTGAACGTAACTAGCATACCGCCCTCTGATTGCTTAAAGACGGGTTCTTCTATTCCTATCGCTTTAAAAGCGTTACATATTTTGCTAATACCACGTCCCCACGTTTCTATAACCCCGGCTTTGTAGAATACGGAAGCTAATAAAATGTTACGAGGATGTGAGGAGTGCTTATTTTCTGCTTACCGTGATATCCGTATCCCCACATCATTTATCCCCTGCAATATGTCGTCTTTCATACCGGATACTACCTTAAAAGTGTAGTTTCCTGGATGTAGCGGGCGAACCGAGCGTATGAAAGTCTCCGACTGATAGACACTGCCCCAGCCTTTGCCGAACCATCTTCCTGTAGAGTCAGTTAGGTGAATAGCGATGGTATCGGTGCGCCACACAGTGGAATCCTGTAGATTCTGACTGATAAATAAATGAAGGTCCTGATAAGGATAATCCGTACGGTTACGGACTTCCGCAAATAGCCTCAAAGTCGGAGGGAGACTGTCTGTAATAGGAACAAAAAAGGAGAGTGTATCACTCTTTCCCCACCCGTTGTCGGGAAGGGATTGATAAGAGTGATACACGGTATTCTCGTTGCATGCCGCCGTTAGGCAAGCAGTGAAAAGGCAAAATAAACTATTCCTGAACAGGCTTTTCATTATTGGTTTGCGGTTTCGGTTTCTCTTTATTCGGCTCTTTGACCGGTCTTTCTGGCTTTTCCGGCCTTTCTTGAGCTTGTGGCCTTTCTTGATTCATCCCTCTTTCCGGTCGTTTGTTTTCATTATTCCGTCCCTGATTCTGTCCTCTGTTCCGATTATTATTATTTCTCGGTCGGTTCTCTCTTTCTCCTCTGTTAGCGTTTTCAGCCGATTGAGGACGGTTGTCGTTATTAGCTCCTTTTTTCTTCTTCTTATTATTCCGGTTCGCATTATTGCCACCCTCTTTATTGCGGTTACGGTCAAAGCGGGTAACGCTTTCCTGTTCCAGCAAATCAATCGGTTTCTTCAGTTCTGGCTTTCTTTCTTCTTCGAACAGACTGTCCGGTTTCATACCTTTTCTATTCATCGAAATCACTTCAAAAGCACGCTTCCCGCTGATGGTAACTAGATTTGCCGGGAAATTCTTGTCTGTGGAATAAGAGATCTGATTGCTCAAGATATCCGCTTTGAAGAAATAGAAAGTACCATCCTTCGTTTCCAGTTCTATCTCTTTGGACGGAAGACGTTTTTGAGCTTCCACGTAGCAATCTACTTCATAGTTCAGGCAACATTTCAGCTTGGCACATTGTCCGGCAAGCTTTTGCGGATTCAGGGAAATATCCTGATAACGTGCGGCACTTGTAGATACGGATACAAAGCTAGTCATCCACGTCGCACAGCAAAGCTCACGTCCGCAAGGGCCGATGCCTCCGATACGTCCCGCTTCCTGACGGGCACCGATCTGTTTCATCTCGATACGTACGCGGAATGCTTCAGCCAATACCTTGATCAATTGGCGGAAGTCCACGCGCTCATCGGCAATGTAATAGAAGATAGCCTTATTGCCGTCTCCCTGGTACTCTACATCTCCGATTTTCATGTTCAGATTGAGACTTAACGCAATCTGGCGTGCACGGATCATAGTGCCATGTTCCTTGCTTTTCGCCTCGTTGAACTTTTCCATATCCACCGGTTTGGCTTTCCGATAGATGCGTTTGATTTCCGTGTCCGCCTTGAAGTTCGCTTTCTTCATTTGCAGGGGAACCAGTCTGCCGGTCAGCGTCACCACACCTATATCATGTCCCGGAGCAGCTTCAACAGCCACCACATCGCCCTTTTCAAGTTTGATTTTGTTACTGTTGCGATAATATCCCTTCCGGGTGTTCTTAAATTGTACCTCAACCATGTCACTCTCTTCCGCATTGCCCGGTATATCCGCCAACCAATCGTAGGTGTTCAGTTGTTTATCTTGTCGGGAGCATCCTTTGCAGCAAAGACCGCCGCTCCCATTATGAAGTTTATATTCCATAGTGTTTATATATTAATTATTGCTTCAACAGTACAATCATCTTCAGCGAGAAGTCGAAGAATACCATTTTAGCGTTTACATTCTGTTCAATATGTATTTGCGCTTCGCTTAGCTCGTCCATTATTCCCATTACATTACGTTCGTTTACAAACGGGGCGAAGCGGGTTGCAAAGTTCTGTTCACTGATCGTCATATATGTAAGATCACGTTGGTGCAGGTTAAAGATGAAGTTTTCCCGAATCATGCGTTGGCAATATTCCAGAAAATTCTTTTGGCGTTCGCGTCCCATGCCTGCCACCTGTTCGCTCCACATTTTCATTTCCCTGATTTTCCGTTGATAGGACAACCGCATCAGGCTGACGAATAAATCGAAGAACAGTTGATTCTCTTCGTTCAGATGAATCGTTTCGAGTGCCTTGATAAAATTTCCATTTGCCAGATGGGCGATGGAAAGGCTGTCGGCAGGTTGAATGCTGTACTTCGTTTGTAGCACCCGATCGATGCTTGCCTCGTCAATTTTCCGCACGTTCATGCGTTGCGTGCGGCTTTGGATGGTGGGCAGTATCATGTCCGGCTTTTCCGATACCAGCAGGAAAATAGTTCTTTCGGGCGGCTCTTCAAGCAGTTTCAACAGTTTGTTGGCACACACCGGATGCAATTTTTCCGGTAGCCACACGATTGTAATCTTGAATCCTCCCTCACTGGATTTCAGACTGAGTTTTTTCAGAATTTCATCACTCTCGTTAGCGAATATCTGTGCTTGCTTATTCTCCGCTCCAATATTGTTCAACCAATGATTCAAGTTGAAGTAAGGGGAGGTGAGCAGTTGTTCTCTCCATTGCGGAAGAAAATCGGCACAGACCGATACTTTGGGACTTTTCGCCTTGTTTACGATCGGAAATACAAAATGCACATCCGGATGTACCAGCTTATTAAACTTCACGCAGGACGGACATACACCGCAGGCATCCGTTTCACTCCGGTTGGAGCAACTGATATAGCGTGCGTATGCAATGGCCAATGGTATTTTTCCCACCCCTTCCGGGCCGCAAATGAGCTGGGCGTGCGGGATGCGTCCTTCATTCACCTCCTGAATGAGCCGTTGCTTGACTTCTTCCTGTCCGATTACGTCTCTGAAAAACATATCAATAAATGATTTTGGCTACTTTCTTGATACTGTCCACCGCTCCAATGGAGTAGAAATGGATGCTTGGTACTCCGTGAGACATCAATTCCTTGCATTGGGTTACACACCATTCGATACCCACTTGTTCGGCTTCCGCATCCGTTTTGCATTTCAAAGCCTCTTTCACGAGTTCTTCCGGCAAATCCACCTTGAATGTCTTGGGAATCATGCTCAGTTGGGACAGTTTCTTGAACGGCTTGATTCCCGGAATGATTGGAACATTGATACCTGCCGCTTTGGCTTGTTCTACAAACTCAAAATATTTTTTGTTATCGTAGAATAATTGTGTTACGGCATATTCTGCGCCTGCTTCCACTTTTTTCTTTAGCCAATAAAGGTCGGATTCAATATTGGGAGCTTCTTCATGTTTCTCCGGGTAGCATGCCACACCATAAGAAAAGGGGCTGTTGGTTACTTTCATTTCCGAACCGTCCACAAAGATACCCTTATTGAAATTGTTGATTTGTTCCTGCAACTCGATTGCGTGATGATATCCGTCGCCTTCGGGGGTGAAAACAGATTCGTGTTTTGCCTTGTCGCCACGTAGCACTAACAAATCAGTGATGTTCAAAAATTGCAGGTCGAGCAGTACATATTCCGTCTCTTCGCGTGTGAAACCACTGCATAGGATATGCGGAACGACTGTGATATTATATTTATTTTGGATGGCGGCAGCCACAGCAACAGTGCCCGGACGCCTTCTCAAGCGGTTTCGTTGGAATAGCCCGTTGCCGAGATCTTTGTAAACGTATTCGCTGCGGTGGGTCGTGATATTAATATACTTCGGATCGAATTCCCGAAGTGTATCGACTGTCTGATATAGCTTTTCTATTCCGGTTCCTTTCAGTGGCGGCAGGATTTCGAAAGAAAAAGCTGTTTTTTTGTTGTTATGTATTAAATCAATTACTTTCATTCTTTTCCCTAATGTTCGTTATCTACTTGGATTAAACGTGCATATTGGGACAAAAATACGAAAAAAGAAAGATTTCTTCTTGATTTACGCTAAAATAGTTTTGTTTTTATCGTACTAATATCCATAAAAGAGGGATTACCCCGTGTAGGATACGCCCTCTCTTATCTAATCATTATTATTTTAGAATTTACTTATCAAGAAATGATTTCTTCATTCTGGTGATGTCAGTCAGATAATCTTGTAAATCTTGTTCATGTTCCTCCTCTTCGGCAAGAATATGTTTTGCGATGTCGCAGGTAGTGAAATCTTTTCCATTGGTAAAGTCGGCAATCTCCTGATAACGAAGGATTGCACAGCGTTCGGAAGCAACGTTGTCTTTTAGTAAACTAATGGAATCAAACTCTTGTGGAGCATCATATTTGCATCTCGCCAGTTCAAACCATTTCTTAGGATCGAGCACCGGGACACCTTCTAGTTCGATGATGCGGTTGGCAAGCAATTGTGCGTGTTTACGCTCTTCTTCAGCATGTTCTTCAAACTCGCTCTGCACATCGGCACGCATAGCTCCTTCTACTACTAATGCACCTACCCAATATTGGTAGTATGCCAACCATTCTTCAGCCAATGCTGCGTTCAACTGTGAAATCAAACTTTCCACATCTAATTTCCCTTGTAGGATTTTTACACTTTCTCTAGCCATAATTTAATGTTTAGGTTAATATATTTAAGTTGACTATGTAACAGTCTGAACTTATTTTTGTTTTAGAGGTCTGCCGGTTTTAACAGAAAGAGTGTTTTTGTGGGAATTCTAATGCTCTACGCTAAACTAAATTTTTACTCAATGCATAAAATTCTCGTTTAGCGTAGAGCATTTATAACCGGCAATTGGTTCTCGCTAGTTATTTTTCAGAATATCCCTCGATAGATGTCCTTGTATTCTCCTCCCTATGAGTTTGAATAGACAAATCATCTGCCATCCTACACTAGTTTCACTTTATGTTGTTGAATATTAGTATATTAGTATATTAATAGGGTGTAGGATAGTGGTGTGGGATGGTTGCAGATGCGG